>Ga0180430_10002483_pt1 | contig 16612 bp, 39 predicted proteins | sample SS_ome_9_FD_132999 | JGI IMG/M metagenome (GOLD analysis project Ga0180430, IMG submission 132999) | Hypersaline lake sediment archaeal communities from the Salton Sea, California, USA - SS_1_S_2 metaG | ecosystem: Environmental > Aquatic > Non-marine Saline and Alkaline > Hypersaline >... | reverse complement strand
TCCAAATCCAGTTCATCGACTTTATCGTCAAGATCGTCAACCTTCTCTTCGTAGGCTTGTAGTTTCTTTTTCAAGGTTTTCAATTTTCTTTGTCATCTCTTCGAACCTAAAAAGATTTTTTCAGTGCTTTAAAAATTTTCATAACTAAACTCCTTTTGTTTTAGATTTCGGTTTGTTTATCATATCGTAAAATTTTTCAAAGTCTTCTGTTGCAAATTGATTAACGAGTTGTGCAACTTCATAGATTAGATCGTCCATGTCACCAAACTCTCCCCATTCATTTTGTGCTACACGATCCAAATGAACCCATAGATCAAATCCAATGTGGTCTTCAAAATCTGGGTTCTTAAAAAATCTTTTAGTCTTCATATTCATCCTCCTCTTCGTCCGGTTCGCAAACGTAATCCATAGTAACGGCTAAAAGGTTGTTATAGTCACCAGACGTTGCACGTTTTTTGTATTCTTCGACGAGATCATGGTGTCCTGCTCTTTTCAAAGCTTTTATGACGCGCCCCATTATTGCGAACGCATTGCCATCTTCGCCGACCAACTTACATGGTACTCTTTTAAAACCTTCTTTCATTTTTGGCTCCTTTCTAATTCTATTAAAGTTTCTTGTATCGCACCGATGTGGCCAGCGTCCCGACCACCACGTTTATGATATTCGTCGAGAGCTGCTGTCATTGGCACATCTTTAGCCGCGACTCCAGCAGCCTTAATCTCTTCAAACATTTGCAAAACAATAGGATCTGTTTTAAGTTTTTCAATTGTCTGTCCATACTTTTCACTTCTTAATATTGTTGTCATGGTAACACCTCCTATTTTTCTATCGGTTCGTATTCTACTTGTGGAAATTTATCTTTTACCCATTCCATAGCTTTAGGAATGTATGCGGAATAGTCATCTTGCCAATTTTCACCTTCTAACATTTCGGTACCAAACATTTCTAAATTAGATTCCAATACAGAAAGTACGCGACGTTTGGTCAATTTCTTAACAATTTTTCTATCAATGCTAGACATGGTGTAAGAAGTAGCCCAAACCAACTGACGAAAATTAATTTTAAACCTAACCTTCAAATACATAACACCTCCCTAACACTCATTTTCTTCAAATGTTGTACAACCACGCAGATGATCAAAATCTTTTCTCGACCAAAGAATGTCTAAAACTTCGTGAGTGTCTAAATATCTTTCCCACTCTTTATGGTTGTAAATAACCGCGTAGTCTTCTTTGTTGAAAAATGAATTCCAGTATTTAAAAACCGCTAACGCTTGCGGATCACCGTGATACCTTCCTTCGTCCTTCGCCAACTTTTCTGCTAACTCTTTATTTATTGTGCTCATATTTTTTCTCCTTCTTTGTTCTTTTACAAGTCTCATAGCTGTTGGATTCCTACTATTTGCTTGTTCTAAAATTCTTTTCCAAACTCCCATTAGTCCTCCTCTCCAAATGTTTCTTCTGCGTTTTTAATTGCCTTCTCTTCTGTGTTAAATGGGCCAAACGGATGAGATTCTGGAAGACAACCGGGGAAGCAAAACCAAAAGAACCAACCGCAACCGCTCTCTTCGGGGTTTATGCCTTCTGGCACTTGCGAATAATCTAAATATAGTTCGTCGCCATTTACCCAATACTCTGATTGAAAAATTTCTACATTGTTATTTAGTATTCTCATTGTAAAACTCCCTTCGTTTAGGTTTTATTGATAAGATTTCTGCTAAAAGTTGCAACGCTCGTTCATCCGGAAACATACCGAACATCAGAGCAACACGATTTTCTAATTTTACAAGTTGTGTTAACTGGCTTTTATTTAGCTTGGGCTGATTCCAAAATTTAAAGAGCCTAATGACCGCTGTAACAATAGATGTACAAATTAAAAACTGATCGTTTGTAAGGTTCTTATTATTTTCTTTCACGTCCTTAGCAACATAAGACACCAGCTCCACAATCTCTTGCTGTCTTGCGTTCATTATTTAGCTCCTTTCTTTTTGGCCATTTCTGTATGGCGACAGTACCCATGAAAAATAAAACCTTTACAATTACATGTGGCCTTCTTCCCTTTAAGCCTTACAACATAAACATTGTCTGAAGTCTTGCTCTTGTAACGACCAACAACTTTTCCGTATCGTTTTAGTTTTTCTGAATTGTCCATCTCGCGTTTTTTCTTTTCTGTTTTCTTTTCCAAATATTTCATTATGGTTTTTCGCGTTAGAGTAAATTCTTCGCCGCGATCATAACCCTTAACTGGCTCCAACGCCCTAACCCAATAATTGTTTTGCCATTTGTTTTGCTCGATAACTTTTACCCTTGCTCCGTGATATTTAAAAACTCTGTTTATTATTTTCATGATTGACTCCTTGGTTAAAATATTTGTTAAAAATTTAGCACTGAGGCTTTTACGCCTCCGAATATTTTGAAAATCGTTTTAGCGATTTTTGTTTTTAGTTGTAAAATTTTCTGTCCGAAATTTCGCGCCGAGGCGCGTATTAGCCAATCGTCTGTTTTTGAAACGCCCAAAATTCCTCGCGTGTTTTGCAACGTCCCAATTTTCAAAATTGTTATGATGAAAATTTTTGGCGTGGAATTTTTCGCCGATCGGCTCCCCTATTTGGGGTTCAGGAGTTCCGTTCAATTTTTCGAGTGTCACTCCCAATCTCTCGCGTCTTGTAAGGCCTCTTATTGCCTAGTGGGTGACTCAACCCTTTTTGCGCCTAAAATCCGTATAAAGCCTCTAAAAACCTTGAAAACAACATATATGTATATATTGATGCAAAAATCGTTCCAGGATAACCGTCTGGAATGACCTAGGAAAATTTTGGAAAATCGTTTAAGGATTATACAGTTTGGCGGGTTTTTGGGCGGTTTTTTCCCAACCCTCTGGAACGACACCTTTTTCACCGTTAAATCCTTAAACACCAAAATCGTTTAAGGATTTTACAGCTCTCAAGTGATTCCAGAGGGTTACGCCCGTTCTGGAATAAAAGACCGGGACACACGTTAGGGAATAATAGGCCGGATCAGAACAGATGTAAAAACGCTGGGATTTTTTTAACACACCAACACCCAACCACCGAACGCGCCTATAACTAATTGATAACACAAAGAAAATCGGCTGACCGGACGGCCAACATAAAACGCCAACGATAACGCCACGTTAAAACAACGCACCAACGACAAAGAAATGGTATAATGGAGGTGACCAACCGAAAAAGTGACACAACGGTGCAACGCCAGTGTCGTCAAGGTTTACCAACGGGCGAGTCGACCACGCAAACGGACGGCTCGTCGCTTTGGGAGGAAGGGGCGACAGGTGTAAAAACAGCACGACAACCACTACAAACCACCGGACACCCCAACGACCCACGCCCAACCAAGGTTTGAACACCACACACTGGACACACGCCAACAGCGTGAACAAGCGGTTGGAATGGTAACCAAACGCTAAGACACGACCAACAGACGAACGACCCGTTAGGGGTGGGGGTGTCTAGAGGTTCGAGACAGATCGGACATGGAATCCCAAGGTGAACAGTCATCACAGACGAGCCTATCTAGTTCGGATGGGTGTGAAATTGCAAATGTAAACCCATGAAGACGACAGAAACATTTTTGGTGGAAGCTGTCAACCGTTTTATGGCGACACGAGGCGCAAGCCAACGCGATGCGACGTAGGGATGGCGGTGGGGCGGATGTTTTTGGTGTGGGTTTTTGCATCGTTACTTTCTCCCTGTGGATATTGTAACACGACCGTAACGATTTTAGCAATTTACCAACCGAGGGGGTGGGTTTTTTGGTTTTTACCAAATGGTTTTCGTAGTTTTTTGGTTTTACCAAGTGGGTTTTAGGGTTTGAAATATTGGAATAAAGGCGAACGTGGATTTTTGTGAAAATTTTTTCGCTCCGAACGGTCGCGCTGACGCTGGATGGAATTTTTAGACCCCAAATTTTTTAACAACCGAGTTTGAACCCAAACATTTTGAACGCTAACCAGTTTTAGAACCCAGCGCGCATTTTTTGAACACCTTTAAATGATGATGGACGTTTTTGAACGTATTTAAATGATAATGGACGGGTTTGACGTTGGGTGGGGCGTGGGTTTTTGGCGTTGGAGGATTTTTGGATAATTTGGGGGATTTTTGGCCCGATTGCGAACCCGTTGAAAGGGTTAGAAATTTTGGAAGCGGAATTTTTAGAGGCCGAGGCAGCCAGTTCATTCCCCTCCAGATTCCAGACGCCTAATACCCCCCACCGCGACGACCTAAACCTAACACAAAAACGCCTAACCGCCCTAACGACCTAACACTAAACGCGCCCAACGCCGACCACAGGGGTACACAACCCCGAACGAACAAGTCTTATATAAAAGAGTGGACGATTTTACCCTATTATTCCAGATCGTTACGTTTACCCTATGGTGGCCGACCCCATCTGTTTTCCCTATTATGACAGACTAAAGACGATGGATCTGTCACGACAGACCACGCTCTGTTTGTGTCGGCGTGGGTGGCCTTCCCAGGTGGTGCCCAAAAATGCCCGAATATTACCCAAAATACCCCCATTTTGGGTGCGTTTTTCGGGTTTTTAGCGGTTGTAAGTGTCTGTTTTTACTGGGTGGTCTGGAATAACCGACCGGATCGTTTTGGTCGGTGTGGACAGACCAAACTACCATACATGGGTGTCTGTGGATAACTTTTATCAACCCTCGTGATAAGCTTATACCGATTGGCGTAACCCATTGTTATCACCGAGATGTCAATTTTTATACAGTACCCCGAAAACTACCATACATTTGGGGTGATTTTCGGTCGGCAGGGACAGACTGGTGTTAGGGCGACGACGAGTTGGGTCGGCGAGGACAGACGAGGATTAGGCCATGGCCGAAAAAACGCTGTAAAAACAGACCGTAAAGACAGAGGGGGCTGGGTGGGTCAAAACCAGGATTGTTTAAGGGCCAAATAGTATTCAAATAGGAATGTTCAATGCCAATTCCATGTTCTAATTAGGATCCAAATGTGTATTGATATCTGTAGGATCTATACGTGTAGTGTAGTTCTATATGGGTAAGGGAATCGTTATGGATCTTTCTTATGTACGGTATATGTCTTATGTTTTTTCTGCCCTACCGTAACGTCCGTATTAGTAGTCTAGTGTGTGTCGGTATTAAGTTTGTTTTTTCTCTATGTTTTTTCTGTATTTTGGGGTCATGTTTTTAGTGCATTTTGTGGCTGTGTTTTTGGTGTTGTTTTTATCGTGTTACGGTGACGTTAGGTAGGGTTTTTCTGGTGAGTTTTTGTGGTATTTTACGGGGTGGTTTTTCTGTTGTTTTGGGCAGTTGCGAATTTTCGTGTGGTTTGTGTTGTTGATAAACTGTGGACTGCGAATGAACAGAAAGGAGGTCATTTTCTATAACGTTGTTTTAGTTGGACAATTTGAGGAAGTAGCGGATGGCGAGGATCGGTGTGTGACAGCGTTGCGTAAAGGCAATTGACGAGAAACCAAAGGTCGTCGTTCTCTATCCGTAGTGTATTGACGGAGGAGGTGGCGGTGGGTTTTTTCGTTTTACGTTTTTTCTTGGCCATGATTGTATTATAACACGCAAGGCAAACGAGAGGACGAGTGTGGACAGCGACAGGAGGAGGACTGACGTGGCGATTTCGATCATCATTCTGATTCCTTTACAAGTGTTTTGCATTGTTCTATTTTCTGTGTATTTTCATAGCACTGTTCTATAAGTCTGTTGTAGTGGCGTTGCTCTTCAAAGATTAAGTTTATGGCAAGCCACCCCACGATAAATGCTATTATCTCGAAAATGTAACAGTTCATCTTGCGTTCTCCTTTATCAACCCAACCTTTATCGCGGAAGGTACTATTATTGTTCTGCATTTTTCTGTTTTTGAGCGCGTGGCGTTCTTTATCTGTTTTAATGTGTCGTACTCACTGTTAAACGCCAGTCTCATCATTTTTTGTAGCGTTATGTACGTGTCTTTTTCGTCTACACTTACGCCGACGTGAGAAAGACACTCTGTTGCGAACGGTTTGTATTCTCTCATGTGGAGGTGTTCTTTGTAGTATTTTTTCAATTCGTAATCTTGCATTATTCTATCGTATTTTGGCATTTTCTAGTGTCTCCTCTGCTGCTTCACACAGTTTGCCGAGTGGTGTGGTTGGTTTGTTGTTTAGGATTTCTGTTAAATTGTAGATTTCTTCTCTAACACATTGAAAATATTCTTGTTTTGCCTCTTTTAGTGTAGCCCAGCCGTAAAAATCAATGTGGGCGTTGCGTACTCTGTACAGTGTTTTGCAATCGCGCTCCAGCGTTGTAAACGTGTCTCCTGTTTTTACTTTGTACTTTTCAAGAGATTTTTCTGCGAGGCGACAAAGATTGTACCGGTAAAGTGTAGTTGGCGTTCTCACGGTGTCTCCTCCGTAACAGGAACCCTAAGAACCATATAATTGTGCTTCGTCCTTGGGAATTTTCCCTTGGGGCTTCTGGGATCGTTGTGGAGGACGTGCATCATTATCTCTTCTACCCAATCATCTGGTAGTGCCAGCTCAATTACTCCATGCGGTGTTCTGCTTGTTTTTCTTTTCGTTTTTAAAATTAGCTGGAAGATGCTGGCCAGCTCTAAATCTTTGTATTTCTGACCGTCTAAATCTGCCTTCTTTACCTCTAAAATATCCATTCCATTACTCCTTTTATTCTTCCGAAAACTCAAAGTATTCCATAGCCCATTGCTTCATTTGTTCTTCGTTATCTTTTGACATGTGATCTAATAGCCAATCGATGCCTTGATCTCTTATGATTTGCTCTACTGCTTCTTCAATCGAAACTTCGCAAAAACAATTCATTTCCATTACTGTCATGATGTCTCCTTTCTGGTAAACGTGTAGATGTAAGTATTCAACACTGTTATGTAAAGTTCTATCCTATATGTCTTCGTGAGCTGTTTTAGGTATCCGTCCCAATCCGTCAGAAGACGTGGTGCCTGCGGATCTTGTAATCTTTCTGATATTATCGCTGCTAGAGCCTGATAGCTGCTGTGTGGAGTCCCTTTTACCATCTCAGCTTGTGTTACCTCTACTGTGTACTTCTTCATTGCGTTATACGTTCCATTGTTAGTCGTGCCAATTCTTTAAAATCTGTTGTTTTCAATATTTCTTTATGTTCTGTTTTCATCAGTCGCCTCGCGCACGCTCCAGCTACTTTTAGCAGGTGGTCGTAGTCCGCTGTTTCACGTGGAACATTGTGAAATTCCCCATTTTCTTTTATGAATTTTACAATTTCACCAATTTGCGAATCTTCCAGCGGAACGACAATCATATCGCCTTCCCCGTTGTATGCCCTGACATTCCATCCGTGTTTATTTTTAGCCACCACTGCTGACGTGTTAGCTGTCTGGACAAAGACTGTGTTCTCTCCTTCCAACTCATTGTCTACTCTTACTGTTCTTCCGTTCATTTTATTTCCTTTCTCATTTGGCGGAGCATTTTCTCGGTCTCTTGCTCTATTCTTCTATGGATCTCGTCGCGCTCTTCTGCAGGATATCCTGTGCCGCACGAACCGCACTTGGCGCCGAAAGACGGAGTAACATAATAGAGTTTGCCGTTGTGGAATAAGGATTTTCCGGTTTTTGCCGAATCGACCCACGGCTTATTTGTGAGATATCGTGTCACTGAAATTGCAATCACGAACGCTGCGGCATAAATTATTTGTAAAATCATGGGTTCACCTTCCTTTCATAAAGATGCCAAACACAAGAAGCCATTTGGAATGTGCCAATATAAATAAGATCGCTGTCTTTTATTTCGTGACCTGTGCCATATACTTGGAATTGTCTGAAATCTCTTGGACTATCTGTGTCTACTTCTGCCCAAATACAAGGAGTGAGGCTTTGGGCATCCACTTTTAGGATCTTCGCTCCGTGGGGCATCTCAATTGAGAAATAATCTTGAATCTCGAACTCATATTTATATATTGTCTTCATTTTTCTTCTCCATCCATTTGAATTCTACTGTTCTTTCGCCGTTTGGGTTCATCGTTACACTTACGGTAGCCCGATCTTTCTCGAACTCTTGTAAAGCCATGTAAACCCAACACAATTGCCATTCTTCAAGACGTTTGTAGTTTTCTTCAACTGCCTTCTGTAATTCCGCGTTGTGGAATTTTGGAATACCATTTGTCTTCTTTTTCGTCTTCTTTTTGCTCACGTATCACCTCTATTCCAATTAAGGTAAACGATTTAGCATCTGCTGGTACAAATAGATCGTCACCTAATTGTTTTGTGAGTTTCTGCCAAACCTTTTCAGTAACAACGATCTTCGATATTGGCCGTTCGCGTTCTCCGGATTCGTCTATTAGGTTGGTACGAAATTTAGCTATATGGTCAAATATCGACATCTAAAACCTCATAAAAGTTTGAATTCGTTTACGTTCATGTAGCATCTACTTCCTTTTGGCCATTCTAGAAATCCCTTCCCGTCAAGTCTGTACGTGTCTACAATAATTTGGACTTCCATTTCTTCCCCATTCCAAGTACAATCATCCCAAGTAACGTTTTTTATTTTTGCTCGTCTTCCTTTATATCGCCCAAACATCCAGATAACGTCTCTTCCGATCAACGTCTCACAGTAATCATCTATATCCTGTTTTATTTTGAGATACGATTTCTGCATTTTCATTGGTATCTTGAACATGGTTTTTGTATATTCCTTACAATTTAAACCTTCCGGTTCATCAATATAGTAAAAGTCCGCGGACTCACCACGGATTCGTTCGTTTTTCATTCTTGCACCGTTCGCATAGTAAGTTTGTTGTTTCTGGGAATGTCTTATGATCGACAATTTCACCACACGAAGGACACCTGACACGATACGTCTTATTTTTCACTCGCGTTGTGTATTTATCGTATGGTGGTTTTACGTCCAGAAGCGATTTTATTTGAAAATCTTTACCCTTAGCCATACCTAACCTGCCAATATCAAATCACCATTCCCTTTTAGGTGGAATTTGCCTCTGCAAATCAAATTTGATATAATTAAAAGAGAATCGTTCTTAGATTTTCTAAACTTCCCAGTTAAAAAACCAACAGCACTAGTAAGTTTGACTTCCTGTTTACCAGAACGCTCAACTTTTTCTAGTAACGCAGCTCCCATCTCAATTACATCGGGATCGCTATCAAACTTTTCTGTCTTGTCGATGTAAACCAACTTGCCCATCATTTTTCACTTCCTCCGTCTTTATCTAAAAGTGTATTTGCAAAATCGAGACTCGTTCTCATACATTTCAAGATCCTTCTTTTCTCCAAATTTCTAGAACTCTCGTCTCCAGAAAGATAGTTCTTATCGTAGAACTCGAGAACTGTCATTGCCTCAAGTATGTGAATATATTTATCTAATTCCTCGTGCTGACGCTTAACTGCGAATTTGTCTAAAATTATTTCCATTGCGTTTTACCTTCCACCGCATGCCTAGCCTTCACCTCTTTTAAGAAATCTTTAGCGGATTTGTAAATTATCATCTCGGCAAATCCTATCTTACCGGTATGCTTAAAGGCCATGTCTATCTCATCGAGAGTCCATTCTAAGAAGTTAGCCAGCTTATTTATGTCCTCTTTTAGTGTTTTATCGTACTGTGTCACTGCATTATTCCTTTCAAGTGTTCCGTGTCTATTTCTACACCATATTTCTTTTTCATGTGTTCCTTAAACTCCAACACAACTCCTACGGCTGGGAATTCTTCTCTTTCAAACTTACAAACGACTTCCCCGATATCGCATATTAGCTCCCCGGGACTCATCAGATGTTGGTTCTCGTCTTGTAAAATAGAAGACAACACATTTCTACCTGCCTCTCTTACAGCTTCGCAAACCAAATCCCAACATTCTAAAACACTTAACTCATCCATTATCTGCACCTCGCTCTATATTTTTTGCCTTTAGGTATATGAACATCTACGTTATACAAACCATACGGACTTAGTTTTAATCTTTTGACCACTTCGCCCTTTTCGTTTAAAACCTCAACAGATCCTTGGCATTGTTTTATTTTTATCGTTCTAAGTGGCGTCTTCTCAAATGTTATAAGAAAGTCCTCAACATAATAATGCCTGTAAACCAAAAGACCACCCAACACAAACACCAACAAAATAGCAAACCTAAAGGACCAATTTGGTTTTCTGTCTGTAGCAAACATAGACTCGCACTGTTCTTTTAACGATTTTTCGTTTTCAGATATATGATAATCGCCAACGACACCATATTTATCGTTTTTCTCCATCACAAATCCCTCACAGAAAACTTCTCTTGAACCACTTCTTCGTTTATGAGGCGTTCAATTTCTTTGTGTAAAATTGGAGCGTACCATCTCATCTCATAACATCGTAAACAAGCCCAAACATTAAACTTAGGCACAAAAACAAATCTCGTGTGTCCATGTTTTTCGCATTTATTATTTTCAAATACTGGCTTCATTCTTTCTCCACTGAATCTAAAAATTGTCCGATAGTCATTGTGTAAGCCTTTAGTTCTGGTTTTTCAAAAATAATTACTATTTGATCAAGCTGTGGATAAACCATAACAGTAAGCCTGTCGCTTACATCTAAAATATGTCTCATCGGTTTTAATTTTGGCCAATACGGTTTCATCTATTTTTTACCAATTCAAAAACTTCTTTGACCTGGTTGTCTAAAGCAACATAATTCTTAGCAATGACTTCAAATTTATCGTGCCAATAAACAGAAGACTTGTAACGACCTCTCCAATATCCAAGTCTGTATCCAACAAACGCAAAAATAGTCATTACAAATGTGTCTAGCAAAATTACTTCATTGACTGTTAGGTTCATTTATCTGTTCTCCTTATATGAATATCGCCTTCTAGGTTTGGGTTATCGGATTGTCCAATTAGAATCAATTTTGTTTTCTCTCTTATCAAGATAGCCTGTTCAAATGTGTGTTCGCAGTTATGATTTCCGTGAGTAGTTAAGAAAGAATAAATCATTTTTCTTTCTCCGTTCACTTCTGTGAACAGCTCAAACCTTGCTAAATACGTCTTTTCTATTGGATCGATATTAGGATCTAAAGTGCAGATTGCTCTTCCTTCTATGCCAGTTAGAAGGGAGGTACTTCTTACGAAAATTTCTTTTATTGTTTTCTTGTGTCTAAACATCTCGTTCTATAGATCCTCTTTGAACCAAAATTCCGTTGACGTTCTTAGTGAACGTGTCTACCACAACATTAACGTCTAGTTTTTTGCTATATGTAAAAACATCAAAATAGATTTCTCGTGTATTTTCTCTACAATGAAGAAAGAATGTTGTTTCGTGGCACATACAACACATAACCAAACCACATTCCGTGATTTCTTTATCGTATCTCCAAAACATAAAACCAACGTCTTTTAATGTTTTAAGCATCCTACCAATCAAATAAGAATACTCTGTTAGCGTTTTCGTATCTTGGTAGTGTTTTATTTTTGCATAGGCATGTCTTGCTTTAGTTTTTTCTGTCATTTTCTTTCCTCTTCGTTATCTCTCTATCTAAAACGTCCATTATAGATTTCAATATTCCTCTTATTGTTGTTAGCTCGTGCGATGTATGTCTTCCGTCCATTATCTGTCTCGACAATGTTTTAAGCGTCTGTATAACAGGGACAGTTGGTTGGTTCATTTTAATCTCTCCACTATCATTGTAATTATAAATGTCAAAGCGAACCCCAATATCATTCCATAAAACAATCCGTTGTAGAAAATACTATCTGGTACGTCTTTTAACATTGGGCAATCTTCGGGAATTTCGTTAACATAAGCTTTGTCGATGTATCCATGTTTTTTCGTACACCAATAGCTTCCTTTTGCATCCCATTCCATATATCTACAGTCTAGACATCTATCCGTATCATGTGTAAACCAAACCTTCATTTTTCTCCACCAACACCAAGTAATACTTTAGCCATTTTTAGTTCGTTAACATTTTGTCTACAAGCTTCAACAGCATTCTTAGAAATTTTTGCAAATTCCGAGGAATAAACAGCAGCCCTATAAGAAATTCTATTACATTCAGTCATAGCGACAACAGAATTTTCTACTATTTTCATATTAGACCTATACCCTACAGCATAACCAACAACAAAACCAAAAATCATAGCAAACACAATCCTTTTATGTTTCTCTACTGTCATCATAGAAGCCAAAATTAAAGCTAGTGAGCTGTATGCCACCGTTGACGCGAGCGACTTCGATCTCGAAGCCAAGTCTGTAAATAATTTCACAAATGTACCTCTCTAAATATTTGTTGTCCATGTTAGGTGAATGGTCTCGAACTAAAATTGGTTGTCCCGGCCTTTTAATTGCTTCTCCTAAACAACCCAAGACCTCTCCTGTCGTTCGACCACATCCACGAACCTCCACTAATTTCTTTTCTAACTTCTTCAACTCTTTTAGAGAACTAATCCGCTTCATTTCAAATTCCATTAGTAAGTTGGGTGGCGCGAGTGGGATTCGAACCCACGGGCTTCGTAGCATTTCGAGTTGATAGATTCAGTACTTTTACTGCCGCACGATAGCATTTTCCCAAATCTTTCACTAATCGTCTCCCACCTTGATTTGTAACCAAGGAACGAGTAGCATCTCCAACTCGTGAAGATTCAGCGTACTCTTTTGCTTTTGCTACTTCCCCTGCCTTCGGGGTATCAAACATCGAAATCGTTGTCCCACCAACTGTCGCGCCATAAAAATTAAATTCCATTTGTGTAAGCATCCTTTCCCCAATATTTTAGAGCTGCCCTATCGTATGCTCTTGCAGCGTCTATTTCATTATCGAACGTACCCAAATGGATAGACCTTCCGTTCACATAAATTCTCGCAATGTATTTGTCATAAATCGCGTTCTTTCTTTTATCAAACCGCTTAGACACTCCCTTAAACCTAGAAAATGCGTTCCTCGAACCTTTTCTGTTTATACTTTGAACCTTTGGTGTAGCCCATCTACAATTCTCTAAACAATAATCCAGCTCGCCGTCTATCCTGTCCAATGATGTGCCGTTCGGTCTTTCTCCCATATCAGAAAGAAAATTTCTAAAATCCTTCCATTCCTCGCACACCTCTATACCTTTGGCTCCATAAGCGAAATACCTGTTGTTATTTTCATCGTAACAACGGCTCATCATCGCTCGCCAACTTCTATACGTCGAAGTTGTGTATTTATATTTTCTTCTGTGTCCGTGTTTTGTTCTTAGGCAACCACAGGATTTGGTTTTACCAGAAATAAGGCAGCTAGAATAAACAACAACTTCCTCTCCACATTCGCAATTGCATCTCCAGTATGTTTTCTTCCCCTTCTTGTAAGCAACTTCGATTACAATTAGCTTTCCAAACTTTTTACCAGAAAGATCCGATTTTGTTGTTATTCTGTTTTTTCCAATTTCATGTTCCATGTCTTAGCATCAATCACACAATTTGGGTTTACATTCCTGTAATTACCCAAATGGCCAATCAAAAGATGGCAATTTATTCCATACTTTTTACGTTCACATAAAGTAATCAAATTCTTCGGGTTCAATTCTAGGTCTGGAGCCAAATGAAAAGGTACAATGTGATGCACTTCAACCTTCGTATGACTCCCACAAACTTCGCAGATAGGATTTTGCTGTAAATGTGCCTTCCTTAATTTTCTCCACTGACTGGCACGTTTAGCTCCCTTCGGCGCTTTGCCTTGAACCCTGTCTTTTATTGCTCCAAAGAAATTAATCATGCCCATTCGTCCATATCTATGTTGCAATTTTCAATTATATTGTCTAACGCTTCCAACTGACGTTGTGACAACCTTCCTTCGCGTTCAAAATATTCCTGCAAAGAATAAACGAACGTAGCATCAAAATTCTCTTGTTCTTCTGCCCAATTAATAACGCCTTGCAATTTATTTTCTATTTCTTTATCTACCACTTTCTTTTTCTCCTTCTTAACTTTTACTTCTTTAGGTTCATCCAGTTTTAACGAAAACATATCCGCCGTATGTAACAGCAAATCCAAAACAGTGTGGTTATGTCTTTGATAAATTTCTTGACCCGTACCAGTAAACATTCCGTTATGGGATAGAATTGCTTGACGCACTTCCCAAGAAATGGCGAACCAATCTGTAAGAAGATAAAGAGATAATTGCGCGTGGGGTACTTTTACTTTCTGTCCGTAACGATAACCGCTACCGTCTTTTATATAATATTCTCTAAGACCTTTTCCAACATCATGAAAAAGACCACAAAATGCTAATTCTGATTCGTTGACTTCTTTAAAGTGTGTATCGTGTTCCATCGCCTTGCGAATATCAAGTGCTGTCTCCGCAACTTCGACGGAATGTTGAACCAAGCCTCCTTCGAAACAATGATGGTACTTGGTGCTTGCAGGCGCAATAAAATAATCTGTACCATCTCTAAGAAATTCACAGAATTTTTGTATCCTTGGGAATTTCTTCTCCGTCAAATCAACGAGGTCGCAAAACCTCATCATTGTCGATCTCTTTCTCATTTCCGTTCTCCTTATTACATTTTAAAATTCCATTAACTTCCAGTTGTTCTCTTACTTGAGATATCAGAACATCAAACGGTTCGTCACTAACAAGTCTTCCAACCGGAACATCCAACGTCCTAACAAAACCTTTAACAATGCCCTCATGAGGCGTATGTACTTCTAATTTTATAGTTGCATCCATCAAATCACCTTAACATCAGAAGCCTGTAAACCTTTCGTAGTTAAGAGTTTTCTAAACTCAACCTTAGAATATTCGTGAAGATGCTGTTCGCCAACAACCTTCGTTATATGACAAAACAAGTCTTCGCCATCTTCGCATTCAATAAACCCAAACGCTCTATCTGGATACCATTTCCTAACTCTTCCATTGTAAACACTTGAACTCTTCTGACCCAATTCTAGTTTTTCTGTATTAGTCATTTTTCTCCTCGCTATAATCAGCATCAATGGTTAAAGGATCTTTCAGTTTATCGAAAGATACCACTTGCCTAAACCTTTCTAATTTTTGTAAACGCTCATCTATTCTTTGTTGTATTTGATCGTTGGTTAAACCGCTAAGATCAAATTTATGTCTTACTTCAAATTTACCATCGACACCCTCCCTAAGTCTTTTCTCCAATTCCATTAATTCCATTAACGATTTATAACTTAATTTTAGTTCTTGATTCTGTATAGCTTTAGCGTGTTCTAAAATACCTCGCCTAACTATCTTTAAATTTCTTTGGACATAATCTAGCTCATGTTCTACTATCGCGTTCTGTTCTGCTCTTTTCTGTTTTTCTTTCGATAAATCTTCAACGCGTTCTTGCCACTTAAAGGACTTCCCCCACTTTTCTATTGTGGACAATGATTTTTGAAATTTAACTGCAACCTTCGCGTAAGATCTATTTTCTCCGTCCTCATAATAATATTTAAACGCTTCGCGTTGAACGGAAGATTCATCCTTTATGTTTGGTTCGTAGGCCATTATTTTTCCTTGTACTCATAAATAACATTTTTGTTTTCATCTAAACCAACAGGCATAAGAACCCCAGAAAAATATTTATACGGGCTTCTAGGTGAGTTTGGTGTGTTCCACTGTTCTCTAACATAGTCATACATTGTATAATTTAGACGGTTAGCTCTAGCAAACGTAGTACCAGTGTTGTAACCAAACGCCTGATTCCATAAAAATTTCTTATACGGAAGAACGTCTTTCTCTATATCGTGCCAATAAACCTTCCCATTACGTTTTGCTATGACAATGGCTTCTGTAAATTGGCCTCTACTATAATTCCACGATTCATCCAATCCACAACAGGAACCATTATGGCACTTACCCTTATGATCTGCGTCTGAGACATAAAAACGCATGTCAAGTTTTTTGCACAGTTCTTCCATCTTCTCAAAATACTTTTTCTTTATTCCATAATTCAATCGAATGTATCCGCTTCCGTGGCTATACTTCTTATAAAACTTTAGAATATCAAACCCAACTATGTCACTCATCATTTCATATCTGTTTCTTAATCTCTCATCAGCTCGGCGTTCTAAACAGAAAAATTCCGTGCTAACTGCCGTGGCTCCATGTTCTTTGCCCAACCGAATTAGGTCTAGGTATTCATCGTTTTTATCTGAAAATCCAATTATGAACGGTCTAAGCCTTAACGTAACACCACCTTTATTCAATTTGCTAAGATCAGACATGGCTTGTAAGCGTTCCATAGGGGAAGGAACACCCTTTTCCATCCTCTTAGCGCGGTCGGTGTCTAAGTTTATGATAGAAAATTTGGTGTTCCAGTTGTCCTGCCCTCTAAACAACTCCCTATATCGCTCGTCGTAAACCCACCAAGTTGCTTTTGTAGAGAAACATAGGGGGTAATTTTTCTCTTTTAAAATTTTAAGCAACTCAAGAGTTACGCCATGCTTCTTTTCAAACATATCGAATTGGTCTGCAAGTCCACCCCACTGCATAACCTTTCTGTCTCTAATGTAATCGTAAAATTGTTTATAGGCTTCAGATACAGAATCCTTCATATCGAACATATCTCTTATTGTGTCTACGTTAACACAACTAAGACCTCCACCTTCTTGGTAATCTTTCTCCGATAGCG
>Ga0180430_10002481_pt1 | contig 16614 bp, 12 predicted proteins | sample SS_ome_9_FD_132999 | JGI IMG/M metagenome (GOLD analysis project Ga0180430, IMG submission 132999) | Hypersaline lake sediment archaeal communities from the Salton Sea, California, USA - SS_1_S_2 metaG | ecosystem: Environmental > Aquatic > Non-marine Saline and Alkaline > Hypersaline >... | reverse complement strand
CTATTTTTTATACAGTTCAGTGCCAATACTTTCCGGCTCTGTTCTGAGTCCGGGTTCCCTGAGGTCGCCTTCACCCTCGGCAAATCCGCCATTGGGTACCAGGGTTCCCTCCGGAATGGTGCGGATGGGAAACTTGAATCGTTTCACCTGCTTGTTACGGAAACGTACCGACCACATAATGGTATCGGTACTGCGAAGCGGCTGCACTGCTGCCCCCAGCGGCATAAAGTCGGCATAACCCCGCACTTCTATGGCCTGGTTGGGGCAGATCTTGACACAGCTGTAGCATTCCCAGCACATGTCAACTGCACGGTTATATGCTTTATTGGATGTTTTATCCAGGACCATCAGGTCATTGGGACAAATGTACTGGCAGGCTGTTTTATCAAGTGCCTTGCAACCATCGCACTTTTCATTGATCACGAAACTTGGCATCGGTCTGGTTGAGTTGGTAAAGGAACAAACATAGCAAATTATCCGGGTGAAGCACCAGGATTTGATCCGCCGGACCGAAATTTAGAATTGATTTAAGTTTGGGTGTTCCTGCTCAGGTTACAAGTCAGGTTACAAATCAGATTCCTGATCAGTTTACAAGCCTGTTTACAAGTAAGGTTTCTGGTCAGATTAAAAGCCTGGTTCCTGGTCAGGTTCCTGGTAGCCGATGATGTATTTGTATTTCTCTTGTCGTTTCTGCCATCTTTCCCGCGCATATTGCTGCATGTCGGTAACTGTATCCGTCTCATCAAGGATCTCGATACCAAGGAGGGTCTCGATGATGTCCTCCATGGTCACCACCCCTTCCAGTCCGCCAAAATCATCCACGACCACTGCAATATGTTCTTTGCTTTCGAGCAGTTCTTCCCACACCGAGAAAATGGGTCGCGACTGGTAGATGATCTTGATCTCCCGTTTGATGTCCTTAAGTTTCAGTGCAGCATTCTTTTCCGATAGTTTTTCAAAAACCGTCTGGCGGAAAACGTACCCGGAAATATTATCAAGGTTTTCGCTGTACACGGGAATCCTGGAAAAGCGCAGGAACGCAGCCACCTTTGGGAAATCAGAGAGTGTCATCTCTTCATCTGCGGCAGCAACCACAACGCGTGGCGTCATGATCTGCTCCACCTTCAGCGTTCGCAGTTTCAGAATATTCTGAATAATCTTGTTTTCTTTCTCACCGAACACACCTTCCTCCCTTCCGATCCTGGCCAGGGCCGACAGTTCTTCCCTGCTCGTGGTCTTGTCTTTCCTGTCACTGGAGAGGAGCCTGGAAAAAAGTGCCGAGATCAATACCAGCGGATAGGTAATAATGATGGTCACCTCCACTGCCTTACCCACGAAAAGTGCCAGTTGTCTCCAGTAGCGCGCCCCGATGGTTTTCGGTATGATTTCCGAAAAAATAAGTATCATCAGGGTAAGAATGGCTGATATCAGTCCGAAATAGACCTCTCCGAATACCAGTGTAGCCTGGGCTCCAACGCCCGCGGCTCCAACTGTATGCGCGATGGTATTGAGGGAGAGGATGGCAGAGAGCGGCCGGTCAATCTTGTGCTTCAGCTTCATCAACCTGTCGGCTGTCTTGCTTCCCTTCTCGCTTTTCACAATAAGGTAAGCCTGGGGGGTGGTCAGCAATACTGCCTCCATTATGGAGCAGAGGAATGATACCAGCAGTGCAAGAAAAAGATAAAAGATCAACAGACCCATACAGCAGTTTTTTCAGTAAAGATAAATATCTTGTAATAATTTATTAATGCCACCAGCCCATTAAGTCGATCAGCCAGATCTTCAAAGTGTTTTTGAACCTGTGCCTGGACTTCCTCACCCTGCTTTTCCATCCCTTCCTTTTCAGCTCCATTTCTGAGGATTTGTTAAAGTGGGGGAACGGGTGTTCCGGCACATCCTTTGCCAGGAAAGCACACAGTTTATCCCATCGGTCGCCCTGTGTGAAATCGAGTACCAGCAAGTCCCCCGGACGCTTTTCAAAGTACTGCATCACCGCTTCGTTATGACTGTTATAAACAGCAATGGTATGGTTTCGGTCCTCCCCGGGCAATCCCTTGCCCCTGCCATAGATCCATTCGTGGTGCGCAGCACGGAGGTTACCGATGTGCTTTGTCACGCTTCTGTACCATGAATCTGCGTCGCGGATGGTAAGGATGAATTTCGAACCAGGATACATGTGATCCAGCTCTTTGTAGATCATGAACCAGGGCGTGTCCTCCATGGCATCGTACCCGCGCAGCATGCGCCGGATCTTCCCGAAGTTGCCCCGTAAAATGGGAATCAGGGCCCGGGGAGTGGTATCCCTGACCCTGAATCCCAATGTTTTAAGTGCTTCACGGAGCGTAGAGGTCCCTGTCTTCTGAAAGCCAACACCAATGATTTTCCCTTCCATAAAAAACAACTAATCTTTCAAAGATAGTGAAATGGCAGGAATAACCATTCCTTTTATAACGGAACAACCGCAATGGAAACAGTTGTGCTCAATTCAAAGTCAATCACTCCGCTTTTCCTGGTGCAGGAATTCTCCACTGGTGCGGGTCATCTCCGCTTGTGCGGGTCATCTCCGCTTGTGCAGGTATTTTCCACAGGTGCGGGTAATCGCCGCTTGTGCAGGTATTCTCTACTGGTGCAGGTGAACATCCATCTGCGGGAACGGAATATTCAGGCCTTCCTTGTTGAATGCGTTGTATACGCGCTCGTTCATATCGAAAAATAGTGGCCAGTAGTCGGAAGCCTTCACCCAGGCCCGCACGGCAAAATTCACGGAGTTATCGCCCAGTTCCGATACCGCGATAAAAACTTCAGGGTCTTTCAGTACCCGTTCATCGGCATCCATCAGGTCCCTGAGCACTTTCCGCGCTGTTTCAATTTTGTCGCCATACCCGATTCCAAAGGTCCAGTCCACCCTTCTCTTCTCCTCTGCTGAATAATTGATCATTGAACCATTTGCAAGTCCTCCGTTGGGTATGATAATGATCTTCGCATCCGGGGTTTTCAGGATGGTATTAAAGATCTGTATCTCTTTCACCGAGCCAGCATGTCCCTGGGCCTCGATATAATCTCCCACCTTGAAAGGTTTGAAAAGCAGGATCATCACTCCACCTGCAAAGTTCTGCAGGGTGCCCGACAAGGCCATGCCAATAGCCAGTCCGGCTGCTGCCAGGATGGCAATGAAGGAGGTCATCTCCACTCCGACCATTCCAAGCACACTGATGATCAGCAATGCACGCAGCAAGGTACGCAAGAGCGAAGTCAGGAAGGGTTTCAGGGATTCATCAATTTTACTGCGGTCAAACATTTTACCGGTGCCACGCATCAGCATTCTGATCACCCAGCCCCCGATAACGAGAACGGCAATTGCACCAAGAAGTTTTGGGCCATACTCTACTGCAATTTCAGTAAGTTTTGCAAGGATTTGTTCTGCATTCATTTTTTTAAATTTATAGTTAAAGCATATATTGATCCATCATTTCGCCTGTCAGCGTTATGCTTGCGGGAAACTTCCGACGTCAATCAGCGTTTTATAACAATCTTTCAAACAGAAAGTTTGCCAGCAGGTATTTTTTTTACGTCGAATGGTTCCAGAAAAGCGTTTTTACGATTATAAACAGTTGTCAAATGTCAGGAACCAGTCTGAATGGAACGCCAGCCTTCAATGTCACCGTTTGTTCACCTTCCGGGTAAACGATCCTTACCTTGCAGTTGTACCTGGGCACCAGTTGCGCGTGTTGCAGGGATCCGTTGCTCCACTGCATGTCCACTGTAATATTGTTTCGGGCCCTGAGCCCTGTCACACTCCCGTTGCTCCATGCCTGAGGCAAAGCAGGCAGCAACCTGATGACCCCTGATTCATAAGATTGAAGCAGCATTTCGGTTACACCAGCGGTATACCCGAAATTCCCGTCGATCTGGAACGGCGGATGCATGTCGAACATATTGGAAGCAACGGAGCGCTGCAGGAACAGTTGTATATGCGCATAAGCCATTTCTCCATCCAGCAGTCGGGCACTGCAATTGATCAGCCAGGCCCTGCTCCAGCCTGTTCCGGCACCACCGTTTTCCAGTCTGTGTTCCAGTGTTCTGCGCACTGCCGCAAATATTCCGGGGTCCTTTTCGGGTGAAACAGCCGAACCGGGGTGAAACCCGTAGAGGTGTGACATGTGCCGGTGTCCGGGTTCCGGTTCACTGTATTCCCTGTCCCATTCCAGGATCCTTCCGTCTGATCCCGTCACAAACCCGGGACGAAGTTGTTCCCGCTGGTCGCGGATTGTGTCAAGGATGCCTGGTCGGGTTCCCAGAATTTCACTGGCTTCAATGAAATGGTCGAACACCTCTGCAATCACCTGCTGGTCCATGGCACTTCCCATGCAGGTTGCCACCTGGTTCCCATCCTGGTCGAAAAAACGGTTCTCGGGAGAAGTGGATGGTGCCGAAACAAGCGTGCCGTCTCTCGGATCCCTGATCAGCCAGTCGCTGTAAAAAGTGGCCACCTCCCTGAGTGCGGGATAGACGCGCTCTTCCAGGAAAGCTGTATCCCTGCTGTATTCAAACCCGTACCAATAGTGTTGCATCATCCATCCTCCTGCAGGCATGGAGCAGCCCCAGTATGCTGTGGCTGCCCGCAGCCAGGTGGGTGCCCAAAGGTCGGTGGCATGGGGCATGAATGTACCCCGGCAGCCGAAATTCTTCCTTGCAGTGGTCTTGCCGTTTTCCACCAGCCGGTCGATAAAGTCATACAGGGGATCATTCAGTTCCGGCAACCCGGTCATATCGGCGAGCCAGTAATTCATCTGCAGGTTGATATTCAGGTGATAATCGGCGTTCCATGGTGCACGAATATGTTCGTTCCACAAGCCCTGCAGGTTGGCCGGATTGGTCCCTGGCCGGGAGGAAGCGATCAGCAGGTACCGGCCATACTGGTACAACAGTTCCTCCAGTCCGTTGTCGTTCATTCCGTTGCGTACGCGTGCAAGCCGTTCGTTGATGGGTATTGTATCGTACCTGTCTCCCCCCAGGTCAAGTTGAACACGTTCGTAAAGTTCCATGTGGTCTGCAATGTGCTGCTGCCGGATCGTTTCATAGGTACTTTCCCTGATAAAGTCTATTTCCTGGAGGTTCAGTTCCCCGAATGCATCGGTATACCAGGAAGAATTGGAAACAATATAGAGATCCACTGCACTGGCCCCTGCTATTTCGAGTCCGTTTGTCCCGCTGGTGACTGCTCCGTCTGTATTTTCAGCATACAGCAACGTCTCGAACCTGATCCCGTTATCGACAGGAGCAGGTTGTGAACGAAAGGTCCCGCCGAATTGCGTCACCTCGCCCTTCATGCGCAGCATCCGGTCACCCACAGGCTGCACTTCAACTGTCGGGATTCCAGAATCTGCAGGCCTGGATAGCATCACACTTCCGTTGATCCCACCGGGTGATTCGCTGGTAAGACGGATACAGATGGCATGATGGGGATGGGAAACAAAGACCTCTTGCCTGAACATATGGCCGTTGGTCCGATAGGATACTTCAGTCACTGCCCTGCCCAGGTCGAGTGTTCGCCTGTACCCTGAAATATTATTGTGGTCCAGTTGCAGGTGCAGGTCACCCAGCGTCTGGTGGGAACGGGTAATCCCCAGGTTGGAGAAATGGTTGACAAACATCCTGTCGGCTGACTGGTGGTCACCGGCCATCAGCACCCCGCGCAATTTCTGCAGGTCGGCAGGACCTCCCGGAGGTTCAGACCAGTCTTCCTTCCCGGGCCAAAGGGAGTCGTCGTTGAGCTGGATCCGTTCTGTGGCAGTATCCCCGAATACCATCACGCCCAGGTGCCCGTTGCCCAGGGGCAGTGCCTCCATCCATTCCGATGCGGGCTGATCGTACCAGAGCAGGTCACCGGAGCTATCCGGCTGTTTGAGGTCCTGCATGCATCCGGGGACCATCAGGGAAATGCCGGAAATGAGAAAAAGTGCCACAGGTACAAGGGAGCGCACCGCACAGAAGGCAGCATGTGCCTGGAGGGACCGCATTGCCCTGACTGCCGGAAGTGTGTCGATCGCGTTCAGGAACCGGAGGTGTTGAAAAAAGCCGGCGAAAAGCGGTGAGGCGGATCTTCGGGAATGGAGTGCTTTCATGAACGCGGGTATTAAATTCAGAAATGAAAGTACAAAAAATAAGTTCATTGGCCCATACCTTCCACGAGAATTTTTCGCACTCAGGAATTACAGGGAACAGTGACAGCGATAACAGGGAATTGTGACAAGGAATACAGGGAACAGTGACAGCGATTAAATGGAACAGTAACAGCGATAACAGGGAACAGCAACAGCGATTAAATGGAACTGTGACAAGGAATACAGGGAACAGTGACAGCGATTTCAGGGAACAGCAGCAGGGTATGGTGAATTCCTTTCCTGGTGCAGCGGGGGTCAGTCATCTGAAAAGTGTTTCAGCATCTCCCGGTAGGAGGAGAAGACCTTGGCCCGTGAGAGGAAACCGACATATTTCCCATTGTCGACCACGGCAATATTGTACCTGCCGCTCTTTGCAAATTTGGCAGCGACCGCTTCCATCTGTTCATCGATATTCACTGTGTATTCGGGCATGAACATCAGGTCGCGCACGTACGTTGAGTCGTATACCTCCTGGTTGAACATGATGTGACGTATGTCGTCGAGTTTGACAATTCCAACAAACTTATTGTCCTTCGTTACGACGGGAAAAATATTCCGGCTGGATTTGGTAATCACTTTCACCAGGTCCCTGAGGGTATCCTCCGGTGTGATCGTCTTGAAATTCTTTTCGATCAGTTCACTGACATTCATCAGCAACAGGATGTTCCGGTCCTTGTGGTGGGTCATCAGCTCACCCCGCCTGGCCAGCTGTATGGTATACACCGAATTGGAGACAAAATACCGGGTGGTGGCAAAGGATATGGTTGACACCAGCATGAGGGGCATAAAGAGTTCATAGCCGCTGCTGATTTCAGCAATGAGGAAGATGGCGGTAAGTGGTGCATGCACCACTCCTGCAATCATTCCGGCCATCCCAACCAGGGCCATGTTGCTGATGGAGATGTCCACCCCCATCTGGTTCAGGACCAGTCCCACAAGCAGACCGAGGTTTGCACCCATGAACAGGGTCGGGGCAAAGATCCCGCCGATTCCTCCTGCCGCAAAAGTGAGCGTGGTGGCAACCACCTTGAAGCCAATGATCAGAATAAATACAAGCACAACGAGCACAAAGTTGTCCTGCCAGCTTTCATACAATGTGCCGGCAAAGAGCTGGGCAATATCGCCCTTCAGTCCCTGGTTAACGATTTCGTACCCTTCACCATAGAGCGGCGGCAGCAGCAGGATAATCGCCCCGAGCAATCCCCCGGCGATCAGCAGGCGTTTCCATGCTCCATCGATTTTTTCAAAAAAACCGGAGATGGCGTTGTATACCTTCGTAAAATAGACCGATACAAGCCCTGCGATGGCACCCAGGAGCAGGTAGTAGTGGACCTGGTCCATCTGGAATTTTTCAACCACCTGGAAGGTATACAATACATTCTGCCCGAGAAACATGTAGGAAGTAAGCGCTGCAGTGGCAGAGGCGATCAAAAGTGGGATCATCGCCCACATGGTCAGATCCAGCATGATCACTTCCATGGCAAAAACGATGCCTGCAATGGGTGCCTTGAAGATGGCCGACATTGCTCCGGCCGAAGCACACGAGAGCAGCAAGGTTACCTCCTTATAGTTCAGGTTGAAAACCCTTCCGAAATTTGATCCTATGGCGGCTCCGGTAGCAACCGTTGGTCCCTCCAGTCCCACCGAACCCCCGAAGCCAACGGTAAGTGCACTGGATATCACACTGGAGTAGAGGTTGTGTGCCCGCATGATCGCATTGTTCCTGGAAATAGCAAACAATACACCCGGGATCCCGTGTCGTACCGGTTTCCTGTTGATGTACTTGATAAAGAATACGGCCAGTGCAATTCCGACGATGGGGAGGATAAAAATCAGGTAGGTGCGGTAGTCTCCTTCAATCCCTCTTGCCAGTGCTCCCTGGATAAAGTGGACCAGGTTTTTGATAACCACGGCAGCAAGTCCCACAAGCAGTCCCACGATGCCTGCCACCAGGTACAGAAAACGCTGGCCCGAAAAATATTTCATCCGCAAGTGACTGACCCTGGCCTGTAGATTTAATTTACTCATCGGAGCATAAAAGTAATATATAACCGTTATGATTCTAGCGGACAGAAGCTAAAATTAAAGAAAAAACGGCCAACGGCACACTGCAATCTTGAACAACTTTGAATAAAACAGTAACTTTACACTACACTTTTTATAGCCGTTGCTGAACCTTTGGCACGATTTTTCGTATTACTTCTAGAATCCCGGACCCTGGTTTTCAAAAAGTTCATGATCACAAAAAGATGTGTCATACGCCTGCTCCTTTCTTCGCTGCTGATTTTTACAGCGGCGGAGCATGTCGTGGCACAGGCTGATCTGCCGCAAAAACCGGAAATACAGCGTGTCACAATCGATTTAACCAGTGGCATGACCCACATAGAATGGGAAGCAAGTCCGTCACCCGGCATCATTGGATACGTAATTTACACCCTCGATATCACCACCTCCCCGGTAACCGGCTACTACCTCGATTCCCTGGCCGGGGATGTGCTTACCTACAGTTACCTGGAAACCGCCCCCGGGACCCCATACTATACTGTGACAGCGGTGAATGATGAGGGAAAAAGCCTCCTGGGCGGCAATTACCACAGACCCGTGGAACTGGCGGTCAGTTATGATTCCTGCAACAGCACCATGGAACTGGAATGGGAGGAATACGTTGGCTGGGAGGAGAACCTGAACGGATACAGGATTTATATGAAGAGTTATGCAAAGGACACCGTCGATTCTGCAGGCGGGAGTGACAAGAAGCATGGTGAACAAGAGGACTTTATGCTGCTTACCACGAACAGGGCCGGCGAAACCACCTTCACCCATGAAATGATAGATGAAAACCGCTATTATGAATATGTGGTGGAAGCCTTTAACAACCAGGATACCAGGTCTACTTCCAACAGGAAAAAATACTTCACCTATATGCCGGCGCCCCCGGAATTCGTCAGCCTGGATTATGTTTCGGTGCTCGATGAAAGCACCGTTGAGCTATCCATATCTGCAGACATTACCGGGGAGATCAACGATTTCCTGGTTTCACGTTCTGCTTCCCCTGAGGGAGTTTTCACCCCTGTACAGACATTGCTTGATCTTTCTGAATCCAATGTGCATCTCACCGACAATTTCGCAACCCGGGGAAAGCGGTTTTATTATAAGACTGAAGCGCTCAACAGCTGTTTTCATCCTGTGAAGACATCCAACCTGGGCAACAATATCCTGGCGCATGGCAAAGCTGACGGATCGGTGGTTCGACTTGACTGGAACCCATACAGGGATTTCCCCGGAGGAGTGGCATCCTACTCAGTATTCAGGAAAAACGCCTATGGCGAACAGGAACTGATCGCCACGGTTTCGCCCGGTCAGTTGAACTATACCGAGAATATCAGGACTGCGGGCGACCGGCACAGTGAAGGTGCTCTGAAGTATGTGGTTGAAGCGCGGGAAAACGGTTCCAATCCGCTGGGCATTACAGGTGTGAGCAGGTCCAACGAAGTGCAGGTAAATATCGAAACACGCATGTACCTTCCCAATGCCTTTACGCCGAACGATGATGGACGGAACGACTTTTTTTCCCCTGTAATTGATTTCATTCCCGAAGAGTACAGGATGTTCATATACGACAGGACCGGGGAGATCCTGTTCCGCACCACCGACCCGCTTACCGGCTGGGACGGATCGATAAATGGTTCGGGCAAGGCACGTGAGGGCGTGTATGTCTATCACATCGAATATCTTTCCTATAACGGGACACGGCAGATTGCCACCGGGAACGTAACTCTTGTGTATCCCTAGCCATTTCTTTTTCATTGTTGCTGCATATTGTGCAGAAATCACTAATTTTACGCGAGATGACAGCAGGTAATTACCGGGAGTTTGTATGGAAGAAAAGATTTTGACAGAAGAGGAGAAGATACAGGAGGAGTTACAGGCGATCCTGAAGAACTGCACACACTGCAAGGACAAGCAGGATGAGCAACTGATCTTAAAGGCATTCAGGATGGCCAACGAAGCCCACAAGGGCATGCGCCGTAAATCGGGGGAGCCTTTTATTATGCATCCGCTGGCGGTTGCCCGTATCGTCACCGAAGAGATCGGAATGGGGGTCACCTCAATCCTCAGTGCCATCCTGCACGATGTGGTTGAAGATACGGAACTCACCATTGAGAACATTGAAAATGCCTTCGGCAAGAAAGTCGCCTCAATTGTCGACGGGCTTACGAAGATCTCGGGAGTGTTCGATAAGGAATCGAATTCCCTTCAGGCCGAGAATTTCCGGAAAATGCTTCTTACACTTTCTGATGATGTACGGGTGATCATTATCAAGCTGGCCGACCGGCTGCATAATATGCGGACCCTGAATTCGCTTCCGAGGAAAAAGCAGGTGAAGATCGCCGGGGAGACCATTTATCTCTATGCACCACTGGCGCACCGGCTTGGACTGTACAACATCAAAACCGAGATGGAGGATCTGAGCCTCATGTACAGGTACCCTGAGGTATACAACGAAATCAGTGAAAAGATCGCCCTGACAGAGAAAAAGCGGATCCAGCTGATCAACCATTTTTCAATACCGATCATCAGCCGGCTGGACCAGGGCGGTTTTACCTTTAACATTTCGGGGCGCTCCAAATCGATCTATTCCATTTATGAGAAGATGCAGCAGAAAAATGTATCCTTTGAAGAGATTTATGATCTTTTTGCCATCCGCATCGTTTTCGACCCCAAGCCAGGTATTCCCGAAAAAACACAATGCTGGGACATTTATTCCAGCATCACAGATATCTATCCCCCTAAGCCCGACCGGATCCGTGACTGGGTTTCCACGCCCAAGGCCAATGGCTATGAAGCATTGCATACCACTGTAATGGGTCCGAACGGAAAATGGATGGAAGTGCAGATCCGCTCCCGCCGGATGGATGAGATTGCAGAAAGGGGGTTTGCGGCCCACTGGAAATACAAAACTGCGGGAGCCCAGGATTCCGAGCTTGATAAATGGATCAAGAATATCCGCGAGATGCTGGAAAAACCCAACTCCGATGCCATGGAGTTCCTGGATGAATTCAAACTGAACCTCTTTGCTTCCGAGATCATGGTCTTCACTCCAAAGGGCAACATTATCACGCTTCCCACCGATGCTACAGCACTCGATTTCGCCTACGAGATCCACTCCGAGATCGGCAACAGCGCCATCGGGGCGAAGATCAACCACAAGCTGCTCCCGGTAAACACCAAACTCACCAGCGGCGACCAGGTAGAGATACTTACTGCTGAAGGCAGGAAGCCATCCCTGGAATGGAACGACTATGTCACCACCGTTAAAGCCAAATCTGCCATCAAGGCCGCATTGAAAGCAGAAAGCAAAAACCGGATCGAGGTTGGCAAGCAGATGCTTGAGGACAAGCTGAAAACGCTCAATATCACCCCCAGTGGAAGGGTATTCAAGAAAATACTTCCCGCCTACGACTCCAGCAACAAGGACGAACTCTACTCCAAGATCGGATCAGGGATCGTATCGCTTGAAAACATGAAGAATGTGCTGGCAAAAAACACCAAGAACAAGTGGGTCAGGGTGTGGGACCTCTCACTGGGTCGTCCGGCAGTACCGCCCAAATCAGACCACAAGGATACATACGATGAGGAAGGAAGGCTCCTGCTGAAGGAAAATATCGATGACGGTCAGCACAATTACGAGCTCGGCAGCTGCTGTAACCCCATCCCCGGTGATGAGGTCATCGGCGAACGCCAGGATGATGGCCTGATCGTTATCCACAGGACGGACTGCAGCGATGCCATCAAGATTATGTCGTCGCAGGGTGACAAACTGGTCACGGTAAGCTGGACCCAACACAAGGTATTCTCATATCTTGCGCGCATCCACCTGAGCGGCTGGGACAGGTTCGGGGTGTACAACTCCATTACAAATACCATTGTACAGGAATTCAACATCTCCATGCGCACCATCAACCTGCATGGTCATGACGGCATCTTCGACGGTACCATTGACCTGTATGTGCACAATGCACGAGACCTGAACAATCTCATCATGAACCTGGTGAAGCTCAAAGGAGTGGAATCCGTTCACAGGGTGGAAATCAAAGATCAATAAGTTTCACTGCAGCTAGTTCAAAAAAATCAAAAAGATTAGTATATTCGTCCTGTAATTTTTACTTAGACTAATTATGGGAACTGAAGATACCCGTGACACGGTAAAGCAAATATTTACTGAGTATTTGGAGCGGAAGGGCCACCGAAAGACCCCGGAGCGGTTTGCCATCCTGGATGAGATATATTCCAGGGAAGGGCATTTCGACATTGAATCCCTGTATATCTTCATGAAAAACAAGAACTACCGCGTGAGCAGGGCCACCCTGTACAACACCATCGAATTGCTGCTCGACTGCAACCTGGTGGTGAAACACCAGTTCGGTAAAAACATTGCCCAGTTCGAGAAAGCATATCACTGCATGCAGCACGATCACCTGATCGACCTTGAGACAGGGAATGTGATTGAATTCTGCGATCCCCGCATCGAAGAAATTATCAAGACGGCCTGTGAACTGAATAATTTCCGACCCAGCCACCACTCCCTTTACATTTACGGAACACGCATTGATCCGGGTGACAGTGACAATTAGTTCAATTCTTTTCAAAAAAAACTGCGAGCCTGTAAAGAGATTTTTTTTACCTTTAGCATGAAAAATTTACGCCGGAAAAACCGGCGTATTTTATGCAGCAAAGCTTAAAACGCATAATTCTTACAAATGAAAATAGATGTACTTCTTGGCCTGCAGTGGGGCGACGAGGGAAAAGGGAAAATTGTTGACGTTCTCACCCCGAGATATGATGTGATCACCCGTTTCCAGGGCGGCCCCAATGCCGGTCACACGCTGGAATTCAATGGACTCAAACATATCCTGCACAATATCCCGTCGGGCATTTTCAGGGAGGAAACGCTGAATATCATCACCAACGGCGTGGTCCTTGATCCCATCGTTTTCCAGCGCGAAGTGGAGGCCCTTGAAAAAATGGGGGTTGACATTACCAAGAATCTGGTAATCAGTAAAAAAGCACATTTGATACTTCCTACGCACAGGATCCTGGATGCCGCCTCGGAAGCTGCCAAGGGAATATCAAAAATCGGATCCACGCTCAAGGGAATCGGTCCCACGTATATGGACAAGACCGGCCGGAACGGACTCCGGGTGGGTGACATTGAACTGGATTTTGAAAAGAAATACAATGCGCTGAAAGAGAAACATCTCAACCTGCTTAAAATGTATGATTTCTCATTCACGCTTGAAGAGGAAGAAAAATTCTATGAGGGGATCAGGACGATGAAAAGATTCCGGTTCGTGGAGAGTGAGTTTGTGATCCACGAACTGAGGGAGACCGGCCAGCGGATCCTGGCAGAAGGTGCACAGGGAACGCTGCTTGACATTGATTTCGGCTCCTACCCTTTTGTAACCTCCTCCAATACTATCTGCGCCGGGGCATGCACGGGAATGGGTGTGGCACCTTCCGCAATCGGTGAGGTATTCGGAATCTTCAAAGCTTACTGTACGAGGGTGGGAAGCGGCCCCTTCCCCACTGAGCTGCTGGATGACCAGGGGGACCGGCTGCGGGACCTGGGCAGTGAATTCGGATCCACCACCGGGCGGCCAAGACGGTGCGGGTGGCTCGACCTGGTGGCACTGAAATACAGCATTATGCTGAATGGAGTCACCCAGCTGATCATGACCAAGACCGATGTACTGGACAGCTTCGAAACCATTAAGATCGCCACTGCCTACAAGGTCAATGATGAAATAACCGACCAGTTCCCTTACGCGCTCGATGAAAAAATCGAACCGGTGTATACCGAATTGCCCGGATGGAAAACAGACCTCACCGGTATCCGGGACAAGGCACAATTTCCCGACGAACTGCAAGCATACATCCGGTTCCTCGAAAAAGAGCTGAAAATACCCGTGAAGTTCGTTTCAGTAGGTCCCGACAGGGAACAGATCATCGAGATATAAGACGTTCAGGATTTTGCATCATGGCGAGCTCCATCTGACCAATAAAACTACATTACAGACAGATGAAAAACCTTATCCGTTTCTTTGAGGAAAACGTTGAACGTTATTCCGACAATCCCTACATGTGGGAAAAGCGTGACGGCGAATTCAGGCCAACCACTTACAGGGAAATGCACAGCCAGGTGCGAAAATTCGCAGCAGGCCTGCACCAATTGGGGGTTAAAAAAGGCGACCGCATCACCCTGCTTGCAGAAGGACGCGTTAAGTGGGTGGTTGCCGAGATGGGTATGTTCTATGTGGGCGCCATCGATGTACCCCTGTCCATTCAGCTGAACGAATCCACTGACCTGATCTTCCGCATCCGCCATTCTGAATCAAGCATCGCCGTTGTCTCAGGCAGCCAGGCGCACAAGATCAAGGCCATCAGGAAAGACTTGCCGGACCTGAAAAAAATCATCCTGATGGATCCTGTTGATACATATGCGGCAGATGAAATTTCCATGGACCAGGTTATGCAATCCGGCGAGATCTTCCTGGAGACGCATGAAGAGGAGTTTAAAAAGATAACGGATGCGGTAGGGCCCGACGACATCGCAAACATCTGTTATACATCCGGGACGACAGCCGATCCCAAAGGAATTATGCTGAGTCACCGCAATTACACATCGAACACCGAGCAGGCGCTTTCCGTAATGACCATCCCTCCTGAATACAAAATGTTCCTGTTCCTTCCGTGGGATCACTCATTTGCACATACGGCAGGTTTGTTTTCATTTATGGCCGTAGGTGCCAGCCTGGCAGCGCTTGAGATGGGCAAGAGCAGCTTTGAAACCAGGAAAAACATATTCAGGAATATCCAGGAGATCAAACCCCACGTAATGTTCAGTGTACCCACGATCGCCAAGAATTTCCGGAACAACATCGAGAGCGGCGTCAGATCCAAGAGCAAACTGGTGTACGCTCTTTTTAATGCAGGACTCAAGGTGGGTTATGCATACAACGGTATCGGCTTCAACCGCGGAAAAGGGTGGCGCACATTCCTGAAACCGGTCTACGCACTGTTCGATGCCGTGGTATTCAAAAAAGTAAGAATGGCCCTTGGCGGGAACATGCAGTTCTTTATCGGTGGCGGAGCGTTGCTCGACATTGAACTGCAGCGCTTCTTCTATGCCATCGGGATTCCCATGTACCAGGGATACGGGCTTACCGAATCCAGTCCGATGATCAGCATCAATGCCCCTGATTACCATAAACTGGGTTCCTCCGGCTCCATTCCAAAGGATCTGGAGATCAGGATCTGCGATATGGATGGCAATGATCTGCCGCAGGGACAAAAAGGTGAGATCGTCATCAGGGGCGAAAATGTCATGAGAGGGTACTGGAAAAACGAGGAAGCAACGAAAGAGACCATCAGGGATGGCTGGTTGTATACCGGTGACATGGGATACATGGATCCCGACGGTTTTCTCTATGTATTGGGTCGGTTCAAGAGCCTGCTCATCGCCGATGACGGTGAAAAATACAGTCCCGAGGGAATCGAGGAGGCCTTTACCGACCAGTCGGAATACATCGAGCAGTGCCTGCTGCACAACAACCAGGATCCATATACCACCTGCCTGGTGCATCCCAATGCAGAAGCAGTGAAAAGATACCTGAAAAGCAAGGACATTGATCCTTCTTCCGATGAGGCGGTCGATGCGGTCATCGAACTGATCGACCAGGAAATCAGGGCATACCGCAGCAATGGCAAATACGGGGACATGTTCCCCCAGCGATGGATCCCCACCAGCGTCGGGCTGCTTGCAGAAGGGTTTACCATTGAGAACAAACTAATGAACCCGACCTACAAGATCATCCGTCCGAAAATCACGGAACATTACGCGCAACTGCTGGTATTCCTTTATACATCGGAAGCCAGGAATATCAGGAATACGCGGAATCTGGAAGAAATCAGGAAGTTGCTGTCCTGAATACATCACAGCTGATCATTCCTGACAGCCTTGTCCGGCTGGGGGACTTCTGCGGAAATATCAGGCAACCACCACCACTCCCATAAGCTGCAGCTTTTCAAGCTGCCAGGCGGGAACCCGGTTGCCGATGATATTCAAAAATTCAAGGGAATCCACCTCGAACAGGGGTGATACGTCATCCACATCGTTATGACTCAGGTCAAGGATGCGCAGGTAAGGCAATTCATTCAGTCCGTCGATGTAGCTGATGTGGTTATTCTGCAGGAACACCTCCTCCAGCCGCAGCAACTGCGCCAGTTGGGTAACCTCGGTGAGATTGTTGCCCGAGAGGTCCAGGATCCTCGCATAGGTGCAGTATTCGATGCCGTCCAGGTTTTCAATCTCGTATTCCGCCATCTCCACAAATTCCAGGTCGGCCAGCAGGTGTGCCGGAAAATCCACATTCAGGTGTCCGTATATCTT
>Ga0180430_10002480_pt1 | contig 16615 bp, 13 predicted proteins | sample SS_ome_9_FD_132999 | JGI IMG/M metagenome (GOLD analysis project Ga0180430, IMG submission 132999) | Hypersaline lake sediment archaeal communities from the Salton Sea, California, USA - SS_1_S_2 metaG | ecosystem: Environmental > Aquatic > Non-marine Saline and Alkaline > Hypersaline >... | reverse complement strand
TGCTCGTTGGGCAATGGCGGCTTCGGTTCACCGGTCGGTCTGTGACGGGACTGCTCGCGGAGTTCGGCGAACCACTCGCCGCTCGACACCGCCCGGGCCCGCCGCCGTCGTGCCGCGGCAATGACCCGGTTGTCGGCGGAGACGACCGTCAGCCCGCCGGGTGCGTCGTGATCTTCGATGATCTCCTCGATCAGGCTGTCGGCATCGGGATGATCCCGGGCGAAGAGCACCTCGATCTCCTGGTGGGAATAGCGGGCGGGCAGTCCCACGGGGGCGTGGGCCGCGTCGAAGACGACCGTCGTGCGGCCGCGGTCGTCGCCGAGCAGCCTCGCGAGGGCGTCAAGCAGGGCCCGCCGGGAACTCTCGAATCCCCCTGGTCCCCGCTCGCTGCCAAAGACGCCCGCGGCATGCAGCAGGTTGTAGCCGTCGATGAGGATCTTCATCGTCGCCTCGACCACCTTGGGGTGCGGGACAGGCCGGCGGTCCTCAGGGCGACGTCGCGGCCGGCGGCGCGACCTCGCCGGGATGCTCCTCGAGGCGAAACTTCACCCGGCCTGCGACGATCGTGGCCACGGCCCGGCCGGTGAGCGTCCAGCCGTCGAAGGGCGTGTTGACGCTCCTGGAGCGGAAGCGTGAGGCGTCGACCTGCCAACGCATCGCCGGGTCGATGAGCGTGACGTCGGCCACCGCCGAGTCGGCGAGCGTGCCACGATGGATGCCGAGAATTCTTGCCGGCAGCGTGCTCATCGCCTCGATCAGCCGCGGCCAGCCGATCCGGCCGGAGGCCACCAGTCGCGTCACCGAGAGCCCCACGGCCGTCTCCAGACCGAGAATCCCGAAGGGCGCCCGGTCGAGTTCGAGCATCTTCTTCTCGATCGCGTGCGGTGCGTGGTCGGTGGCGATGCAGTCGATGGTGCCATCGGCGATGGCCGCCGTGATCGCCTCGACATCACGGGCGGTCCGCAGCGGCGGGCTCATCTTGAAATTCGCATCGAAGCCCCGAAGACATTCGTCGGTGAGGGTGAAGTGGTGGGGCGTGGCCTCGGCAGTGACGGCGATGCCACGGGCCTTGCCGGCCCGTACCAGTTCCACGCCGCCCGCGGTGGAGAGATGCATCACATGCAGCCTGCCGCCGGTAACCTCGGCCAGGGCGATGTCGCGGCCGATCATCACCTCCTCGGCCGCCGCCGGCATGCCGGGCAGGCCCAGCCCGAGCGAGACGAGCCCCTCGTGCATCACGCCCCCGCGGGAGAGTTCGAGCACCTCCTCGTGGGCCAGGATCGGCTTGTCGAACATGCGGCAGTATTCGAAGGCACGCCGCATCAGTTCCGCGTCGTAGACCGGCGAGCCGTCATCGCTGAAGGCCACCGCCCCGGCCTCCACCAGCTGGCCGATCTCGGCGAGTTCGCGGCCCTCGCGATTGCTCGAGACGCAGGCCACCACGTAGACGTTGCAGGTGTCGGCCCTGGCCGCCTTTTGGTGGATGAACTCGACCGCCCCTTGCGTGTCGATGGGTGGCTCGGTGTTGGGGATGCAGGCCACGCTCGTGAAGCCGCCCGCGATCGCCGCCGCGGTGCCGCTTTCGATCGTTTCATCCTCCTCCCGGCCCGGCTCGCGGAGGTGGACATGCATGTCGACCAGGCCGGGGGCCACGATCAGGCCCTCCGCGTCGATGATCTCGTCGGCCGGCGTTTCGGCCGGCCCGATACCGGCAATCAGGCCGTCACGGATCAGCAGGTCGTCGACGCGGTCGATGCCCTGCGAGGGATCGATCACCCGCCCGCCACGGATCAGAAGCGTGGCCATCATGCGTCTCCCCGGGATGCAGCCATCGCGGCGGCCTCTTCGGCAGCGGCTCGCGGGCCGCAGGTCAGCCAGAGTGCGGCCATGCGGACGGCCAGGCCGTTGGTGACCTGGTCGAGGATCAGCGACTGGGCACAGTCGGCGACGTCGGCGGAGACCTCGACGCCCCGGTTGATCGGGCCCGGTGCGAGGATCACCAAATCGGGCCGGGCCCGCCGGAGCCGGTCGCGGTCCATCGCGTAGAGATGGGCGTATTCCCGCACCGAAGGAAAGGGCCGGGTCGACTGCCGTTCGAACTGGATCCGCAGCAGGTTGAGCACCTGGCACCGCGGCAGGATCGCGTCGAGATCGTGGGAGACCTCCACGCCAAACTCCCGCCACCGGGGTGAGACGAGCGTGGGCGGGCCGCAGAGAATGACATGGGCTCCCAGCTTCGTCAGGCCCCAGAGGTTGGAGCGGGCGGTGCGGCTGTGGGCGATGTCACCCACGAGGCCGACCGTCACGCCCTCGAGGGAGCCGAGCCTTTCGCGGATCGAGAGGATGTCGAGCAGGCCTTGCGTGGGATGCTCGTGGGGGCCGTCACCCGCGTTGATCACACCCACGCCGAGGTGCATCGCGAGCAGGTGGGGGGTGCCGGGTGTCTTGTGCCGCACCACGACCGCATCGATGCCCATCGCCTCGAGATTCTTGGCGGTGTCGATGAACGACTCGCCCTTGGAGAGGCTGCTGCCCGCGGCCGAGAAATCGACCACGTCGGCACCCAGCCGCCGGGCGGCGAGTGAGAAACTCGTCCGCGTGCGGGTGGAGCTTTCAAAAAAGAGATTCACCACCGTCGAACCCGCCAGCACCGGCAGTTTGCGACGGCAGCCCTCGGTGGCCGCCTTGAAGCGGGCCGCAGTGTCGAGCAGCAGGCGGAGGTCGTCAGGCGAAAGCCGCTCGAGGTCGAGCAGGTGGCGGTGGGTCCACGACGAGGGCACGGCAGGGGGCGTGGCATCCTCGAGGGGCATCGGCATGGGCCTCGATCGGGGGGTGAGTCGTAGAACGAACGTGGAGTTTAGCCGATCGGCCTCCCGAACGCCTGATTTTCGGCATCGCCGGGGGGCGGCCGGAGGCGATTTGGCCTTGCTCCGACCCGGCTGCCGCGCTACCTTCCCGCCGCCTGTGCGCCGCTGCCGGCCCATTGGCCACGACAGGTTTGTCACGAGAGGAAGGACTCCACCGGATGCCGCAGGACCGTGGACACACCGCCGGTCCGACCGCCCGCCTCAGCCTGGCCATTGTTGCACTGGCGGGACTGGCGGTGACGGCGGGATGCACCTCGCCGCTCTCAGCAGTGGCGATGCGGGAGGCGATGTTCGAGCTTTCCGACTACGGCGAGCCGCTGCCGGAAGAGGAACACGACCTGGCCTCTGAAGAGCGGTCACCGCCCGAGGCGATGCCCGATGAACCGCCCGCCCCGCCGCCGATGACGCTCGAGGAGGCGATCGACCGGGCGATCGAGCGGCTCGCCGACAGCGGCGGCCTCGATGAGGCGACCCGAGACATGCTTCTGGAAACACTCGAGGCGACCGACCCGGCCGACTGGCCGGTGGTGATCGATTCGTTTGCCGCGTCGCTCGAGACCTCGGTGGCCCGGCACCGCCGGACGCACGACGCCGCCGAGGAGGCTGGTGACTCTCCGGTACAGCAGGCATCCGCCGAGGTTGCTGTCGATGGGTCAGCAGAGCCCGCCGATCCGGTGCCGGAGGTGGCACCAGCGGACGCGGCCGCCGACGACGAGGCCGAACCCCAGCCCGAATCTCAACACCAGCTCCAGCCAGTTCCCGAGCCCGAGCCCGAGCCGCAAGCCAAGCCTGAACCCGAACCCGAACCCAAGCCCGAGCCCGAGCCGCAAGCCACGCCTGAACCCGAACCCAAGCCCGAACCCGAGCCGCGAGCCACGCCAGCCGAAGAGCCCGCAGCGAAGCCCTCAGCAAAGCCCGCAGCAAAGCCCGCACCGAAGCCCGCAGCGAAGCCGGAACCCGCGTTGCCCGATGAGCCGCTGACTGAGCCGGCGGTGGAGGCCGCAGCCGGGCCGACTGGGGAGTCGGACGCGGCAGCCGCCGCAGTCGAGCTTCCCTCCGGGCCGATCGAGAGCCGGGTGGCGGTGGCGATCCGCAGTCTGCCGGTCGCCGCCGAGCCGGTGCTCTCTGACGAGGAGCGGCTTGCCCATCTCGAGGCGGCGGTGGCCGAGGCCCGTCGCCGCGCGTCGCTCGAGATCCGCCATGCCTGCTTCGCCTCGGAGGTGCTCGCCTGGGGCGTGGTCGATCGCTTCGACGAGGCTCGCTTCGAGCCCGGTGAGGAGGTGATCGTCTACTTCGAACTGGCCAATCTCACCGCCGAGACTCGGGGCGACGGCCACCACACACTCGTCGATACCCGGCTGCGGCTGCTCGACGATGCCGGAGCCTGCGTGCATCGCTGGAGTTTTGAGCCGCTTGCGGAAGTCTGCCCGGCGGCCCGCAGGGACTACTTCGCCCGCTACATCGTCGAAATCCCCCGCGACGCCCCGCCGGGACCGCTGCAGTTGGAGATCGATGTCACCGACCGCGTGGGCCACAAGTCGGCCACGTCCCTGCTCGGGCTCGAGGTCGCCGCCGGAGAGTAGATTCCCTCTGGGCTATACTGCGGTCTTTCGCCTCCGAGGAGACCCACCGATGCCCGACATGTCGGCCGACTCGATTCTTGAAAAGGTTCGTGACCAATATTCGGCGATGGCCACCCGCGGCCTCTCCAGTGACCATGCAGGCGTGCGGGCCGTGGCCGAGGCCTTCGGCTATTCCGCCGAGGAACTTGCGGCGATCCCCGCCGAGGCCAACATGGGGCTCTCCTGCGGCAACCCCACGGCGACCGCCCGCCTGAGGCCGGGCGAGGTGGTGGTCGATCTGGGCTGCGGGGGCGGGCTGGATGTCTTTCTCGCGGCCGCCAAGGTGGGCCCGCACGGCAAGGCGATCGGGATCGACATGTCCGAAGAGATGCTTGCCCTGGCGCGTCGCAATGCCGCGGGCCAGCCGGATGCGAACGTCGAGTTTCACCATGCCAGGATCGATCGGCTGCCGCTGGAGGACTGCTCGGTCGACTGCGTGATCAGCAACTGCGTGATCAACCTGGCCCCCGACAAGGCGGCGGTGTTTGGGGAAATCCATCGGGTGCTCAAGCCGGGCGGCCGTCTCGCGGCGAGCGACATCGCCCTGACCAGGCCGCTGCCCGCGGAGATTGCCGACAACCTGCCCGCTTACATCGGCTGTATCGCCGGGGCGATTCCCGTGGAGGACTACCGCAGCCTGCTTTCGGCGAGCGGCTTCTCGGCGGTTGAGGTGATCGACACCGGCACCGACCTCAACGCCTACGCCAAGGCCGACAACGCCGCCTGCTGCGTGCCGCAGCCGGCGGGCGAGGGAGCGTTGCCGATCGCCGAGGATGGCGGCTGCTGCGGCGGACCGCCGGCGGAGGCGGGCGTGCACGAGCAGTTGGCCGATCTGCTCAGGAAGTACGACATCAACGACTACGCGGCGAGCGTGCGGGTCTTCGCGGTGAAGCCGGCAAAGCGGTAGCCTTGCGGGCCGCGATGGTCTGAGTTCGCATGAGCAGCCGGTGCGGGCCGCACCGGCCTACGGCGGTGGCAGCGGCTCGACAGCCGGCTCGGCGACGGTCGCCCCCTCCTCGGTCTCCTCTTGGTCGGGCTCGGCGGCAGGGCTGCCTGCGGTCGGGGGAAACGACTCCAACTGCAGCAGGTTGGCGACCTCCACCGCTGCGGCCCAGCGGTCTTCCTGCGACTGCACGTAGTCGAGTTCGGTCTGGTTGAGGATCCGCTGGGCCTCGAGGAGGTTGAGGAAGGTCACCTCACCCTCGCCGTAGAGCAATTGCGTGACGGCCACCGTCTCGCGGGCCTTGGGCAGGATGTATTCCTCGAACCAGCGGGCCTGCCGCTGGGCGATGCGGAAGGTCTGGATCGTGTCGGCGGTTTCGCTGGCCAAATCGAGCTCGATCCGCCTTAGGTCGGCCCTGGCCGAGGCGATCTCGGCCCGGGCGGCGCGGATCCTTCCCTGGTTGCGGTTGAACAGCGGCACCTCCACCATCATCTCGACGAGGCCCTGGTCATCCGGCGGCAGATCGACCTGCCGCTGGTAGCCGCCGAGGAGTGTGATGTTGGGAATCGGCTGGACCACCGCTCGTTCGGTGGCCCACTGGGCCCCGGCGACCCTCGCCGCAGCGGCCCGGGGCTTGGAGTTGGCCTGCACCACCGATTCCTGGAGGTCCTTGAGGTTGAAGTCTGGCAGCCGCTCGAAGAGGTTGCCATCGAGCCTGCCGATGTCTGCCCGCGGCAGGCCGATCGCCGCGGCGAGCCTTCGCCGCCCGGCCTCGATCGCCACCGCAGCGTTGAGGTAGCGGACCTCGGAGCGATCCTTCTCGATGCTCCAAAAGAGCACGTCGGTCCGCGAGGTCTCCCCGGCCTCCGTCAGCTCGCTGCCGATGCGGTAGCTGCGGGTGGCAATGTCGAGAAGCAGCTTGAAGATCTCCCTTCGCCGCTGTGCGACGAGCAACTGATAGTAGGCGTGCCGCACGCCGGTGAGCACGTCAAAGCGGGCACGGATCAGCTCATACTCCGCCTTCTGCACGTTGCGGAGCGCCGCCTGCTGGGCCAGCCGGAGCTTGCCGGCGGTGACAAACTCCTGCGTGGCGAAGCCATACCACTGGCTGTCGGGGCCCCCCGCCTGAGGCGAGCCGCCGGAGAGCACGGGGTTGGGATAGAGCCGGGCCTGCACCGCTTCGCCGCGGGCCGCCTCCACCGCCGCGAGGGCGCTGCGGAGATGCGGATGGCTCCGCAGCGCGAGATCCTCGAACTCGACGAGCCGCGAGGGCGAGGGGCCGTGCAGACTGGTGTCGCTGGGCATGATCCCGCCGTCGGCCTGCCAGGGTTCGGCCGCGAGTGGCCGTACGGCGATCGCCGCGGCAAGCACCACGGAAGCAACGCTCAAGCAGCGGATCGATTCGCGCATGCGCAGTGGAATCCCGGCGGACGACAGACGGAGACCGTCCCGTTTTCCTGATCGGCAGGATCGGCCCCACCGAAACAGTCACCCCGGTCGTGCGGGGCTGCTGTGGGCGTACGAGGAGCGTTTCTCCTAGGATACGGCGTCGGAAGCCCCCGCCCCACCGTCGCCCAGGCATGGGCCGCGGCCAGCCCATCCTGCCCAGGTTCTGTGATGTCGCTGCTTTCAGCCGAGCACCTCGTGAAGACGTTCCGGCCGGCCGAGGGTGACGGGGCCGGAGTCACGGCGGTGGACGACGTGGGCTTCGTGGTCGAGCCGGGTGAATTCCTGGCGATCACCGGTGCCTCGGGCTCTGGCAAGAGCACGGTCCTGCACATGCTCGGCGGGATCACGCGTCCCACCGCCGGCCGGGTGCTGCTGGAGGGGGTCGATCTTGCAGGACTCGACGACGAGCCGCTCGCGCTTGTCCGCCGCCGCAGGATCGGGTTCGTCTTCCAGCGATACAACCTGCTCGGAGAGCTCTCGCTTGCCGAAAACGTGGCCCTGCCTCTCGAACTCGATGGCCGTCCCCGCAGCGAGAGCCGACCGGCGGCAATCCAGGCCCTCGAGAGCGTGGGTATGGCCCACCGGGCCGACCATCTGCCCGATACCGTCTCCGGCGGCGAACAGCAGCGGGCGGCGATCGCGCGGGCATTGGTCACCAACCCGGCGATCGTGCTCGCCGACGAGCCGACCGGTGCCCTCGATTCGGCCAACTCCTCGATGGTCGTGGAACTGCTCGGCCGGCTCGTGGCCGACCGCGGCCAGACGGTGATCATGGTGACCCACGATCCCGCCGTGGCCGAGGCCGCCGGGCGACGGATCCACATGCTCGACGGCCGCATCACCGACACGGCCGTCGCCGACGGAATCGCATGATGCGGGGGCTTGCGTACCTCGTTTTGCGACAGTGGCAAAAGCGGCCCGGCCGGGCGGCGGCCACCGTGGCGAGCGTGGCGGTGGCCGTGGGCGCGGTGGTGGCCACCTGGGTCTCCGCCGACGCCTCCCGGGCCGGCTACCGGCGGCTGGCCGAGGCGATCGAGGGGGCGCCCTCCATCGAGATCACGGCGGTGGAGGGAGGGCGATTCCCGATTGCCGAAGTGCCCGATCTCGGTGGCATCGAGGGGATCCGCGCGATCGTGCCGTTGTTCTACCGGCCGAGCCTCTTCCGCGTGGGTGAAAAGCGGGTCCGCGAGGTGGCGATGGGCGTCGACTGCGCGACCCTCGTCTCGAGCGGCCTGCTGGAGCTTGCCGAGGGCGAGCCTTGCGTGGCCCCCGACGAGGTCGTGCTCGATGCCTCGCTGGCGTCGTCGCTGGGCCTCGGCGTGGGAGACGAGATTCTCTTCTTCGCCCGCCGTGGCATCCGCAGGATGCTCGTGACCGGACTGGCCGACACCGCGTCGCTGGCCACGTTCTCCGCGGGGGGTGGCGTGGTGGTCGAGATCGCCGCCCTCTCCGACCTCAGCGGTGCTCTGGCCTTCGTCGACCGCGTGCGGGTGGTGCTCGAATCCGCCGCCTCTCGCAAGGCCGTGCTCGCGGCTGTCTCCGAGCGGCTCCCCGATTCGCTCAGTGCCGCCGTGCCGGCCGGCCGGGCGAGCATGGCCGAAGACGTGCTGCAGGCGGCCGATCTGGGCCTCGACTTCGTGACCGGCCTGACTGTGGCGATGGCCTGGTTCATCGTGGTCAACGCGATGCTCATGAACGTCGCCGAAAGGCGGCGGACGCTGGCGTTGGCCCGGGTGCTCGGAGGTACCGCCGGGCAGGTCCGCCGGATGGTGGCCGCCGAGGCGGCGGTGCTCGGCAGCCTGGGAGCGGTCATCGGCGCCGCCGGCGGCCTGGTCGCGGCACGGCCGATCGCCGCGGGGATCGCGGCGGCCTTGCGGGCTCCCATGGAGTCCTTCAGCTTCGATCCCTGGGTGGTGCTCACCGCCGCGGCGGTGGGGCCGCTGCTGGCGGTTGCCGCCTCCTGGTGGCCGGCCCGCGAGGCGGCGAGCATCGATCTGCTCGAGGGCATCGCCCAGGTGCCGCCCCCTCAGCCGCGGGGCGTCTCGCGACAGTACCTCGCCGGTGCGGTCGGGATGTGGTCGCTCGCGGCGATGATCCTGCTGGGCGTGCTGGCGGGGCTGCTGCCGCCACGCTCGGCGGTACCGGCGGGAATCGTGACGATGCTCGCCTTCGTGGCCACCACGCCGGTGCTGCTGCCGCCGCTGGCCCGCTGGTTCGCCGGCTTCGTGCCGGCCCGCTGGCGGATCGAGGGCCTGATCGCCCGCAACCAGATCCTCCGCGAACCGGTTCGCACCGCCCTCACCACCGGGGTTTTGGTGGTGGCGGTGAGCAATGGGATCGGGCTGGGGCATGCCATCCGCGACAACGTCGATGACGTACTCGGCTGGTATGCCCGCATGATGAAGGCCGACTGGCTGCTGACCCAGGCCGGCGCTCTCGGGGCGATGCCGCCGAGATCCCAGCCGGGAGCCGCGGCCATCGACGAGCAGGTGCGGGCCCTCGATGGCGTGGATCGCGTGGAGGCGATCGGTGTGGCGACCGGCCAGGTGGCCGGCGAGGGCTGCGTGGTCGTGGCCCGCGATCTGCCGGCCCTCGACGAGCCGATGCCGCTGGAGGCGGTGGGCCTCGACGACGCCCAGGCCCGCTCGGCGATGGCTCGCGGCGAGGTGCTCGTCGGCACGGCGCTCGCCCAGAAGGCCGGCATCGCCGCCGGCGATGAGATCGCGATCGAGGTCTTCGGCCGCACGACTCCCGTCCGCGTGGCGGCCCTGGCGGTCGACTACACCTCCGGCGGTGCCGCGGTGCACACCAGCCGCGAGGCGGCGGCGAGGCTCTTCGGCATGAACGCGATCGAGGTGCTTCTGGTCACGGCGAAACCGGGTCGGGCGGAGAGCCTGCGGGAGCCGCTGGAGGCGATCGCGGCCGACCATGGCATGCTCACCAGAAGTTTCGCCGAGGTGCAGTCATTCGTGGATCGCGTCGTGCGGGGCGTCGTCGGCTCCCTGGAGGCGATCCTGATGCTCGGCTTTGTCGTCGGCAGCCTGGGCGTCGCCAACACCGTCACGATGAACATTCTCGAGAAACGGCGAACGCTCGGCCTGCTGCGGAGCGTGGGCATGACCGGCGGGCAGGTCACGCGGATGGTGGTCATTCAGAGCGTGCTGTTGGGCCTCTCCGGTGGCATGATCGGCCTGGTGGGTGGGATCACCACAGCGTTGTTCATCCAGGTTTCGAGCCAGCCGCTGCTGGGCCATCCGATCGAGGCCACGCTGCGGCCCGGGGTGATCGCCGCCAACCTCGCCGCGGCCGTCGCGGTGACGGCTCTGGCCGCCTGGCTGCCGGCCCGCCGGGCCGCCCGGCTCGACCTGCTCGAGGCGATCTCGGCGGAGTGAGGTGTCGCGTCGCGGCCGCTGCAGCGGCTGCCGGCGAAGTGTCCGGCCGTGGCCTCTCGTGAAATGTCGCCAGAAATTGCACCGGCGGTCGGTGGCGGTGCATCGTTGGCAGTGGCGGTGTCAGCCGCCTGTCCGTGTGCCGCAACTTCCCGAAGGGACTCGCCAACCCCACGGGAGGCATCGATGCAGACCGAACCTCGGATCGTCTTCGACGACATCCCAATCGACGAGGCGGTGCGAACTGCCGCAGTCGAACACGTCGCCGAACTCGAGCAGTTCCACGACCGGATCACCGCCTGCACGGTGGTCATCGCCCTGCCCCATCGGCGGCACGAGCGGGGGAGCCTCTATTCGGTGCGGATCGACCTGGTCGTGCCTGGTGGACAGATCGTGGTCAACCGCGACCACCACGACAACCACGCCCACGAGGATGTTTTCGTCGCCCTGCGGGATGCCTTCGATGCAGCCAGGCGACGGCTCGAGGATCATGTCCGCCGCATGCGGGGCGTGGAGAAGATCCATGCCTCGCGGGCGGTCGGCTTCGTGGCCCGCCTCTTTCCCCTGCGGGGCTATGGCTTCATCGAGACCCCCGACGGTCGCGAGATCTACTTCCACCGGCATGCGGTGCTCAACGACCACTTCGACGCGATCGAACCCGGCTGGGAGGTGGAGTTTGCCGAGGAGTCGGGCGAGCAGGGACCCCAGGCGGCGAGCGTGTGGGTGGTTCGTATCGGCGGCCGGCCGAAGCTGCACGAGCCCGGCCTGCCGGCGGGCGAAATCCGCGGCCCCTCGCCGCAGGAGGTGACACGATGAGCGACCTCTCCCCGCTTGCATCCCGCGAGGTGGCGGTGCACGAACTGCACATTCCGGTGCATGCCCGCTCCGGTGGCTTCCTCACGCTGCCCGGCACGCTGGCGCTGCCGGAATCGGCCGGGGGGCTCGTGCTCTTCGCCCACGGCAGCGGCTCGAGCCGGCTGAGCCCGCGGAATCGTCACGTGGCCGCCGTGCTCAATGACGGCTGGATCGCCACGCTGCTGTTCGACCTGCTCACCGAGCAGGAGGCGACCGACCGGCTGAACGTGTTTGACATCGAATTGCTCGCCGACCGGCTCGTCGCCGCGATGCACTTCTGCCTCCGTGATCCGCTCAGTTCGAGCCTGCCGATCGGCCTGTTCGGGGCGAGTACCGGCGCCGCCGCGGCCCTCGCGGCGGCGGCGAGGGAGCGGCATGTGCGGGCGGTCGTCTCCCGGGGCGGCCGGCCCGACCTTGCCGGTGAGTGGCTTGGCAGAGTCGAGGCACCGACGCTCCTGGTCGTCGGTGGCGAGGATCGCGACGTGCTCGAACTCAACCGTGAGGCCTACGCGGCCCTCTCCTGCGAGAAGCAGCTGGCTGTCGTGCCGCGGGCGAGCCATCTCTTCGAGGAGCCCGGCACGCTCGAGGAGGTGGCTCGGCTGGCGGGCGAGTGGTTTGGCCGGCACCTGCAGATCCCAGCGGCGGCCGAACGAGCGTCCGGCGGTGGTGGCGAGGGAGGTGGCTTGTGACCTCGGCTCGCATCTTCAACGACCGCGAGGAGGCCGGCTGGCGGCTGGCTGAGCGGCTGCGCGGGGAGCCGCTCGAGCGGCCGGTGGTGCTTGCAATTCCCCGCGGCGGTGTGGTGGTGGGGGCGGCGATCGCCCGGACGCTCGGCTGCGAGCTTGACGTGGTGCTCGCCCGCAAGCTGCGGGCCCCCTACCAGCCGGAGCTGGCGTTGGGAGCCGTTTCGGAGGATGGCCAGGTCTATCTCAACCATGCCGCCACCGCGATGACCGAGGTGGGCGAATCGTCAATCGAGGCGGAGCGGGCCCACCAGCTCTCGGAGCTTGCCCGCCGCCGGGATCTCTTTCGCAGCGTGCGGCCCCGGGCTGAGCTGGCCGGCCGCAGCGTGATCCTCACCGACGACGGGATCGCCACCGGTTCGACGATGATCGCGGCGATCCGCTCGGTTCGCGAGGCGGACCCGCGGGAGATCGTGGTGGCGGTGCCGGTCGGCTCGCCGGAGCGGATCGATCGGATTCGCTCGCTGTGCGACCGCTTGGTCTGTCTCGATGAACCGCTCGAGTTTTGGGCGGTGGGCCAGAGCTACCGCCGGTTCGAGCAGGTCAGCGACGAGGAGGTGGTGGAATTGCTGCGGGAGTATGGGAAGCCCGCGGGTCGGGCCCGGGTTGGACGTTCTCCGGCGGTCAACCCTCCCGACCGTTCTCCGGCGGTCAACCCTTGATCACACCGAGCGGTCGCAGCCTGGCGACCTTCGTGGAGAGTCCGGCCCGATCGACCACATCGACCACCAGATCGACGTCCTTGTAGGCGGCCGGCTGCTCCTCGGCGAGCCCCTTGCGGCTCTTGGCACGGGCCACGACACCCGCCCGCTCGAGCTCTGCGGCGATGTTGCGGCCACCGGCGAGCTTGACCGCCGCGGTGCGGCTCAGGGCCCGGCCCGCGCCGTGGCAGGTGGTGCCGAACGACCGCTCCATCGACCTGGGCCCTCCCACCAGCACCCAGCTGGCCCGGCCCATGTCGCCGGGGATGATCACCGGCTGGCCGACTGCCCGATACCGATCGGGCACGTCGGGATGGCCCGCGGGAAAGGCCCGCGTGGCTCCCTTGCGGTGCACGCAGACCCGCAGCGGCCGGCCATCGACCACGTGCTCCTCGAGCTTGGCCATGTTGTGGGCCACGTCGTAGACAAGTTGCATTCCCAGCGACTGCCACGGCCTGCCAAAGACCCGCTGGAAGACCTCGCGGGCCTGAACCATCAGCAGCTGGCGGTTGCAGAAGGCGAAGTTGGCCGCGGCCCGCATCGCGGCGAGGTAGTGGCCGCCTTCGGGGCTTTCCACCGGCGCGCAGACCAGCTGCCGATCGGGGAGCACGATTCCGTGGGCGGCCGGCAGGTCCCGCATCGAGCGGATCGCATCGTCGCAGACCTGGTATCCCAGTCCCCGTGACCCGGAATGGATCAGCACCACCACCTGTCCGGCGGCCAGTCCGAAGGCGGCCGCGGCGGTCTCGTGCTCGATCCGTTCGACATGCTGCACTTCGACGAAGTGGTTGCCCGCCCCGACCGTGCCGCACTGGTCGCGGCCTCGCAGGATGGCCCGTTCGCTGACCGCCGCCGGGTCGGCCCCGGCGATACAGCCCTCTGACTCGGTGCAGAGAATGTCATCGGCCGTGGCCAGCCCGCGGTCGGCCAGGAAGGGCACGCCGCGGGTGAGCAGTTCCTTCAGTTCGGCCGGCTCGAAGACAAACCGCCCTCCCTGCCCCACCCCCACCGGAATGTCGCGGAGCATCTGGGCGATGAGCCGGGGCACCTCGGGGCGGATTGCGTCGACGGTGAGATTCGTGCGGACCAGCCGCACGCCGCAGTTGATGTCGTAGCCGACGCCGCCGGGCGAGACCACGCCGCCGGCGGCCGGGTCGGTGGCGGCCACCCCGCCGATGCAGAAGCCGTAGCCCCAGTGGATGTCGGGCATCGCCAGGCTGGCGGTCTGGATGCCGGGCAGGAAGGCGACATTGGCGACCTGTTCGCAGGCCCGGTCGGTGCGGAGGTGTGTCAGCAGCGGCTCGCTGGCGAACACGAGGCCGTCAACGAGCATGCCGGGCTTGTAGCTTTTGGGAATCCGGAAGCAGCAGTCACCGAGCGGCTCGAGCGGGCCGGTGTAGCCGGTGGCTTCAGTGGTGGGTGGCAGCTGGGTCATGGGCAAAAATAGGGACGGGAGCGATTTATGCTGAGGCAGTGGGAAAATAGGGACGGGAGCGATTTATGCTGAGGCAGTCGGAAAATGGGGACGGGAGCGATTTATGCTGAGGCACCCTCGCCTTCGGCGAGGGCCGGTCCGCCCTTCGGGCGGCCGGTAAATCGCTCCCGTCCCCATTTTCCGACCCGGTCCGCCCTTCGGGCGGCCGGTAAATCGCTCCCGTCCCTATTTTCCGACCCGGTCCGCCCTCTGGGCGGCCGGTAAATCGCTCCCGTCCCCATTTTCCGACCCGGTCCGCCCTTTGGGCGGCCGGTAAATCGCTCCCGTCCCTATTTTCCGTCCCCGCCTATTTTTCAAATGTCTACGACGAAGGTCGCATGCCAGCCGTTTGTGCCGTGGCTGACCTCCAGCAGGTGATGGGTCACTGCCTTGATTTCGTGAGCCAGGCTGTGCCGAGCCGGATCGTAGGGCTCACCCCGGACAGTGGCCGCCAGGCCACCCGGCCCGATCCGCACGTCAAACTCGCAAAAGAGCATCTTCTGTGTCTCGAAGGCGAACAACAGCTCGCTGAGCCAGTCGGCGAGCAACGCGGCACGGTCCTCGCCCGCGACGCTCAACTCCCGCGTCTCCCCCGCGGCCACCGCAGTGGGGTCTTCGGTGAGTACCTCCAGCAGCCCGGCTGCCGCCTCGGCAAAGAGTTCCTCCAGCGTGTCGGCGGTAACCCGGATGCCGAGATCGGCGGTGTGCTCAAACACTTCGTGGGGCATCACGGGCGGCTCCGGAGGACACGGGCGTTCGCGCCGTCAGTCATCAGGCTCGAAGAGTGGCTCAGCCACGGCCTGTCGTCGGGTGGACACGTAGTCGCGGTCGGCCTGGCAAAGACGTGAGAGATCGAGACGGCCGCGGCGGCCTCCGCGGGTGAGCACCCGCACGATACCCCCCTCGATCGCCACGAAAGCCGCCTCTTGCTCCCGGCTGCCGTCGGCGGCCCGCCACTGCCGCCAGTCGAGCAGTGCCGGAACAGGCGGCCGTCGTTCAGCCTGTTCGAGGGCGGCCGCGGCGGTGATCGAGAGCAGGCAGTAGCCCGTAAAAAAATAGAGGCCCGCCCCGGCGTGGGCGTCGGTGGTCGCGTCGCTGCCGAGGGCGAAGATCGCCAGGAGCACCGCCACCACGAAGACATCGGCCATCGACCACTTGCCGAAGGCGTGGATGCCTCGAACCGCCGCATCGTGCCACGGCCGTGAACTGGTGCTCGCCGCCAGGAGGAGGGCTGCCTTGACCAGCGGGATCACGATCGAGAAGAGCAGCACCAGCGAGCCGAGCACGAGGTTTCCCGAGTCGAAAAGCCGCGAGATCGCCTCGGCGATTCCCTTCGATTCATATTTGAAGATCACCTGTCCCATCACCGGCACCTCGCGGTAGGCGACCAGCGATACCGCCGTGGCGGTCACGCCGACCGCGAAGAGCACCAGCGACGCCGCGGTGGCATGCCGCACCGCATATCGCCAGCGGCCACGGCCCTTGCCGTGTCGGACGAGGCCCGCGAAGCCCACGAAGGCCGCGGTCAGCCCGGCAAGGCTCCAGCCGAGGCTGGTGACGCGGCGACGGGCGTCATCGGCGATCGCGATCGCCCCCTCGTAGTCGGCGTCGGCGAGACTCGCTCCTTCGTAGTAGCCGAAGGTGATGCCCTCGAGAAGCCACTTGCCCGCGTAGCGGCTCTTGGCTTCGGCGGTGCTCGCCGCCGCGGCCCGTCGGCTTGCCGCCGCCTCGGCGGTACTACTCGAAACCACGCCCACCGCCAGCCAGGCCGCAAGCGGGTAGTAGGCAAGCGGCACGATGACCGCGAGCAGGCTCAGCAGCCCGCCGAGGCCCGAGTGTGTCGTCGGCCTGCCAGGCGTGGCTTGCGGAGCTTTGGCGACATCGTTGTTCGGCGGCGGGATCATCCCGCTGAGCCTACCGCTGACATGCTGCCGGCCACGAATCCGGCGGCACCAATTGCGGCACACATGGCCGCACGCCCCCCGGCAAATTCCGGCACAAAACCCGGCACAATCGAGAGCGGATTTGGGCCGTCAGAAGCCAGCAGCCGCACAAAAAGACTCGTATCTCTCGGGATTTCGAAAGATACGAGGCCTAGAGCACCCCCACGGGGAGTCGAACCCCGGTTTTCGGACTGAGAATCCGACGTCCTGGGCCACTAGACGATGGGGGCGTGGGACGATTGTCAAATTGTGTCGTCGTTGCCGGGCAGCAGTTGCCGAGCCCTGGCTTTTCAGTGAGCCTCGCCAAATCAGTATAGCGGACGGTGTCGGTTTTTCACCTGCCACCTCGCCTGCCGCGGCCCCTCTTTATCGGCCCGCACGTCCCGGTCGCTTGAGCCGCCCCTGCCGTCGGCCGGCCACTGCGCGGCCCAGCACGATCCCCGCCAAAAACGCCACCGAGCCCGCGGCAGCCGTGGCCAGCCAAAACCGCCGACTCGCCGCCCTCACCGCAGCCCGCTCGCGGGTCGCCGCAGCCAGCCGTCCGGTCGCCTCCCGGACTTCTTCAGCCGGCTCCCGCGTCGTGCTGCTTGTGAGTCGTTGCGTGGGCGAGGCGGCTAGGAGCGGCCGCG
>Ga0180430_10002479_pt1 | contig 16619 bp, 13 predicted proteins | sample SS_ome_9_FD_132999 | JGI IMG/M metagenome (GOLD analysis project Ga0180430, IMG submission 132999) | Hypersaline lake sediment archaeal communities from the Salton Sea, California, USA - SS_1_S_2 metaG | ecosystem: Environmental > Aquatic > Non-marine Saline and Alkaline > Hypersaline >... | reverse complement strand
TATCTCCATCGCCCTTCACGAAATGGCCGAGCGAATCAAACGTCGCGGGCTGGTCATTATCATGTCGGACCTGCTCGATGAAGCCGAGAAGATCATCTCGGGACTGCGGCATTTCCGCTACAACAACCACGAGGTGATTGTCTTTCACATCCTCGATCCGCGCGAACGCGATTTTGCCTTCCCCCAGGAGGCGGTTTTCAAGGACATGGAAACCGGTGAGGAGATGACGACCCTTCCGTACCAGATCAAGAAGCACTACAAGCATGCCGTGAAGGCTTTTTCAGACGAGATTGCCTCGGCTTGTCGCCAATCGAATATCGACTATTACCCGATCGACACCGCCATGCCCTTCGACCGAGCGCTGTATGCGTTCCTGAGCAAACGGGAAAGGTTGTATTAGGTGGCTTAGTGGCCATGCGATCTCGCGGATCTGTGGCAAATCAGGCCACCAATCGAGTTCAGTATCGTCAGTCCTCAGAGCTTGATTCTATAAAGCGGAACTCAACCCATTTCGGAAAATGATCGGACATCTGTCGTAACGTCCATCTAGAATAGAAAGAGGAGCGGCTCGCTGAGTCACCTTTCTCTGTGTATTTCTCACCCATCTCGGCTCGATAGGAGTCTTCCTCATCTACTCTGAATACTAACTCCCGGAAATCGAATACTCCTACTCGGCCATAGCACATTGTTGAAGCCGGTCGATGCAATGTGAATAACTGCCCGTACGCTCGGTTCTGCCAATGATACGTGGACATATCGGACAGCTCGGGGTGTACGGTAAATCCGCAATCTGCGAAGGCAATCGCTTCCTCACCGTTCTTGTCAGCTGAGTTAATTGTACCCATCAAGATCAGATCGTCACCCCAGAGAGGCTCGATTTCCCACTGTTTGTAGACGGCGCTTGAAATTGCCTTCGCCTCAGCGAGCCTTTCCCATCCCCCAGATCCCCAGGCCAAGTGAACGTTCACCAAGGCGAATCGGCGTCCCAGGGCGTCGAACGTGACAGCGTACGGGGAGCGCCTTGGTTGAACCGAATCACAAAGAATAACGTTAGAGACCATCTCACCAACACGCATCTTGCGCCGATCATATATGTAGGCCATTCGTTCCTTGTTACCGCTTCTACAGGGAGAGGTTAGGCTGTACACGCAGGAGTAATTACTCCCCAGCAAATCAATGAGATTGTGCAGGGCATCGAGCTTGGAATCGACCTCCTGAATAGCAACGGCATCAAAATGAGATAGTATCTCGGCTATGTAGTACGTGCTTTCTTGAAGTCGTTCAGATCTACCGAGTCGACGGACATTCCACGTTGCGATCAGAAGAGCATCGGTAACATCTCTTTGAGGCAGCGCTTGGTTCATGGCTTGCCTCAGTCTCATAACGTTTTCGATTGTCCTGCGACCGTCGGTAGTAGTCTGATCCACAGATGAAAGGTCTATTCCATTTTCTATAAGTACTGGCGCGAGAGGTTCACCGCACTCAAGAAGGTTCTGACGACGTTGTGGTTTCCATGGCTTGAGATGCTCGTTTAGGCAACGCACAGCGCCAAGTACTTGATCATGACTCTGTCCTGGTCTCCAGACTTCTAACGTCAGCAGTCCATCACCAGCCTTTAGTTGTGACTCGCTATCGGTATCGACCCTGACAAAAGCTGCTGAGTCCGTCTTTATATTGATCGAATGTAGCGACATTGGCCCCAGCCATATCGAAGCCGCGGCCGTAAAGATCATCAATGTCGTGGCGAGGACCAGGCGAATAGATAGTCTGCAGCTCCAATCTAAGGCGGTTGGAAGCACGCGGTAAATGTTGTGGAGAATGCCCTTCTCAGCTTGATCTGCAGTAACCCAGCGAAGAGCTGCCAGCACAACAAACAGCGCAACTCCGAAAGCCCCCAGTAGGATAGAAAAGGTCGAGTCGGCTTCAAAGGTACGAACTGCTGAGTAAGCGACAGCTAGAATGCATCCTCCAAAGCCTACGGCTACTACAACCTTCTTGACTCGACTAGTCGACATCTGTTAGCGGGTCCCCAGTTGGTATTGATACGCTATTGTGAAACACAACAACTATACCACTCAGTGTCTGGATGCGCAATCGCATTGTGGCCGACTCGTAGCCCATCATTCGGCACATTTCTCATGGCGGATTGGCAAGCAATCCACCCTACGCAGACCACGTCTCGTCGGTCTCTTTCTTGTAGGGTGGAGTCTGTGACTCCGCCGTCTTTGCTCCGGCAGGTCGGTGTACCGAAGTATGCGAGCGATAGCGAGCAGACGAAGAAACCCGACATCCCCCTGACATACAGCCTAACATGCGACCGTGTCGGGTTTCTGCATTCGTTCGCCGATGCGAACTCATTCCGGAACCCGACCTACATTGACCTATCCTATTTTCAGGTCTCGGGGAGACCTAAGACTGTATTGGTGGCCCACCATTTATGGTGGGATCTTCCATGGAGAAACCAAGTCTCAGGGAAAGCCAATCTGCGGTCATGGTAGCAAACATCGCTCGATTCTGCTCGATAAAGGAACCCATGATGAATCATGGGCCACCAGACGGGAGGGAGTGGAATGACCGGCTTTGCAACCATCTTCCCATACAGCCGTAATGACATCAACTGTCGGGTTGACCGACGACGGTCAACAGGGCATAATGGCTCTAGCATGATCCGCAACGGGCATTGAGAAAGACCAAACGAGAATCAGAATCTTGAACCTTGCCGCCGCCGAACAAGCTGTCGCACGCGAACTCGCACCCACGCCACGCCGCTACGATGTCGACTGGCTGCGTACGATCGCCCTCGGCCTGCTGATCATCTATCATATCGTCCTGACTTTCCAGCCGTGGGCCGAAAGCATCTACTTCTTCCAGAACGATACGCTCCTGGAACCGGTATGGCTTCCCATGGAGCTGATAAACGTCTGGCGGATACCGCTGTTGTTTCTGGTTTCCGGCATGGGCATGCGGTTCGCCATGGAACGCCGCAATATGGGGCAGCTCTGTATCGACCGGTTAGTGCGAATCGGAGTCCCAGGTATCTTCGGCTATTTCGCCATCGGCCCGATCATGTGGTTCTTTTTGGCGTCGCATCGGGGATTGGAGCCTACATACGAACCGGCCATGTGGCATCTCTGGTTCTTGATCAACATCCTCTGCTACGCCTCGATGTTCCTCTACTTGAGCTACTACTTCGCTACCGAACCGGATAATCCATTTATTCGCTTCGTTTCACGAGTCCTCGACCGTCCCTGGCTCCTGTATCTGGCGGCTGTACCGTACATGCTCGAGGCCTGGCTGGTCAATCCGGAGTATTTCGCGATCTACACCGAAGGTCACGGTTGGGTGCTGGGGATCGTTCTGTTCGGGCTGGGAGTGCTGTTGGCATCGCTAAAAGATGCGTTCTGGACCGCCGCCGAGCGGATTCGATGGCTCAGTCTTGGGATCGCGTTCACGCTCTTCTGCGTGCGGTTGGCGGAACCGGATTTGGGTCAACTAGCCAATCCATTGACGGCCTTTGAGTCAACCTGCTGGATATTGGCTCTGTTGGGAATCGCTGCCAGGCACCTCAACAAGCCGTCGTCGACACTTACCTATCTCACCCGGTCGGTCTTCCCGGTCTACATCCTGCATTTCCCGGCGCAGTACGCGATCTCTTACTACCTGATTCCAACCGACCTGTCGGCCGAACTGAAATTGGCCATTCTACTGGTCGGGACGTTCGCAGTCTGTTTCTTCCTATATGAGATCATTCGCCGCATCAAACCGTTGCGGCCGTTGTTCGGGATGAAGTGGCGTTTGTGACAAGCTAGTCCTCCCTTCGGTGAGCTAGTTGTTGGCGGCACCGAAGACGGAGCCGCCCTACAGAGGAAATATGATTCGACTTTCTTGTAGGGCGAGTCCGTCCTCGTTCTCGCCAATTGGGATGTCGAGACCTCGCTTCGCGCCCCTGCCTCCGCAGGGGTGACAGAAAAGAGGGGGCAGGGGTTTCGACCTACAAGATCTTACGCCCCAGCACCTACGTGTCGCAGGTGACCTCATCCCACGGCTGGCCCTCGTTACCGATGATCCAATTGAAACCGTAGTGGCGCTCATAGACCACACCCGGATCGATTCCCCTGGGCGTCTTCTTGCCGTTGATTCGCGCGTCACGAGCCTTCCAGTGCGCCTCGTAAACCTTCTCATACTCCACGGCGATTTCGTCGCGATCCCGCAGCGTGGCACTGGCGATAAACTCCAGCGTAGGTTCCGGGGGGAACACAATCGCGTCCCGCATCGGTTCCGGATCGCATTGATCGTCAAAATCGGCCAGGGAGTCGAGCTTGTTGATCGACCACATCAGTACCTGTAATGCTTCAAGTTTCCATGAAAAGTCGATCTGCGCCTGCTCGACACTGGGATCGGTGAGGAAAGTCCGTTCGTTGGGGGTAAGCTCCTTGGTGAGCCCTTCCTGCTCCAACCATTTGATGACCGGAACCGGGGGATCTCCAAAGGCAACGGTGGCGATAGCACCTACCACGAGCGCTCGACGGGCAATTTCATCGGCGGTACGCGGTATATTGTCAGGGACATTGATTTCCTTGTCAGAATCCACAATTTCCTCCTCGTAATTGAGCGGTATTATAAGCAATGGGAAACGGAACGCCAGCGAAGATATCAATGATCGTCGAAATGGTGGGGTGGCCCATAATTCCTGGGAAGGGGATTGTGGTTGGCGTACGTCCCCGTGCGCCAACGTCAGATAATGTAGGTCGGGTTTCTCCGTTTGCTCGCTTCCGCTCACAGACTACGTAACGCCGACCTACAGAAAACTGCCGAGAAGGGGCAGACGGGGACGTCTGCCGCCCACGAATCGCAAGAGCTGGCAGACGAGGACGTCCGCCAGCCACGGACGCAATATCATAGCACAAACTCACTCAATCGCAGTTCAGCTTGCACCGAGCCCTACCCCATATACCAACCACCCCCGGGGAGGAGGTGGCGTATATGAAGAGAGTAGTTAAGAAGGTGCTGCGGAAGCAGCCTAGTCATGGAAATGGCTTACTCGAGAGTAGGCCGAGTCAGAACTCTTGAGGCGAGAGTTCTGACGTATGTTGGTAGAGAGTAAGGTGTTTTTGCCGGCGATAATGCGATCAACGACTCGGATGAACTGCGACGGGCTGAGGGGCTGTAACCCGTACGCATGCCAGCATTCTTTTTCGGGTAGGTTCTTGGAAGTAGTGAGGTCGTAAGTGCCTATCACGGATCTTTTCCTAATGATGGTGTGACCGTTGTTCCAACGCGCGCATAATGCCCGGAAAACGTTAGAAGATTGTGAGCAGTTTCTTAGGTTTCTGCAAAGTTTGGGTGCCGTGGATACATTTGACTTGGCGCGATCTTCTTCACGTTGTTTTTATCTCCCACTCAAGGTGTTGTAGTACAATACTTTGCAGGCAACTACAGGCGAGATAGAGAGTGAGAGTGAAGAGAATAGCGATCACTTGAATCCATGATCAGTTCGACAGCTAACCGGACGCCGTCGCTTGGCCCGTTTCGCCGGAGTCTTTCTGCACTATCCCCAGGCGGTACATGAAATTGTAGTAAGTTCGCAGTATTCGCCACCAGGCCCAAAACGCCAACGCCGTCAGGAAATTGCCTATCAAGAGGACAGCTAGCAGGCTGGGGCACTTGCCCGGGAACGACTTACCGATGCTGCAGACAAGTATCACACCCACTAATTCGAGCGCCAGGAAGAAGTATAGGTTCGGCTCGATGAAGGGTGTGAAACCAACAGAACCTACCCTTGCCAAGTCGACTGAATCGGTTCGCGGTAGGCTATACCGCTTGACGCGCTCAAGTATCTGAACCCATACGAAGGCCGCGATGTAGATCACGGTGACCGTCACCAGCGTCCCGGTTACCATCATTCCGGAACCCTGGGACACCAGGAGAGACAGCGTCAAAGCGGGACCGAACACGGCCACCGAGCGGGCTATCCTGATACGAGTGCGTAGGTATGAAAACCAGGCCACGCCGCCGTCATCCTCAAAGTGCGACCGAGCGCGAATCGATGCCTCGGGAAAGACATCCTTGGAGGCATCCTGAGATGAATAGCGGTGAAACTTTTTTGCCTGTTCTAGTCGGCGTCGATGCTCCGCTCGGCCAACCAGGGAATCGCCGAATCGGTCGAACAGGATTCCGAGTATATAGGCGATCACGAGCAGTATCGCGCCCTTTTCAAGTTTCATTTCCCCCAGCTTGTCGAGGATAGAATCTATGGAGTTAAACGGAATGATTAGCACCGCCAGTACGATCAACCCCGTGATCAACGGTTCGATAAATATCGCCGTGGTTTGCATATCTACCTCCGTCTTGTGATTTCCTTGTCGAATCCGCCGTGCGACTCAGCGCCAAAAGATAGATTCGCCCTCGAACGGGCGCAACATAATAGAGTGGGGAAGTCCTATTTGAGGTGAGTAGAATCGCGACCGTTAAGCCGGCGATGTAACTCAATGAGGTAGGGATCAGCCGCGACAATCGGCTCGAACGGGATCACCTGCCCGTCTATAACGACCAGGTCCCCAAAGTCGACCGATATCTGAAGTGAATCCTCGGGCAGGTGCGCCAGGCTATCGGTCTGGATCGCGAATGCTTCCAGTTTCATCTTGGTATTACTCTTCATGTAGCCCACGGGAGATCCGTACACATGGGCCAACTCGACTGGTCCCACCCGCACCGAAACTGCGCTGTCGCGCATGTCGATCAAGCTGGTATCGCCCTGATGGTACACTGCGAGTTGCAGTCGCAAAGAGTAGACCCCCTCGCTGGCTGCCTGATTCTGTGCGAAGACCTCAAGCATGGTCGTTTTGGATGAGTTCCACTGGGTCGAGAAGTCGGAGTAGGTTTGGTCGGGCAGCTCGAACCCGATTGTCCGCGACTCAGGAATCTTACCGGCACAGGACACCAGCAGCATCGCCAAGAGCACAATCAGAGTTGTCGTAGAAGAGACTCTCACGTCTTTGATACACACCAGTTCTCGCAAAGTTGACCAACGTAACCAAATCCGCTATTATTCGTACACCAGGTACTTGATTGCCGGGTGCGGGAAGCCATGTTTAGCCAGCCCGGTGCAAAATCCGCCAAGGAGTCGTCAATGTACAATATCCTGAGATGGTCGGCGCGTGGTCTGTCGGTACTTCTCCTCGGATTCTTCGGGCTTTTTATCCTGGCCCATGTGGCCAAAGACGGCGTCGATTTCAGTCGCTTTACCGGAGAGGAGTTGGTGATGACCGCGGCTCTCTTCGCCATGTTGATCGGACTGATAGTCGCCTGGTTTAAAGAGCTGCCGGGCGGACTGCTGACACTGGCCGGCTATGTCCTGTTCGCAGCGATCGATGGATTCGGCGTGATCGGTACACCGTTTACAGCGCTGGTGCTGGTCGCACTCCTATTCCTCTCTGCCTGGTTGGCGGGCCGACGACGTTCCAAACCCCACCCTCAGCCACAATAGAGACAAATCCCTTATCCACAATAGAACGGCCACCCCGGACAGGGTGGCCGTTTGATCTTCACGCGGACTCTGTTAGTAATAGCAGGGCACGGGAGCTGGTCCGCCGCGGAACATGTAGTCAATAAGGTAGACCAGATCAGTGATATCCGGCGCACACTTGCCGTCGCCGTTGATATCCGCCTCTACCAGACATACTGGCGCTGGTCCGCCCGAGAACATGTAGGCGACCAGGTAAACCAGATCAGCGATATCCGGCACGGGACTACCGTTGTGGTCAATGTCGCCTCGGAAAGTGCATGCATCCCATCCAAAGTGACACCGTTCGAATGATTCATCGTGGTTGGTCCAAACCAGAGGCGGATGTGATGGTACCAAGCTGTCGCCTATATAGAAAGTCATCGTGTCGCCCGGGTTGGCACCTTCGTCGATCGAAGGAGTTTCCGGATCATCGCCGTACACGGCAATGACTCCGTATCCTCCCGTATTGTAGATCGTGTCTAGACCGCACAATACGCCGTTCGGATCCAGGATCTTGATCGTATCACCCGGTGTCAGGGGCTCGCAATCAAGTTCGGGAGAGGATGCCTGAACGTAGACCCATTGGTTTGTCTCAATCACGGTATCGCAGACATCACCCACACCGTTGCCGTTGGCATCGGCCTGATCGGGATTGTAGACATCGGGGCAGTTGTCATCCGGACACGTATTTGCCGGGAAGCCCGGATTACCGTATCCGTCACCATCGGTGTCGGTGCATGTATCAGTAGAGTCACCGATGCCATCGCCGTCTACATCCGACTGATCCGGGTTAAAGATCTCTGGGCTATTGTCTTCTGGGCAAGTGTTCGCCGGGAAACCGGGGTCTCCGTATCCGTCACCATCGGTATCGGTGCATTCGTCACAGACGTCGCCTTCACCGTCACCATCCGCATCTTCCTGGCCCGGATTGGCAATGTCGGGACAGTTGTCTAAATCACAAGTATTGGCTGGGAAACCGGGGTCGCCGTATCCATCGTCGTCGGTATCGGTGCAAAGATCACAGGAGTCACCGACTCCGTCAACATCCCCATCCTCTTGATCTGGATTGTAGATTTCCGGGCAATTATCGAGAGTGTCATGGACGAGATCACCGTCATCGTCGACCCAACCTCTTTTACTCAGCCAGTTGGCAATGTTCTGAGCGTAGGTAGTATCATGGCAGTTCTCGATATAATCATCGGCAAAACGGGGGAAGCAAACATCGAACATCGCGCGTCCATTGCTACTTTCCCTGACAACGGAAACGGTATCGTCGTCGATAATCACAACCGTCTTCACTCGTTCAGGATCGGTAACGCTCAGGACGCCGTCCGAACCAGAACCGAACAGGCTAGTGACATCGGCCGTTACGGGATGAGTAGAGATCTCAGCCTCGTTGCAAGTCGCGCTATGATTCACATTGCCGTAGAAGTCACACCCAAGGAGATTGGCGATCTGGTTAGCATCATCTTGGTAGGGAGCATTACTCTCCTGGTCAGACATGACCAGCAGTCCTCCACCCTGCTCACGGAAAGCCATGACAGAGTCCAACTCCATGCTGGTGAACAAGTTAGCATTCTCGTTACTGGTGAGAATCCACAGCTGGCTAAAGGCCGAGAGCTGCATATCGGCGAGAGATCCGTCGGTAAAGAGGTCTCTGACCGTGACCGAGTAGTCTGGCAGATAACTCGGCAGTATCGTGTACTCATCCTTGTCGTAGTGATGCGAGGCAGCGCCTGCCGTGGCATAGACTAGAATGCGTGGCAACGGGACGTTGTACAAGGAGTCTATCTCATCGTCGGACAGGGCACGTGAGTACACGCGGACTTCGTCGATATCACCGTTGAAGTAATGATCCGCACCATCGGATGTTTTGCCTATGAACAGGTTGTGGACAGTCGAGTGGGCGGTGCTCACTGTCGGGACCTCGGCGGATACCTTTTCGCCGTTAACGTACAGTAGTACGCTGTCTCCGGGATCGGTCCCCTGATAAACTGCGCACACGAAAGCCCACTCGGTACAGTCGGTCTCATAGGTAGCTTCGCTATGTAAGTAGTCGTGCCTGGTTTGCACCGCCCAACCGTGGGGTGAGTCATCTTGAGACAGAGCGAAGCCGTATGATTCTGAGGACTGACCGCCATTGGCGATGATATACTTGTGAGAGGTCGAACTGGATGAGAACGAACGCGCCCAGGCACAAACTGTGTATGGTGGTTCGTTTACAACCGGGTTATCGATCTGCACCCAGTTGCCGTCGCCGGCAAACCGGAGCGCCTTGTTCTTGACTCCGTCGATCAGGCTCAATGTGCCGCCGATGAAACCATGGTGATTACCCAGCGAGTCGTATGTGGTGTCGTTGGAGACGATGGTGTCAAAGGGCCAATAGGCTTCGAGGCAATCGCCCACCGTCATGTAGTTCGTCTTGGTCTCGGTGTCGCTGCCCAGCGGGCCGGTTACTGTCAACGAGACGGTAAAGGTACCGAGTTCGGCGTAGGCGTGGGTCGGATGTTGATCACTGGAAAAGTGACCGTCGCCAAAATCCCAGGACCACGATGTGATGTCACCGGCTGATTCGTCTTCGAACTGAAACGCCGTAGAGAGACAGACGTTGGTAGATACTGTGGTGAAGGCTGCCTCCGGTGCTTGGACGTGCGCCACGGATGGAGAGAGCAAGATCAAACCACTATCAAGCGTACCCAGCAAAACCAGGCTGTCGTCAACATAGATATCCAGGCCGTAGAGGTAGTCGTCCATCAGACCGAGGTGAACGATGTCGAACGGATCGCTTACATCGACAACTTCCAGACCGGTGTTTTCGCAGGCAATATATATGTAGTTTCCGTGAACAAAGCTCTCAGAGTTGTGGCCGTTAGTTAAGAGCTCAACCGAATCGCATTTCGTGGGATTGCTCGGCGAACTGACATCAAAAACGATGAGAGAGTCTTTGCCACTGGTACCATTGGAGTTTGCGTAGAGGTATCTCCCCTGGACCAAGACTCCCGCATAGTCGCCGTGGATAGTGTCCAGCATCTCAGGTTCGGCCGGGTTGCTCACGTTGAGTATGGTGAGTCTAGTTCCGTGTTCGCCTACGACATAGGCATACTCCTCTTGCACATCAACGTTGACAGCATTGTTGGCGCTGTTGTCCTCGCACTTGTAGCACCCAACTTGCGCGAGTGGTGAGGAAGCCAATTCGACAATTCGCAGTCCTGCGCGCTGGCAGGCTATGTAGGCATAGTCGCCAGAGACGCAAATATCCTCGGCGTTGTCCGAGAAGGCAATCGTGGCGGTGTCGCCAGGACTTGTTGGGTCAGAGACGTCGATTTTGACCATTCCAGTTGAGTACCAGGCGGCGTAGGCCTTGTCGCCCTTGAGGGTAACGTCTCTGGCCTCACTCGGGATGTCACTTATGCCACCGGTGTCGAAGGGAGCGGCCGGATTCGCAATCGATATCATACGCAGGCCGCTATCCTGAGCGGTTATGGCAGCCATGGTGCCCTGAACGTCGATGCCGGTGATACCGGGATTGCCGTCAAAAGATTTTCTACCTAAGAGATTGAGGCCGAGATTTCGGAACACGGCCAGGCTGTCGTCATCCATGAGGGTAACGGCCAAGTCCGGCATGCCGTTGCCATCGAAATCACCGGGGATAACATTGGATGCTTCCGAGCCAACATCGCGGCTGATGGTTTCGGAGAAAATGCCGTCCCCGTGGCCGCGCATGATAATCAGCTCTTCCGACAGATCGGTTGTCACAGCGAGGTCAAGGTTGCCATCGCCATCGATATCAATTACCTCCACCGACCTGGTATAGTTGCCCACCACGTATGTTGCCGGTGTTGTAGGAAAAGTACCATCGCCGTTATTGATCAGAACACGGACCTGGCTGGCAACGCCGTTAGTTGCGACGATATCATTGTGGCCGTCTTTGTTGAAGTCACCGGTGGCGACCCAGGTAGGGTTGCTCCCTACGGTGTATGGGGCGGGCGAGTTGTCCTCGAAAGTGCCATCGCCGTCGTTGAAATAGATCGATATAGTACCAGCACTGCTATTGGCCGTTATGAGATCAAGAGAGTTGTTGTTGTCCACGGTGGCCGCGGTCAGAGCTACCGGAGAACCGCCCGATGTGTAGTCGTAGTATGCGGCGAAGTTGCCGCTTCCGTCATTCTTGAGGATTCCGAACTTAGAGTTGGTTCGATTGGCCAAGGCTATATCGATGTCTGTATCGCCGTCCAAGTCACCGCACACCACCGAACCACTACCCTGTATTGCCAGATAGACGCTATCGCGAGTGTATGAGCCGGAGCCGTCACCCAGAAGAATGGTAATATATGAGTCCGTGAACTGGGTTGCGACTATGTCTCGGTGTGAGTCACCATTTAAATAGCACGCCTCTACATCGAGCGGCTGGCCAATGGCGGCGTAGCTTTCGTCGAGGACGAATACACCGAGACCGTCGTTGTGAAAGACCGAGACCGAGTCACTGTAAGCATCGGCCGTAACGAGGTCGATGTCGCCATCACCATCGAGATCGGCGGCAAAGACGGCTTCTGGTCGGTCGCAGGTCGTGTACATTTCTGCTCTGTCAAGAATGAACCCCTTGGCCTCAATCTCTCCAACACAAGAAGTCAGCAGAATAGCAGCCATTAACAGCGTACGTAGCATGGAAATGCTCCTCCACGGTGGGATCCGTGCTCTGTCTAAGGTAGATCTCACCCGATTTCTAGAACTGTTTGAAAGTCAATGCTTGGTTAGTCGAGAACCGTGGGGAGGTTCTGCCCGTCGCAAGAGGAGCACTCTCTTGCCAACCGCTACCTGAATCGCCCAACTCCGAAGTCTACGACCACACCCACTCGCCCTTTGTCCTCTCCCAAAAGAAGGCGCCGGCGGAGTTAGCAGAAGTAACGGAATGAACAGTTAGCTGTCAAGCCCGATCCCGCGCGGGACAAGGGATTTCAGGATTCCGAGCGCTTCTGAGATCTCGACTCAGAGGCGGTCGAATGCCCAATGCGAAGGCATAGACGCCAGCACAAAAAAACGGCAGGGCGGGTGCCCTGCCGTTGCAGAAAAGTCGTGTGAGATACGACCTAGAACCAGCTGCGCACAGATCCGGAGAAACTATCGCCCTCACTTCCGCAAGAATCGACCTCAGTCCACTGATTCTCACCGTCGCTGATTACCGTAGTGGTGGTCTCGCCGTTGAACGTACCGGTGGCCGTCCAGGTGCCGTCGACACTCAACTGCATGCCGTCGCCCTGGCAGGTCAGATTGACCGACACGGCGGCAGTCAGGCTGCCGGTGTTGGGACATCCGTCCGAAGTCATATCCATCTGGACATTGCTGACCGTCACACTGGTGCCAAGGCTCATATCGCAGGTGCCGGAAGTATCTTCAACCGACATATCTACCTGCTCCACAAGACTACCGTTCAGCGAAATCGTGTCCCCGGACATGCCGACATTGGCCATGGTCAGGCTGTGGTCGGCCTGGCGGGTCATAATTCCACTGCGAGCATCCATATCGAGATGGGCCCGATAGCGAATCTCGTTGGAGTTGGAGTCCGGGACCTGCACCGGGACACCGTTGTTTAGGACCTGCACCGAATCGATACCATCGAAATCGATCGTGTCGCCGATATCATCCGAATGCAGCCAACCCTCAATCGTGAAGACATGCCAGCCGTTGGCATAGGAATACTGGTAGGCATCGAATACGATCGTCTCCATATCCTCTCCGCCCGATGAACTCAGGTTCGGGGCCATGGTCGAGCCGGGGATGGAATCGATCAGCATCGTCGCCAGTTCCATCGAGATATCGACTCCGCCCAGGAACCCGTCGGAGAAGACTTCGCTCTCGACAAACTGATAATCGAGATCGTTAGGGTCGCCATCGGTGAGGTCATCGTTGGTGCCGCTGTCTTCGGAACAGCCAACAATCCACATCATCATCGCCGCGGTCATAATCAGGACGCTCAAAAACGCGAGGCGCTTCATTTCTGTCTCCCTGTCTGGGGTTCTCTACTTTAACTGCACTACCCCCTTTGTCGGCGGCGAAAGAAGCGCTCTTTAGTCTGGATTTAGACCTCGACAGAATCCTAACAATCAACTGTGATAGGCCGGCTGGAACCCTCGTCGAGGAAGATGTTAAATCGTTGTGGGGAAGTTAAATAACTAGGCAGCTACGGTTCATACAATCGGACCCGATAGCGTACCCCAAACGGATTGGAGTAATCTATACCGGCTCTTCGGAACGTCTCGGCCGGGATTCCCAGATCAGCAAGCCAGATTTCGCCACAATGGCGATGGCTCAGGCCGGACTTGGGCAACGCCAGCGTCATGGTCAGATCGGCCTCGATATGCCAGCCGTAGTCCTCGCCGGTGGTGGCGTCGATTCCGCTGGGGATGTCGAGAGCGATTGTCGTAGCGTCGGTCTTGTAGGTCCATTTGACCAGCGAGGCAACATGCGGGCGCAGGTCCCCTTTGAGGGAATATCCGACCAGGCAGTCGAGGATCAGACCCGGTTCGATCTTCTTGAGGTCATCCTCGGACGCGATTAGGCCGCCGGCATGTTGGTACATCTCAAGTTGTTGGGCGGCAGCTCCGCCGAGATTGTCGGGATCCGACAGAACGACGACCGGCTTGGCTCGCTTATTGGCGAGATGGCGAGCAGCGCAGATTCCTCCGCCGCCGTTGCCTCCGGTGCCGGCGAGTGCTACGATCGGGACTTCGTTCCACTGCGTCTTGAGAAGGTTGATCGCCTGCAAGCAGAGATTGCGGCCGGCGTTTTCCATCATTTGCGGGAGGATCGGCCCGGTTTCTTCGATCGCAATGCGGTCGACTTCGCGCATCTGGTCGGCCGAGATACACTCGATCATTTTCCCGAACTCGGTTTGGAATCGCATGGGGGTAATCTACTGCCTGATCCATTGGTGTCAAATGCAATCATGACATTCTGAACGTTGACTAAACCCTCTGCAATGTGTATATTTTGAGTGGAGGAGGTCTAGCTTCAACGCAGTCCAGGGTGTGGTCTGAAATGCGCGAGGGGAAGCGCGTTAGGGAGAGGCAAAGCATGTGGCAGAGGCAAGAGAAGAGGCGACTATCCACTATCCCGGGGAAGGTGATATCCAATCCGTTGGCACGCAGAATCACGTGCGCGGTTCACGATCAACTTTCAGAGCGACAATGGTGCTACTGCACCACGATTCCGAGAGCAATCGGCAAATCCGAGAGCAATCCGTTTCCAGCCTTGCTGGCGTTGGCAACGAATACTTCAAGCGAATCTGGGAAAAGTGAATACGGATTGCCAACAATCAAACTAACCCTAAAGCGCGTTGGCGAGGAAATCGATTTCTCAAAAAGCGCCAATCCTCTTGAGCAATCACAGAATACCGTACCGGCAACGAACGGTGTGGACACGTCAGATGCGAGCCCCGCAGATGCTCGCGATTCCGGTGAGAACACGCGCTCGGGTGGAAGGTTCCTCGGGATCAGAGAATCCACATGGATCAAGGTCAGCGCCTTGACCGCAGCTCTGGCACTGTGTGAGAAAGCCGCCGGTGTTACCACTTGGGCAATGAATAACGAGACGGTCAGAGTTGTGTTTGCCAAGATCCCGGACTATGCCGGAACTGCTCTTTCTGTAGTCACCTTTGCTCCACCAGTTCACGAAGGAAACCCAATTGTCGAGTATTACATAGACTGGGTGTTTACCGATGAGGAGGCCATGGAGCTACTCGTTCATTACGAAGTCCCTCCACCGAACTTGAGTTCATCCGCTGCTGTGCAGCGAGTCAAGACCGTTCTTGCTATAGGTAAGGCATTCCACATCCCAAAAGAGGGTGGCAGTGACGAGATCACTCGCTATCGGTGTGCGTTCTTGGCCAGAAGATACGTAGATATACTTGCCGCGAAAGTTGAAACCCAGTTTAACGTGAACGACGCCGTGCCAGCCGGACTAACCAGTGACTATGGAGAAGCTCTGACCTACCTCAAGTGGTTCATAGATGAATATGGACTGGATGAAAGCCTCTTACCTGAAAACGTTGTGGAGAACGAGGAGTCAAAGGACCGTCTTATCTCAAGCCCTCCTCGCATCAACTGATTCAATTGAATTAGAAATGTAATGAGGCTATCTACCGCGGCTCCCTCTGACACTTCGGACAATAATGCGCCGAGCGAGTGCCGATCTTCTCGCGAATCAACGGACGATCACAGAATCCGCAGGGTTCCCCCTCGCGACCATACGCCTTGAGATACTTCTGAAAACCACCCGGCTGGCCGTTCACACCGGCATAGCTGTCGACCGAAGTCCCCATGTTACGGATAGCCTTCTTGAGCATCTTCTGGATCACGCCGTGCAGTTCGACCAGTTTCTTGCGGCTGACCGACGATGTCACCCGCCGCGGGTGCAGCTTCACCGCGTGCAACGATTCATCGGCATAGATATTCCCGATCCCGACGACAAACGACTGGTCTAGCAACGCCGGCTTGATCATCCGGCTCGACCGATGACACAGCTCGACAAACTCATCGGCGGTCATCTCCAGCGGTTCCGGTCCCAGCTTGGCCATACCCGGCTGAAGCATAAGCTCCTCGTTGTCGTACAACCGAAGTCGCCCGAAACGGCGATAGTCGTTGAACTTGAGCACCATCTCCTCAAGCCGGCACTCACCCTGATCTCTGTCCGAGCGAAACCGAAAGATTGCCAGGTCGTGTTTCTCAAGAGGCTTTTTGCGTGGTACATAGTAGAAATGACCGGTCATTTTGAGATGGACCCAGAGTGTCACCTCTCCCGAGAGTCTCATTAGGATGTTCTTGCCACGCCGGTCAACTCGTTCAATCGTGCGATTGCGCAAGACCTGCTCGAAGCGTTTCTTCCCGAACGATTTACCGACCTCGATCGATGCCGGTGGCGCGTCGGTATCTACCCGCTTGATAGTCTTGCCCTGAACGGTGTCACGAAGACCGCGAACGACCGTCTCGACCTCAGGTAACTCCGGCATGCTTGGCGTCCTTGCTCTTGCGTTTCTTCTTGGTGCCGTTGCCGTTCGTCAGTTTCAGGATCTTCTTGAGGAACTGGCCGGTGTAGGATCCTCTCGTCCGGGCCACATCCT
>Ga0180430_10002478_pt1 | contig 16619 bp, 17 predicted proteins | sample SS_ome_9_FD_132999 | JGI IMG/M metagenome (GOLD analysis project Ga0180430, IMG submission 132999) | Hypersaline lake sediment archaeal communities from the Salton Sea, California, USA - SS_1_S_2 metaG | ecosystem: Environmental > Aquatic > Non-marine Saline and Alkaline > Hypersaline >... | reverse complement strand
GCGCTTAAAGAAATAGCTGGAGCGATTAAAAATGGGGTTAGGGATTCTGATTTTCCGGCTCGTTGGGGTGGCGATGAATTTGTTGTGATTTTACCACGTAGTGATAAGGAAGGTTCGTTGAAGGTAGCCAAAAGAATTTTGGAAAATGTAAAAAATTTAGATCCGGTTTCTGGAATTAATTTATCGATAAGTATTGGCATCGCTGAACGACAAGGAAATGAAAATGAAGATCAATTTTTTAAGAAAGCTGACGCAGCTGCTTATCAAGCAAAAAATCTCAAGCAAGAACTTATTATTGCTGATGATTAAATAAAAGGGCATGGCAAAATTTACCCACCTTCACGTCCATTCGGAGTATTCTCTCTTGGACGGTCTAGCTAAAATAGAAGATCTTTGCTCTAAAGCTTTAGAGTTGGGTATGGATTCGTTAGCTTTAACCGACCATGGAGTGATGTATGGAATCATTAAATTCTTTTTAACCGCCAAAGAGTTTGGAATAAAACCGATTATCGGCATGGAAGCTTATGTGGCTGCCCGTTCCCGTTTGGATAAACAAGCTAATGTTGATTCCGATCGTTCCCATTTAATCCTCTTAGCCAAAGATGAACAAGGTTATAAAAATCTTCTCAAGTTAACCACTTTGGCTCATCTTGAAGGGTTTTATTACAAGCCTCGGATCGACATGGAGATATTGAAAAAATATTCTCAAGGGCTGGTCTGTAGTTCTGCTTGTATCGAAGGAGAAATTCCTCAATTGTTAATTAAGGACGATATTAAAAAGGCTGAAGAAAAAGCTAAGGAGATGTTGGAAATTTTCGGAAAAGATTTTTATCTAGAAATTCAAGATCATCCTAAAATCAAACTTCAACAGAAAGCTAACAAAGGGTTGGTGACTTTATCGCGCAAATTAGGTATTCCTTTAGTGGCTACTAATGATTGCCATTATGTTGAAAAAGATGACGCAGAAGCTCAAGATGCCCTGTTGGCGGTTCAAACACAGAAAATGATTAAAGATGAAAACCGCCTTTCAATGTTATCATCACCTGATTTTTACCTACGATCGCAGGAAGAAATGATTCAAGCTTTTAAAGATTATCCGGAAGCAATCAAAAACACTCAAGAAATTGCCAAAAAGTGTAATTTAGAAATTCCGATTGGCAAGTGGGTTCTACCTAATTATCCCTTGCCGGAAGGAGAAACAGCTAATGAACATCTTAAAAAATTAGCTTTGGAAAGGCTTAAAGATCGTTTCCCTAAGCCTAACAAACAAGTAACTGAAAGATTAAATTACGAGCTTGAGGTAATTTGTTCCAAAGGTTTTGCTACTTACTTTTTGATTGTTCAGGATTTTGTCAACTGGGCTAAAGCCAATGGAGTCAGGGTTGGCCCGGGTAGAGGTTCAGCAGCCGGTTCTTTGGTTTCTTATATTTTAAGGATTACTTCTATTGATCCGCTTTATCATAATTTGCCTTTTGAAAGATTCTTGAATCCACAGAGACCAACGCCACCTGATATTGATCTTGATTTTGCCGATGATAGACGTGATGAGGTTATTGAATACGTTACTGAAAGATATGGCAAAGATAAGGTGGCTCAAATTATCACTTTTAATGTGATGAAGGCGAAAGAATCCATTAGGGATATTGGCCGGGTAATGGGGATGCCTTACGCTGACCCTGATAAAATCGCTAAACTGATTCCTATTAACATGACGATTGATCAGGCTTTAAAGGTAGTTCCCGAGCTAGCAGCTTTTAATAGACAAGCGGAATTTAAAAAGTTACTTGAATTAGCCCGAAAAGTTGAAGGAGTTTCCAGACATGCCTCCACCCATGCAGCTGGAGTGGTTGTCGCCGATAAAGATTTAACTGAATACACTCCCTTGCAAAAAGAAACGAAAGGTGAACGGATTATTACCCAGTATGATATGTATTCTTTAGATCTAAACGTTTCCGAAAAAGCCATTGGTCTTTTGAAAATGGACTTTTTAGGCTTAAGAAACCTAACAATCTTGGAAAAGGCTTTGGATTATGTCCGTCACGCTAGTGGTAAAAAGATCGATCTTTCTGATATTACTTTAGAGGACAAAGAAGCTTTAGCGGTTATTGCCAGAGGAGAAACAACTGGTATTTTCCAATTGGAAAGTGAAGGCATGAGAAGATTGGCTAGAAAGTTAGTACCGAACCGTTTTTCCGATATTTCTGCTATGGTTGCCTTATACCGCCCTGGGCCAATGCAATTCATTAATGAATTTATTACCGGCAAGAAAAACCCTAAAAAAGTTAATTACCCTCATCCTGATTTAGAACCGATTTTATCAGAAACCTATGGAATTGCCGTTTATCAAGAACAGTGTTTGCAGATTGCCAATGTAATGGGTGGTTATAGTTTGGGTGAGGCGGATATTTTAAGAAGAGCTATCGGCAAGAAGAAGAAGTCAATCATGACTAAAGAAAAAAATAAGTTTATCAAGAGAGCGGTTGAAAAGGGCTACAAACAAGAGATTGCCGAAAAGGTTTTTGGTTTGATTGAAAGATTTGCTGGTTACGGATTTAATAAAGCTCACTCAACTTCATATGCTATGATTGCCTATCAAACAGCTTATATGAAAGCTCATTATCCGGTTGAGTTCATGGCAGCTTTACTAACGGCTGAGTCTGGCAGCACCGGAGCAAATAAGGATGAAAAGGTAGCCTTGGCGGTTAATGAATGCCAAAAAACCGGAATTAAAGTTTTGCCACCTGATATTAATAAATCAAAGGTCATGTTTACGATCGAACCTTATAAGGATTCTTTAGAAGGTAAGGCAGTTCGTTTTGGTTTAGGAGCCATTAAAAATGTTGGGGCAGCGGCAATTACCTCAATATTGGAAGCAAGGGAGCTAGGTGATGACTTTAAATCTTTAGCTGATTTCTGTCATCGGGTTGATCAACAGAAAGTTAACAAAAAAGTTTTAGAAAGCCTGATTAAAGTTGGGGCGATGGATAGATTCGGTAAAAGAGCCGCTTTGCTTTCTTCATTGGAAAAGATTAGAAGCAAAGGTAGCTTACTACAGAAGGAAAAAGCTAATGGTCAAACCGGACTTTTCGATGGTGGCAGTGATAAACAAGAGGTTGTTTTAGTTGATGATTTACCAGAGATGGAAGAATTCTCACAAAAAGAATTACTCTCCTTAGAGAAAAGTTTACTTGGTTTTTATCTAACCCAACACCCTTTAAATCAAGTTTTGAAATTAATTGCTAATAAGAGGTCCCATCAAATCAAAGACTTATTTGAGATTGAAAGAAGAACCGATTTAGTTAAGGTTGGTGGTATTATCACTCAGATCAGAATCGTTTTAACTAAAAGTCAGGGTCAAGAAATGGCCTTTGTTAAGATTGAAGACGATACCGGCAGTATTGACGTAGTAGTTTTTCCAAAAGTCTTTTCCAGAACAAAAAACTGTTGGGTTAAAGACAGCCTGGTCTTCATTAAGGGCAGAGTCCAAAAAAGAGAAGACAATGAAAATTTAGTGGTTGATGAAGCTAAACTCTTAGACGATGAAGAATTGGAAGAAATGGCTAAACAGGCCCAATCCGAAGAAAAAGATTTTGATTTTGAAGTTGATTTACCTTCTAGAATTTCACCCCGTAAGCTGGTGGAATTAAACAAACTGCTTAAACAAAACCAGGGTAAAGATAAAGTTTCTCTAGCTTTTATTGATAATGCCGGACGCAAGAAAAGAATGAATCTTTCCTTTGGGGTTGATTACAGCGATAAGTTAAAAAAAACGATTAAAAACCTTATTGAAGAATAACTCTTTAAATTTAGATCAACTTCTGCTAGAATAAATCCATGGCTAAACAGGCACAAATCAAAGATATTACTTTCAGTATTGGCGATCAAATTAAGGTTTTACAGAAAATACAGGAAGGCGATAAAGTCCGCAATCAACCGTTTGAGGGGATTGTCATTGCTATTAAAGGAGCCGGTGAAAATAAAAGTTTTGTAGTCCGTAAAATCGCTGCTGGTAATATTGGCGTTGAAAGGATTTGGCCGTTAAACACTCCCTGGATTGATAAAGTCGAAGTTATCAGGAAGGGTCAAGTAAGGCGAGCTAAACTTTATTTTCTAAGAACAGCTCCTAAAAAGCTTAAATTTGAACAGGTAAACCAAAATAAGACTTCTAGGAAAGCCAAAAAGACCAAAAAAGCATCCAAAAAATAGTTTGTATTATAATTAGTTAATGGAAATTGAAAAGTTAGTTGTTGGCCAACTGCAGACCAACTGTTATTTGATTTTTGATCAAAAAAGCCGTAAAACCATTATTATTGATCCTGGCGACGATGCTGATTTTATTATTCAAAAGATTAAGGATCTGGAATTAAAACCTGAATTTATTTTAGCTACTCATGGCCATTTTGATCATGTTTTGGCGGTTTTAGAGCTAAAATTGGCCTTTAAGATACCCTTTTTACTCCATAAAGACGATTTATTCCTGGTTAAAAGAGCCGTAGCTACTTCCGATTATTTTGTAGGGGACACACAAGGATTTAATCCTTATCCTGATAAGTTTATTAAAGAAAAAGACATTATTTCAGTTAATAAAAATCTTTTTTTGAAGGTAATTGAAACCCCAGGTCACTCCCCTGGCGGGGTATCGTTTTATAGCAGGGGGGTTATCTTTACCGGTGACACTCTTTTTGCTTCAGGGGTTGGCCGAACTGATTATAATTATTGTTCCTCCACTGATCTTGAAAAATCGATTAAAGAAAAACTTTTTAAATTACCTGATGAGACAAAAGTTTATTCAGGTCATGGACCCAAAACAACTATTGGAATTGAGAAAGATAATTTTACTTTTTAACGATAAAGTCATATATTTAAAGTAAGGATGAATGTTTTTTCTGCCCTGATTGGTTTTTTACTTTTTATAATTTTAGTTGATTTCTTCGTTGGTCTAAGAAGGACCAATGATTTGGTGAGGTATTTAGCTACCAATCTTTCCGTTTATATTGTTGCTGCTGTTTTGCTTTTGCTTTTCGGACCTTTCTTTTTGCTTTCTCCGGTCAAAATCAATCACCAGGTAAAACAAGATGGTCAGATAACTTTAGTTTATCCAAATGACTTGGCTTATGATTATGAACGGTTTGCTTATTTAACCAAAAAAGCACAAGACAATGTTTATGATCTTTATCAACAAATAGTACCAATTAAATTTTTATTGGTTTCATCTAATGTCAATATGGTCCGCTATGGTAGTCCACCGGTGGCAGCTGCCAGAGGCTTAGCCGGTATTAATGTCCGCTTCAGTAAAATGGACGAAGGAGTTTTAACTCACGAACTTTCTCATCATTACCTAAGCCAGACAACCGGTCGAAATCCTTTTTATTTTCCTAGGTGGTTTGATGAAGGGTTAGCTACCTATTTGGGTGATATGGATTCCATGGTCAAGTTTACCCAGGCTTCAGTTTTAAAGAATTCTCTGGATAAAGGTTTATACCAGGAAGATCTTGTTTATTGGAATTGTTTTACCGGTCATCTGCGTTGGTTAGTTTTGGATCTCCGAGCGCGACCTTTAGAAGCTTATACCCAGTCTTATTTTTTGGTTAAGTTTTTAGCTGATGATTACGGGAAAGATAATCTACGTAATCTAATTTGGGAATCAAAAACCAGCCCTTCTTTTGAACAAGCCTTTCAAACTGTTTATCAAATGAGTTTGGATGAATTCCATCAGAAATTCTTACAAGTAGCCAGAGATTTTAAAGATACACCAGAAGGTCTTTTCGAAGAATTTAAGAATCCACCTAAAGGAGGTAATTAAATGTTAACAACTATCGGTTTAACCTTGATCATTATTGGCTGGGTCTTTCAATTTTCCTCAGTTCTCCAAAATAGTAAAGATATTAAGATGATGTTTGTTGCTCCTTATGTTTTAGGCGCTTTGCTTTTGGTAATAGATGGCTATATGAATAAGGTAACTACTCCGGCTTCTTTAAACCTGATCGCCTTACTTTTATCAGCTTTTGTTTTGGTTAAATTAAAGAGTAAAGGCCAGTCGGAATAGAAGATTTTTGCTTGTTTAATGTATCCACCAAAGCTTAAACAAGCTTGGTTTTTTGAGGACTTGGAAAAAATCGTTTATTGAAAAAGTCCCATCTTTATTTAAATCAAACGGCAACATGTATTTAAAAAAGACTTCGTTCTCTTCTTGGGTAATAGTCAAAAAGGTTTGTCTGGGTAAATAATATGGTTTGAGTAAAACTAACCGGTATTGTTCGCCAATTACCAGGTTATTAATCTCTTTAATTTCCCCTTGGCTTTTAGCAACTTTAACGTTGCTTTTTTCAAAAACAATTTCCTGTTTAGAATTATAAATTAACAATCTAAAATCATTTCCTTGGTTAACTCTTTTAGGAAAGAGTTTGGTGGTTAATTGAAGATCAACCTGAGGGACGATTTCTAAATTCCAAATAGTTTCTTGAGTGATGATTTTATCATCTAAACTAATACCAAGTTTAACATCGAATTTACCTAGACGGTCACCAGTTTTGAAATAGAGATAAACAGTTTTTTCTTCTCTAGGAGCAATCGAAGAAAAATCAGAGAAAAAATATTGGAAATCATCAGGTAAACCTTCAAGTTTCATTTTATAACCATCGCTAGTTTCCCAAATATCTTGCCCTTCATTTCTAATTTTTAAAGTAAATTGATAAGTTGAGTTTTTAATCAGTTTTTCTGGCAACTTTTCCAACAAACTAATTTTGTGTTCTTGAGTCGGTTGACCTTTAATCTTAGGGATCTGTTGGACTTCATTATATTGTGGGTAAAATTCTTCACTATTTAGTTTCTGCCAGGAGAAATGATCAAAAGGTTCTCCTTGATAATTAAGAATAAAAGGGGTGATCGCGATTACATCAGGGTCTTTAGTTATTAAATTAAAATAAGTTTTAAAATAATTAGCGGTTTGTAAAGAAGAATAAAAACTTCTATTACTACTGATCCCTTCCTGGTGTGGCCAACCGGTTTCAGTGATAAAAACCGGTAAGTCTTTTTTAACTCCCAAAACCTTCAATAAAGATAATTCCCATTGATAGTTTTTAACCGAATTACGGCCATTAGCCGTAGGTGGGCTGATATAACCATGATTAGGATAAGAATGTGAAGCCCAGCCATCGATATAACTAAACAGCTCATCAGCCCCACCCGGAATAGAAGCAATCATTTGGTTTAAAAAACTTACTTCATCTTCATGGATCGGTGGTGATGAGGGAGCAGCACTGTCAAAACCAGCCAACATTATAAAGAAATCAGGACTCTTTTGCTTTAGAGTTTTGGCGAAAGCCAAAGCAGTTTGGCCATAACCAACAGGGTCAACTTTATTACCCCATTCAGTGGCATGATTGGGTTCGTTGAAAAGGATTACATAACGGTTTTTAACTACCCAATTTAAGGAATCAAGAAAATCCGCCCATTTTTGAGCCTCTTCAGGCTGGCAAGCTCGCCAGCATTCATTTTCAAAGCTACCGGAAAGCCTAATAATGGGAATTAAATGAAGTCTCCTGGCTTGATCAAAAACATCTTGCCATTTATTTTTGTTCATCTCTTTTTCTTCCATAACCAAAGTCACATAACCCCAATCACCGCCCGAAGAATTGACTAGTTTAGCGGCAGATTCTAGATCATTTTGGGCAGGTAAGGCCAGATGAATACCAAATTTATTATTATCCTTATCAATGCGGCTGAAATCAGCTCTAATTTCTTTAGGGAAAAGAAATACAAAAATGAATAGACAAGTTAAAAAGAAATATTTCATCAGAATTAATTTTACCATTTAAGACTAGTTTAAATCCTATAAAGTTGACTTGAGCTTCTTTTTGTATTATATTTCACCCACAAAGTAAATTTAGCCAGTTTTTCTTAAATCTGTGAGGAAATACTAGCAAATTGCTATTTTATATATTCAGTTTTTAGAACATTAACATCGACATATTTAAGAAAGGTATACGGGTGTGTGATATGAAAGATTTTGATAAATTAAAAAAAGCTTTGCAAAAAGGGAAAATTGTAATTTTATACAAAGGGAGGAATGGGATTATCAAGTTTGGGAGTAGTTTTGAAAATGAAGCTGATATAGTCGGCACAAAATTTTCTCTAAGTAGTATTAAAAGCAAAAATACACCAGATTCTGTTTTAGTAGAAAAAAGACCAAGTGTATGGATATTGTAAATTTTTAATTTAAAAAAGGAAGACAAGTTAACGATAAAATACGTAATTGGTATTTATCCGAAGAATTAAAAATTTAAGAAGGAGATAAAAAAATGAAAATAAAAGGGTTAAAAACCTTTAGTAAATTTTTGCTTTTTACTTGTTTATTCGTAATTTTAATATGTTTCTTCTTATTTATGTTTGCTCTTGATTCTAATGATGTAAAGACTGATAACAATGACCCCATAATAAACATCTTTGAAGAGAAAGAATCATTTGATCTTGGCAGAGAGGTCAAGGAAATAGAGAAAACTAAAAAAGAAGAAAAAGATGAAGAGAAAATTATCAGACCAATCTTAAACGGAAATATCAGGTTTATGAGTTATAACATTAAGGCTGGTTGGGGCTTAAAGTTAAATGAGGTGATTGAGGTTGTTAAAATGAACAATGTAGATGTATTGGCCGTTCAAGAAATAGACGTAAATACAGATAGATCTGCAGATATAAATGTCGATACGGGGAGAGTTGAAAGAACAAATCAAGTTGAAAAAATAGAAGATGAATTAGGAATGTATGGTTATTTTTTTAAGGCAATAGAATATGATGGTGGAGATTATGGAATAGCTCTTTTCAGTGTTTTGCCTTTGGTTGCAAGGTCTGGAAGTTTTTATCTTAATCAACCCGAAGATGGAGAAAATGTCTATCAAACAGCTGAAATAAATTTAGATGGCATTAGTTTGTTTCTATGCAATACACATTTAAGTACCGATCAGTCAGTTTGTTTGAAACAGATGGATGAGTTGTCCGAAATGCTTGAAAAAAAACAAAACGATATTATTGTTTTTGGAGATTTTAATAATAGCAAAAATGTTTTGGAAGTTTTCGACAGTTTTCATTCTGATGGTGCTTTAGGTAATACTTATCCTGCAGACTTTCCCAAAGCAAAAATCGATTATATTCTATACAGCCCTTCGTTAGAAAAATTACATTCAGAAATAATTTCAAATGAAGAGGCTAAATTTGCTTCGGATCATTTACCAATCTTAGTCGATCTAAAAATCAAGTAAAAAATATCTATAACAAAATTAGTAACTCTTTATGATCTAGCAAAACAGAATCTTTTATTAAAGAGTAAATTTTAAAAGACCGTTAGGTTTATTGATAGCTTTAGCTATTAGTAGTAATTCCTGACGGTAATTTTTTGCCTGAAATCTAATCTTATCTCATTGGTTATTGAAGCGTAGAAGATTTTAATATTGCATTTTTATATAATTGGGGCATATTGAGTTTTTTTAATTTATTTAAAGGAGAAGCTTTTGAAATTTGCTTATTAAATAATTTGAAGCTTGTGTGATCTTGTATATTCTTTCAGTCTTTTCCTAACCATTTCTTGCCATTACTTTTTTAAATATGAGATTTAATAAATTCATAAATTATTCTTGGCCAAGATTAGAATATCTATAAAAGTAAGACTTATTACTGTTAATGTATTCTGTGTTGAGCCAGTTGGACCAGCTGCCGACAGCACAGCCGTTGACAGGAGCTATTTTAAATGAGTAGTTTGCATAAGGTTCCAAATCGTTAATAACCAAGTGTTGAACCCCCTGGTGTGCGTTTGTTATTGTTTGAGATAAGCTGCCAAATCTAGAATCAAATTGATTGTAACCGTAAATAACATGGTATCCAGATACATTGCCACCAACAGGAGTGAAATAGAGGGTAGCACTTGTATCAGATCTAGTAATTTGGAACAAATCAGGGGTTCCCCAAGGAGTTTGATCTCCACAACCCGGTGCAGAGACAATATCTGATTCAGAGACAATATCTTCATCTGAAGGTGTTGGGTAAGGAATGGCAAATCCTCCTGTACCAGTCAGTCCACTAACTTGCCAATAATCTTGACCTTCGTTAACCATTTTATTAGCAGTTATTGTATGTTCTTGGTATGTAATAGATTCTTCTGCTGTTAAGACGAATCCATCCTCACAATCTTGAGAGACCTGCTCCAAGGTTTCAGCTAAGGGGCAGATATGAACAGAAAGTGAGTCAGAATAACGACTTGGGATTGGTATAAAAAGGGTGTGAGTAGAGGCTGTTCCTGGTGCTTCAGTCAATTTTGTAACAACAGACTTTCCTTGATCTTGGTTCGTATCTCCATTAACTGAGGTCCAATCTAACAAATTACCGCTTAAAGTAGCTTCAACTTGTCCAACAAGAAAGTCATTTTTTTTCAAAATAACATTTTGAGTGCCAGTGCCACCGATTGTGGTTAGATCGACATCTGGTTCAAGTTCATCAACAATAGAAAAATTAGAATTTTGAATTTTAGTGAAGTGTTGATTAACGATGTCGGTATGAGAAAGACCATAAAGGCTGCCACCGTCGCCAATAGTGCTAACAACTACTTGATCCTGGTTAGGCCAATACTTTATGGCGATAATACGTTTGCCACCACCAACACTTGTGAAATCAGCAACTTCGATCCAATTACGCAAGTTGGTAGTGGCGTAGACTTTATTATCGTCACCAAGGGCATAAAGGTACTTTCCATCTGATGTAGTATCCAACGAGTTGTAGCGTTGAGAAACACCATTAATTTCATCTCCGCTAAAATCAGGGTCATTGTGTTCGGGGAGGATATCGCCAAAGCTAGCACCGGTGATATTGATGACATCATAGCCTGAACCATTGAAGCGATAAACTTGAGAGCCATCAGTAGTAAAGCGGACCACACCCCCTAAAAAACCAACTAGTTTATCATAAATATGAAGAGGAAATTTGCTTGTTCTATTAACCATATTGAAAATTGGGCGGTAGTCAGTTGTAATTGTTAACCCAGTAGATGAATAAAATGAATGCTCGCTCCAGTCGGCGTTATTTTGTCCTAGGCTAACATAAGGGAGGTGGTTAGTAGGATAAGTGTCATAAGTAATAAAACCTTCTTCATCAATATTGAAATTATAGGTATTAAAATTATCTATTTGATAAAGGTAATTGTTATAGCCATAAAGATCATAAGCGAAGTAGTTATTAGATTGAAGATCTGGTTCGTAGATAAATTCCCAGTTTTCACCACCATCGGCGGAACGCATGGTAACATTGGTGAACACGGTCCAACCATTTGATGCAAGAGCTTGAGAAGCTTGATTTAAGTACCAATAGTTAGTATTGGGATCAATCCAAAATCCAGCTGAATGAGGACTGCAGGGGAAATAGGGGTCTTTGGTGTATAGCTCAATACGAACCCCTGCCAGTCCTGACTCATTATCATCTTGGATGCCGTTGCCATTGGTATCTTCCCAGACGAGGTCCCCGATATTAAATTGACCAGTATAAAAAATTTCGTTTCTAGTGCCACTGGTTGGACTGCCTGCGCTAGTACCCGGTGAAGGAGTAAATCCAAAATCTTCGGTATAGTCAGTATAGTCAGACATAAAACGAATGCCAGAGTGAGCACTGCCAAGCTGAGTGCAAGTAACGTCATAGCCTGATGTGTCGCCATTGCTGTCTTTGAGCATATGGTTGCCTTGGCTTTCTACAAATTGAGGTGAAAAATCGTAGTCAGCGGGTCGAACAGCACGAATCCTATAGCTGGTGGGTTTGAGGCCAGTAAAGCTATAGCTGCCGTTTTCATCGGAAGTAGTAGCATCAACGAATTGCCAGGAGCTGTAACGGTATCGTTTTTGGGTGAGAGTATCTTCGTCTGGATCGTAAATGTAAAGCTCGCTGGCGTCCCAACCAGAGTCTGGATCATAGTCCGGGGCATAAAGAAGGCCGTCATATGCAAAAAGACGAATGATGTCTTGTTGAGTCATTTCAGCAATGTTGTTAAGGTTAGTGCCATCAAAGTAGCCTAAAACTGGCCCATCATGATCGTGCTCGGGGACGTCTGAGCTAAGGCCAAAGTAGAGTTTGTCACCTAAAGGCTCCATAACCCAAGCGCCAGAACGATCAACGTTGGGAGTGATAGCCACAATGGCGTTGTACCAGTCGTAGAGATCTTCAGAAAGCAGATTGGTAGGAGTAACAGCCCAAGTAGTTGTAGTTGCTTGGAAAAAAAATAATAAAAAGATAAAAATTGAGATAAAAAAGCGGAGCATATTACTAATAAAATTAACACAAATATTCTTTATAAACAATATTAACCTTCAATATAAACAACCAAAAAAATACTATTACTAAAATGAGGTAATTTGGTAATTTATAAATGCAACTGTGACCCAGCGGGCATGGAATTAGAACCAAATCCGGGAGGAGTTTAAGTATTTCTATAGTAATTTCTCGCCTAAGGCTAAGCTTAACTATGATTATCTACCTTTGGGGTATGGAACCTAGTTATTTCATTAAAAAAGCCTGAAGAAAGTAAAAGTAAAATAAGAATAGATTGATAATCTAAAACTTTGTATTTTTTTACTAACTTCAGGCGTTTTACATTAGGATAGATTATTTAAGGCATTTATAGCAGCAATTATTGCACTAGTAATCATTACCAGTCCTCCAATACCTAATAAAGCTATCCCAATTATATGTTTTTTAAAAAAACTTTCACCTAGGAAATTCGCTCCATCGTTATTAAAAACGCGAGAGATGTTAATAATAACGAAAATAAAACCTGCGAGCGTAATAGCTGCCCCAATTATAATTGAGCGTATTATTGGTGTCATTTCAAACCTCCTTAGGTTTCTTTATTCACAAAATAAATGTGCTTTTTAAACAGGTGAGGTGATTCTAGCAAAGGGGAAGGCTAAAGTCAAAATAAAATATGCTATAATTGTCGCCATGAAAGAGGGACTAGAACAATTCAGGGACCCAGAGCTTGATATATCTGGAGATAGGATGGGTTTTTACCCAAGGGAATTTTATACATTTGATAATTTCTCTGCTTTTCAATTTGATTGGAAAGATAAAAGATGGCCTACTGCTGAGCATGCCTATCAAGCTTCTCACTTTTTTGATACAGCACCAGAACTAGCTGAAAAAATATTTCAAGCTAAATCGCCACACGAGGCATATAAAATAGCAAAAGCTAATGCAAATAAAGCACCTGACAATTGGGATGAAATAAAAGTAGATATAATGGAAGACATTTGCAGATGTAAATTAGAACAAAATCCGTATGTAAGAAAAAAAATTACTTCAAACAGGTGATTTAGACATTGTTGAAGATTCACCGAAAGATTCATTTTGGGGTTGGGGACCAAATAAAGATGGGAAGAACGAAAGGGGTTTGAACAACTAATAGCTAATTTTGCCGTCCCTGTCTTTTATAATAATGTCTTTTTGTTCTGTTTGCGGTTTTCATCCATTCTGGAGTTAGCAATTGGATTTCTCCTATATTCTTAACTCCTGTATCAATAAAAGGAACATAAATATGTACGGCTTTATAATGTTTGCTGGAATTGTATGACCTAATTTCAGGTTTTCTATGGTCTACTACAGATGGCATTCCCCAAGAGTATTTTTTAGGAGTCTTAAAGTGTTTTAGAATTTCTTGAGCTGCTAAATCAATTGAAGACTCTTCGATAATAAATCTTGTCCCATAAATATCTAATATTGGGTTATACCTATTGCGTAACAATCTTCTGGAAAGTTTGTTTTGGATACTTTCTTCTGTTTTTGTTCTATAAAATGAATTAATTATTGAAATGTGCTTTTCGGTAAGAACGGTAGCTACTTCTTGATGAAACACAGCAGTAATACGATCTCTTTCCTTAATGTCTTGAGGTAAGGATTTTAATTGGTCATTCCAAGTTTCAGGTAGTTTTGGCAACATATGGTCACATCTGTTTTCAATCATGGGGATATTTTAGTATAAAGAAGATAGATTTATCAATATTTTGCCTTTTTTGTGACCCCGGCGGGATTCGAACCCGCGATCTTCAGGATGAAAACCTGATGTCCTAAACCACTAGACGACAGGGCCTTTTTAATGGGGAAATTGTGAGCCCGGAAGGGATCGAACCTTCGACACTCTGCTTAAAAGGCAGATGCTCTACCACTGAGCTACGGGCCCTTGGGAAATTATTTTAGCACAAAACTTTGGTTTTATCCATAAAAAGAGGCGGGTTTTTTGGTTTAATAAGAGCAGTAAAACCCGCCATAATTTTTAGTTAAAAACGCTTTTTTGCTTTTCAAAATAAAGCTTGAGACTACTTTGAATAGCTTTTGCTAAAGGTGTTTTGAAGGGATATTCTATTTCTTCTTCGCCCATGATATCCTTTATTTCTTCATTGACTTCCAGTTTAAGATTGATAACAAATCTATGACCTTCCCATTTAAGAAAATAATCACCATTGTCTTCATCTAAAACGGTATCTTCTGGATCAGGCTTAGGCAATTCTTCTTCACAAAACTTTTCAACAAACTTAAAAAATTCTTCTCTCGTTTCAAATCCATTTTCCATTGATATTACTCCTTACATTCAATTTTTTAAAAACTTTCTTTTAACAAATTTTCTAGAGAATTAACAAGAATAGTGATTGATGATTTGCTATCTTTTAAAAGTTTATTAGGTATTTTAGCCTTAAGATTTAAACACAAAGTAATAACTTTACTTTTGCTTAGATTAGGATCACCATCAAAACTTTCAATTGCCTCTATTAACTTTCTAATTATCCAGTTATCGCATTTTTTTAAATTTTGAGCTTCAATACTAGCATTAGTGCAAAGCTCCTTAAATTTGCCATTACCATTAAACAAGATAGAATCATTGTTATCCGAAGTCATAATCTTCTCCCTTCTTTTCTTTTATTTAGATTTTAAAGAACGTCTTTAACTTGAAGCTATTTATAGCATAAAAGAGGATTATAGTCAAGATTATAGGATACTAATCTTCTTTGCAAAGATTTTTATTCCAGAAGCCATTATTGTTTTCTTTAGCTTGCTTTTGTGATTCCAAAAATTGTTGTTGATATTTAACGTCTGGTGGATAGCTAATTGCCTGTGCGTAGCCCTTTTTAACTAGATAATCATTAATCAAAATATCATCTACCCAAACATACCTTAAAAAGCGGTTAAATTTATCAGTTTCCGAAATATCTTTTTCTAATCTCACAAGTTTATTAGCAATTATTTCTTGATTAGCTTTTTTGGCTATTTTTGCCTGACAATTTTCGCCATTATCTTCAAATTCAGGGGTATCAATACCAATATAACGGACAGTAAATTCTTGCCCATCTATTTCCACTTTGATGGTGTCACCGTCGATAATTCTAGTAACTTGATAAAAATTATCTACATCGTTCTTGTTTTCTTGAATAAAATTTGAGTTATCTAATGGAATATCCTGATATTTTTCAATAAAAAAAGAAGCGATGAAAATTAAAAGAGCAGTAATTAAAGAAAGATTTTTCTTACTAAGCTTTATTTTATTGGTCTTCACTCCTTTATTTTATGTTTTAATGACCCTTTTATACAAGTTTCAAAGATAGTACAATCTTAATATGATTATTCTAGGGATTGATCCGGGGACAGCCATGACCGGCTATGGCATTATCGAGTGTGATAAGAAAACTAAAAAAATTAAATCCCTAAAACACGGCAGCATCAAAACTTCAAACAATGATGATTCTTCCACCCGCTTAAGACTAATCCACCAAGAAGTGCTATCCATTATTAAAGATAATAAACCGCAAATACTAGCCATTGAAAGTTTATTTTTTAACTCCAATGCCAAATCGGCTTCAGCTGTTGGCCAGGCTATTGGAGTGACTAAACTAGCAGCCTGTTTAAATAAGATGGAAGTTTTTGAATACCCGCCTTTGAAGATAAAAATGAAATTGGTTGGTAAAGGTCGAGCTGAGAAGAAACAAGTTCAATCTAAAGTTAAACAAATGTTACGTTTAAAAAAAACGCCGCGTCCGACTCATGCGGCTGACGCTCTGGCAGTAGCTATTTGTCATTGGTTGGAAAATCAATAGATTTAAAAAATTTTGTGTTATAATTAGGCTTAGAAAAGAGGGGAGGTGAAACGAAAATGGCTGATACTAAAGTAGGTGAAATTATTCATTATTACGATAAGATTGGTGTCGCTGTAGTTAAGGTTTTATCTCCGGTTAAAGTTGGTGATAAGATTAAAATTGCCGGACACGATAATGAGTTTGAACAGACAATTGCTTCAATGCAAGTTGAACACGAGAGTATTGATAAGGCAAAAAAGGGTGATGATGTCGGGATGAAGACCAACCAACCGGTTAAAAGCGGTGACGAAGTTTACAAAGTAGAATAAAAATGGAATTGGAATTAGCTCCTGACCTTCAAAAAAGGGTAGTCAAACTTGTTTCTACCTTAAATTTTTCTCATGTTAATCCTTCCAGGATTGTTTGCTTCCGTTCTTTTGGTTCTAAATCAAGAGCTAGAGCCAGAATTTGGAGTTTCCCTCGTATTTGGCAAATGGCATTAAAAAAAGGTCCTCATTATTGTATTGAGGTGTT
>Ga0180430_10002473_pt1 | contig 16633 bp, 10 predicted proteins | sample SS_ome_9_FD_132999 | JGI IMG/M metagenome (GOLD analysis project Ga0180430, IMG submission 132999) | Hypersaline lake sediment archaeal communities from the Salton Sea, California, USA - SS_1_S_2 metaG | ecosystem: Environmental > Aquatic > Non-marine Saline and Alkaline > Hypersaline >... | reverse complement strand
GATTGGAAGATCGGGGATATACTCCTTGTCGGACTCGATGGTCCACTTACCATGCCATCCTCCGATCTCCCATCTCCGCCTGTTACCAACCTACCCAATATGTACACCATTTACTAGTAGGAGCCACTATGCGCATCATCCTCGCCAACTCGGTCGCCGAATTGGGCGCCCAGATTACGGCCAGCAGACTCAAACGGGGCATCGCGGCGCTCGACGCCATCGAGGCCGGCATCCGCCTCATAGAGGCCGACCCCGATATCCACTGCGTTGGACGGGGCAGTTGGCCCAACCTGCTGGGCCAGCTCGAACTCGACGCCAGCCTGATGGACGGACGAACACTCGACGCTGGCGCCGTAGGTGCGCTGCAGGGCTACCTGCACCCCATCTCGGTGGCGCGCAAGGTAATGGAACAGCTCCCTCACGCCTTTTTGGTCGGCGCCGGCGCCGCGCGCTTTGCCGACGAGATCAAAGCCGAACCTGCCGACAATGTCACCGCCGTCTCGCGCCAGGCCTGGGAATCATGGCTCCAGGATCACCTGACCGCCGAGGAGCGCGCCGCCTGGCCAAACGTCCCCCTGACGCGTCTGACCCGCCTCACCGCCGACCCGATCAAGGTGCAGGGCACCACCGTCTTTTTAGCCCAAGATGCCGACGACAACATCGCCTGCGGCGTCAGTACCAGTGGCTGGTCCTGGAAGCATCCCGGCCGTCTGGGCGATTCGCCGATCATCGGGGCCGGCAACTATGCTGACAACCGTTTCGGCGCGGCCGGTTGCATCGGCCACGGCGAGTTGACCATCCGCGCCTGCACCGCCCGCAGCATTGTGCTCTATCTCAAGACCGGCATGGGCCTGCGCGACGCCGTCTATGAGGCCGCCGACGACCTGCGCACCCTGCACAAGACCTTTTGCGGTAGCCTCACCCTCTACGCCATTGACCCCAGCGGAGAGCATTTCGTGCTCGCTCTGGGCGCCAGTCCCGAGACCCACTATTGGCTTTGGCGCGAGGACATGAGCGCCTTGGAGCGCCGCGAACCAGAACATGGCGGCACGCTCTAGACAGGGAGGGAACACCATGCCGATCGCGGTCCAGATCCACGACTTTTACGAACATGCGGGCGAGATCGTCCAGAATCTGCACGGTGGGGGTGTCTTTTGCGCGGTGGTCGATGCCGAGGGGCGCAGCAACATCGTGACCCTCGGCTGGGGGCAGATCGGACCCTTTTACCACGGCAATCCCGTGTTCTCCATTGCCATCACGCCGCTGCGCTACTCGTGGCGGTTCATCGAGGCGGTGCCCGAGTTCGTCATTGCCCTACCGGCCGACTCACACTCTGACGCCTTGACGCTGTGCGGCACCCGCTCCGGACGCGACATGGACAAGTTCAAGTCCGCCAACCTCACTCCCGTCCCCAGCCAGGTCGTGCGCGCTCCGTCGGTCCTCGAGTGCCCGCTAAACATCGAGTGCCGCGTCTACGCCCAGGTGGCGCCGCCGCATCAACTGCTCACCCCAGAACACCGACGCCGCCCGATCGAGGAACAGCACACCATCTACTTCGCCGAGGTTCTCGGCTGCTATCGCTATCAGCGCTAGTCCAGACGGGTCATGCGATAGTCGAACCAGTAGCGGAACCCCAACTGTCGATAGACCTGCAGCGCTGGCTGGTTGTCATAGCGCACCGTCAGCGTCACGCGCGGCACCTGCGTCAGCAGCTCCTGGCAGAGCGCCGACACCACCGCGCGCGCCAGACCACGGTTGCGAAAAGCTGCGGCCGTATACACCGCCCCAACCTGCGCCAAGTTGGCCAGACGAGCCTCCACAGCCACCATTGAGACCGCTCGCCCGCCGATCTCGGCCAGATAGGCACCGGCCTGGATATAGCGCCCGGCAGTGTGCAGGCACCAGTCGCGGCTGATCTGCGACTGGGACACGCCGAAATACTCGGCCTCGAACGCCATCCTCAGAGCACCAACCGCCTGCCGATCGTCCATCGTCGCGCGTCGCACGCCATCGTGCCCGACCTGCTGCAGCCCCCGCTCGGTCGCAAAGAGCAGTTGATCCAGCTCGTCATAGCCTCGATGAACCCTCGGCCCCAGACGTTCCAGAATCGGATCGATCACCCGTCGAGCGCCCATCACCCAGTTCACCCGTTTGCCCAATGCCCGCCGCTGCACCATCTCTTGCATCAGCGCGTCCAGGCAGGCCTCGTCGGCGTCAGGCGCGAAATGCGGCATCCAGCGGCCAAAGCGAAAGAACCCCTGCACCGCTCGGATCTCGCCGTCGCGGCGGAACCCGCTCAGCATCAGATCGTCCGACCAAACGTGATGGGGTTCTCCCCGTCGACGTAGATCGCTCAACAGCAGAATGTTCTCTGCATAGTGCTGATCGAGATAGACGCGCAACGCGCCCAGCTCGCTCGTTCCCAGCCGTTCGTACACGCTCGTCCCCCTGTTCCGGGCCCAGTCTAGTCCCCTTGCGAACACGGTTCAAGACGCGATGGGTCTGCGCAGGTTGACATTCGATCGAGACTGTGATAGACTGCAATCGTTCATCAGTAAACATAGAAAGGGGGCGCAAACGTGGCATATCAATCGACATCAACGGCTTGTTTGCGCCTGTCGGCGGCGGTGTAGGACTCGCGTCAGCGATTCGCTCACGCTACCACGCTCTGCGGCCACGGGCATTATCTGACCCCGTGGTCGTTTCTTTTTTGGGCTCTTGTCAGAGCCCACGCCCATTGGCCACGGGGACCGCGTCCCGTGGCCTTTTTCTTTTGGCCACGGATGTTCTAGCCACCTTACCCAAGGAAGGACAAGCCCACCCGTGCCTCAAAACTCTGACCCTTTCGAAAAGTATGACCGCTATGAGCGCGACCTCGATCCAGCGCTCCTCGACCGCCAAGCGCATCGCGCGCGCAAGGTGCGCGTGCGGCATCGCGTCAAGCGAACCCAACGGGAAATCGTCCAAGAGATGGCCGATGCGACCACCCTCGAAGCCGGTTTCGATATCACCTACAAGCCGGCCCGCCACGAAGCGGTCTGGCTGCGCCAGTCGATCGAACCGTTCTTTTCGCAAGGCCTGGTCACCGATGTGCTGGCCCAGATCAAGGGCGGCAAAGAGGCCAGCGTCTATCTCTGCCAGGCCAACGCAGCCACGGGCACCGAGCTGCTGGCCGCCAAGGTGTATCGACCGCGTCAGTTCCGCAACCTGCGCAACGACAAGATCTATCGCCAGGGCCGAGAAGTGCTCTTGGCCAGCGGCGGAACGCTGAAAAAGAACCGACACCGCGAGATGCGCGCCATTGGCAAGAAAAGCGCCTTTGGCCTGCAACTGCGCCACTCATCCTGGCTGCTCTACGAGTATCAGACGCTAGAGACCCTGTTCAAGGCAGGCGCGGCCGTACCGAGGCCCTGGAGCGCCGCCGGCAACGCGATCCTGATGGACTATATCGGAGATCGCCATCAGCCGGCGCCAACCATGAACCATGTCCGCTTGGATGCTGCCGAGGCACGGCGCCTCTATCGCGTCGTGCGCGACAACATCGAACTGATGCTGGAACACGACATGGTCCACGGCGACCTTTCGTCCTACAACCTGCTCTACTGGCAGGGCGAGGTGACGCTCATCGACTTTCCGCAGGTGATCAACCTGTTCGTCAACAGACAGGCCCACGCCATCCTGCAGCGCGACTTGAGCCGCATCTGCGAGTACTTTGGCCAGCAAGGGGTGGTCTGCGATCACCAGACACTGATGGGGGAGCTTTGGCAGCGCTATACCGGCACCACGCAGACGCTGCTGGAACTCCCCGAGGAACTGTTCGCCGCCGATCCCAACGAGGACCGGGACGACGTCGATCTGTATGCCGTTGGGGGATAGCATGACCGCACAATCGATACACGAGCTGTCCCCGGAGCAGTTCGACCGCGTCCGTCCCCTGATTGGCGATCAGGGAATCCATGTCGAGATGTTGGCCACGTTGTCCGGCCATTGCCGCGGCCGCGTGTGGGTCGATCATTCCGATCACCCCCGCACGGCCCTGGTTCTCAGCCAGTGCCACAATGGCTACTGCCTGGGAACAGCATCGCTGTCGGGCATTGCCTTGGTGCAACAGCTGATAGAGATGATCATCGGCCCCTGGGGTCGGCGGATGGGCGCGGTGCAATGGTGTCTCCGCTATCCGTCGGGCTGGCACGAGCCCCTATCCGCGGCATTGGCCCACAAGCATCCTATCGCCAGCAGCTATCTCTGTCTGCACTATGCCTCTGATCGGACACCGCCGCTCGCCGATAGCATGCCCGAGGGCTATCGTCTGCTGCCGGTGGACAACACCTTTTTGAACGACTCCTGGCAACACCACAAGACCCTCGACGCCTGGATTCGCGACTGTTGGACCTCGCAGGAGACCTATCTGGCCGAGGGCCTGGGCTATGCGATCGTGCGAGGCGACGAGATCATCAGCCACTGCATGGCCGAGTATCCCGCAAAAGACGCCTATGGCATTGGCGTGGACACTACCGAAGGATACCGCCGCCAGGGCTGGGGCACCCGCGCCAGTCGGGCCACCGTTCACGCCTGCCTCGACCGCGGCAAGAGCGTCTACTGGCACTGCCATCAAGGCAACGTCTCCTCTGAGCAGCTCGCCCGCAAGGTAGGACTAGAGCCACTTCGACGCTATCCAGTGCTCTACGCCTGGTACAATCCGCTCGACCAGATGGTGGTCAATGGCAACACCCGCCTCTGGGCCGGTGATCCTTGCGCCGCCTTGCCCTGGTACCAGTGCGCCCTGGTTGAGTCCGAGCGACGCCCCGAGTGGTTGCGGGAATCGCATCTTCTGGGTACTGGGCGTGGGGCGGCTTCCACGGCCTTTGAGATGGCGCGGGCCCATGCCCTCTGCCACCAGCCAAAGCGCGCGCTACTCCTCTTGCGGATCGCAATCATCAAGGGCTGGACGGACTGGGCGGCCCTTGATACCGAACCGGCTCTGCAAGCACTCAGTGAACTACCCGAGTTCCAGTGCTGGTTGCAGCCAAACTCAGCAGCCTGATGCTCTGGAAGGAGTTACTATACACACTCTCTTCTCTACAATAGATAGTATATATAGTCGTCGTCGTAGGGCCTGTGGAGACGTGGATAAAACCCTCAAGACCACTACTGCTAGTAGATGAACAACTAGGCAACCCTACATGTAGTAGGTCGCGCTGCACAGTCGCTGTGGACAAGGTGGTGGAGCGTTTGATGGCGGCGCGAGGCCATCTGGTGAGCAAAGCCCACACCTAGTAGCACTTCTCTTGGAGCTACTAGGTGTAGTATCTTGCAGAGGTTTATCCTGTGGACTATTGGAAGAGTTATCCAGAAAGAGGGTGCGTTTTCCACAACAGGGGCGCAGGTTATCCACAAGCGGACGTTCAGGTAACACTTTTGTTGCTAGGCAAAGGGATCGAGCGCCAGGAATGGCGCGTGCAGCAGTCCGTTGCTGACCAGCCAACTGGGGCTATCGATGCGATAGGGCGCGCCATGCAGGTCGGTGACCTTCCCGCCCGCCTCTTCGACGATGACGATACCCGCCGCCACGTCCCAGGGCAGCAGGGTGAACTGGAAATAGACGTCGGTCCAGCCGGCTGCGATGGCGCAAAGGCCCAGGGCGGCGCTGCCGCGAGAGCGGATCGAATCCACCTCGGGGACCACCCTCGCCAAAAAGTCGCCAGCCCTTTGGCGCGCTACCGGTTCGCGTGGCCAATCCAGGCTGGCCAACGCCTGCATCAAGGTGTTCCTCCGGCTAACGCGCAGGCGCTGCCCGTTCAGATAGGCGCCGTCGCCCCTTTCAGCGTAAAACATCTGATTGGTGATCGGATTGAGAACCGCGCCGCACTGTAGCTTGCCGTCCTGTGCCATGCCGATCGACACGCTGAATTCGGGCACCCCGCGCGCAAAGTTGGTCGTCCCGTCGATTGGGTCGATGTACCAGGTGGGGGCACCATCGTACTGCAGTTGCTCGTGGTGCGACTCTTCGGTAACAAAGTGCGCCGCCGGACAGCCCCGCCGTATCTCGCGCATCGTGATGGCCTCAGCTTCCAAGTCCGCCTCGGTGACAATGTCGCGCAGACCCTTGACGCTGATCCTTTGCGGACGCAGATACTGCTCGCGCATGAAATCCCCGGCGGCGCGCGCCGCGCGGATGGCGACATCTAGCATATTGTACCCTCGATGTTAGTCTGTGTCGTTATCCGCTGCATCCTCGTCGGACGAGAGCGGCGTGCCGTACAGGAAACGGTGCTCCCAGTCGGCGTATAGCCGCTCGCCCTCTTGGCGCAGTCGCGTGCGTTCATAGTTCAGTCGCGTGGCGATGCGCGCCCCCAGAGACGGGGCCTGCTGATCGAAATCGCCGCGCTCAAAGAGCGATTGCGAGGCCCAACCCGGCACAATCACCCGCACGGCCTGAGGCAAGACCTCGATATCCACCGGCGAATAGCCGTGCGGATCACCGTCCATGTGCAAGGGCAGCGGCTGGTCGGCGCGAATACTCACGCGCTTGCCCCGGTAGGTGTCCACCTTGGTGGCGCTGGTATGCTTGCCGGTGAGCAGCAGAAACAGGTGGTAAAAGGCGTCAAGCGTGCTGACGCCTTTGAACACATAGATGTCGAGCAGGCCGTCGTCCAGCTGCGCTTGCGGCGCAATCTCGAACGCGCCATAGAGCTGGGCATTGCTCACCACGGCCATAATCGCACGCTGCCGATAGGCCTTGCCGTCGACCGTGATCGTCAGGCGGGTGCCCCGCAACCGGATGGTCGCCACCAGGCCAGCGATGATGTAGGCCAGTTTGCCGATGCTGCGGCGGACATCGCGGTGGGGCTCGACTCCGTGGGCCAACTGGGCGTCAAAGCCCACGCCGGTCCACAGGATGAAATGGCGATCGTTGGCCCGACCTATGTCAATGTCGTGCGGCTGGCCGTTGACCAGGATGCGCGCCGCGTCGAGCAGTGCGTCGCGGTAGATCGGCGTCCAGACGGGCAAGCCCAGCATGTGCGCCCAGAGGTTGCCCGTGCCGACCGGCAACACGCCCATGATACAATCGCTGCCTACCAGCCCGCTGGCCACCTCGCCGATGGTCCCATCGCCGCCGACGGCCACTGCTAAATCATAACCCTCCGAGGCAGCCTCACGGGCATAGGTGATGCCGTCTCCCTCGCCACGGGTCTGGCGCAGTGTGGTCTCCCAGCCGTGCGACTCGAAAAAGCGCAGCACGCGCTCGAGATCGGCGGCGACGTCGCGCTGGCCGGCAACTGGATTAAAGACCAACAACGCTCTCATACCATCATCATACCGCCTGGCCTGTCAGAGACAAAATGCGTGTCCCGCAACGGGGCCTTTTGTGAGGGCTATGGGGCCAAGGTATAATCGCACCTACCAGTCTCGGCATGGGGCCGACGTCCCGCGACGGGCGACGCCTCAGCCCACACGAACGGAGCAGTATGTCCCGTATCTATGTCGCCATGGATCTCGAATTCACCGGCCTCGATCCCCAACGCGACGAGATCATCGAGATCGCCATGATAAAGTTCCGGGGCGACGAGGTACTGGACACCTTTGAGAGTCTGGTCCACACCAAGCGCAAGATATCGCACAAGATCGAGCAGCTCAGCGGGATCACCCAGGCCGACGTCGATAGCGCGCCGTCGCTCAAGAGCTTGCGTGGACGCATCCTGACCTTTTGCTCCAACCATCCCCTGGTGGGGCACACCGTCGAGATGGACCTCACCATGCTCAACCGGCATGGCCGCATGCTCCAGAACCTGGCCGTCGACACCTTTGAGTTGGCCACCATCTTGGTGCCAGAGGCCACCCGCTATAGCCTGGTCGACCTCACCGATCTGTTGGGGATCGCCCAACCCAAGGCGCATCGCGCCATGGCCGACGCCATGGCCACAAAGGACCTCTTTTTGGCGTTGGTGGCTCGCGCCCAAGCCTGGGATACGGCCCAACTGCGCGAATTCTCCGAGCTGTCGCGCAATAGCGGCTGGCCGCCCTTGCGTGTCTTTCGCGATATCATTCAAGAGCGCGTCGAGCGCGATCCCGACCTGCTGACCAAGCGGGACCAACCCCGGCGTACGCCGCTGCGAACTTTGGCCGAGCCCGAGTTGCCTCCTCTGGAGGAGGCCGAGTCGCTGCAGATGGTCGATCCCGAGCCGCTGGCCGAGATGATCGGCCCTGAGGGGCTGTTTAGTCGACAGTTCCCGGGCTATGAGCATCGTCCGCAGCAGGCCGACATGATGCGCGCCATCGCCGATGCCATCAATATCCCGACCCACCTGCTGGTCGAGGCCGGCACGGGCACCGGCAAATCGCTGGCCTACCTGCTACCGGCCATTGACTATGCGACCCGCAATGGTCGGCGCGTGGTCATCTCGTCCAATACCATCAACCTGCAGGATCAGCTCTACAACAAGGACGTTCCAGACCTGCAGCGGATCGTGCCCGTCGAGTTTAGCGCCACCGTCCTCAAGGGTCGGGGCAACTATCTCTGTCTGCGGCGATTGAACGCCTTCCGTCGTCTGCGCCAGTTGGACGACGACGAGGTACGCGTCTTGGCCAAGGTCATGGCCTGGCTCCCCACCACCACCACCGGTGACCGCGCCGACCTGCTACTGATCAACAAGGAGCCGCAGGTCTGGTCGCAGATCATGGCCACGCCCGAGACCTGCCTGGGCGATCGCTGCCCCTACAAGCAGTCGGGACAGTGTTTCTTCTATCGGGCTCGCGGTCGCGCCGAGCGCAGTCACCTGTTGATCGTCAACCACGCCCTGTTGCTCAGCGACCTGGCCATGGAGAGCCGCGTGCTGCCCGAGTACAAGGTGCTGATCATCGACGAGGCCCACCACCTGGAATCGCAGGCCACCTCCTCCTTTGGCCTGAATGTCGGCCGGCGCGATATCTATGTCTTTCTCAACGCGCTGTTGCACGACAGCCGCTCCAGCGAAGAGGGCCCTCTACGGGGAGTGCTTTCGCAGGTACCGGGGGTCTTTCGCCAAGGCGCCAGCGAGACCATGCGCCAGGGGATATCCGATGGGCTCGACACGCTGCGGGTACACGTCGGAAGCGCCCAGACGCGCCTCTATGAGCTGTTCAATGTCATCGAGGGTTTTTTGGAGGAGCACGCCGAAAAGAACGGACGCAAGGAATACGACCGTCGTATCCGACTGACCAGTGGCTATCGCATCCAGCCCGGTTGGACGGCCATCGAGATCGCCTGGGAGAACCTCTCCTCGCCTCTCAAGACGGTGCTGCAGGGTCTGCAGGAGTTGGTCACCAAGCTGGAAACGCAGGGCGACGACAGCGAAGAGCGCGACGACCTGCTGCAGATGCTCAAGATGTTCGCCCTGCAGGGCGCCGAAATGCATTCGGGGCTCAATCGCATCCTCATGGAGCCCGACGATAACAGCATCTATTGGGTATCGGTCTCGCGGCGCAACCAAGAGATCACGCTGCACAGCGCGCCGTTGCACGTTGGGGCGCTGCTATCGGAGCGGCTGTTCGCCGAAAAGGACTGCGTCGTGCTCACCTCGGCCACCTTGCGCACCGCCAACACTTTTGACTATCTCAAAGAGCGTCTGTCTATCGAGGAGCCCATCGAACTGGCTCTCGATTCGCCGTTTGATTTCAAGCGGTCCGTGCTACTGTATGTCCCTCGCGACATCCCCGAGCCCAAAGAGCCCTACTATCAGAAAAGCGTCGAAAAGGCGCTGGTCGAGCTCTGCCTGGCCACCGAGGGGCGCACGCTGATTCTTTTCACCTCCAACAGCCAGCTCTTTACCACCTACTATGCCATCAACCGCAAGTTGGATGACGGTGGTCTGGTGGTCTATGGCCAGGGCATCGACGGATCGCGCCGCCAAATCCTCGAGCGATTCAAGAGCACGCCTCGCTCAGTCCTCTTTGGAACGCGCAGCTTTTGGGAGGGGATCGATGTGGTCGGCCAGGCGTTGAGCTGTCTGGTGATCGTGCGACTGCCCTTTGCCGTGCCAACCGATCCCGTGTTCGCCGCCCGTGCCGAGACGTTCGACGACGCCTTTAACCAGTTCTACTTGCCCGACGCCATCCTGCGCTTTAGGCAAGGCTTTGGCCGCCTCATCCGCTCGCAAGACGACTTTGGCGTGGTGGCCGTTCTCGACAAGCGCATTCTCACCAAGGCCTATGGCAAGACGATCCTGCGCTCTTTGCCCGGATGCACCGCGCGTCAGGGGCCGTTGGAGCGTCTGCCGATCCTGGCCCGTCGCTGGCTCGATCCCGACAACCGCGAATAGGCTACCATTCCGAATGGAGCAACGCCATGCCGCACGAACCGTTCCGCTACCAATCGTTCGAGCAGCTCTTGGCCAAGGCCCAGAGTCTGGGCCTGGACTTGGCCCACCAGCAGGACCTTTCGCCGCTCCAGCAGAGGGTGACCATCGGCTGCTGGCAGACGCCCAACGCACTGGGCATCCACCCGATGGAAGGGTGTGACGGCACTGCTGACGGAAGACCGGACGAACTGACCCGTCGTCGCTACCGTCGTTTTGGGCGTGGAGGCGCTGGACTGCTCTGGTTCGAGGCCACCGCGATCGTGCCCGAGGCTCGCGCCAATCCGCGTCAGTTATTGCTGGTGCCCAAGACCGCCAAGGCCATGGCCGCCATGCGTCGCGAGGCGCTAGAGACGGCCAAGGATGCCAACGGCGCCGACCACGAGCCATTTTGCGCACTGCAGTTGACCCATTCGGGCCGCTATTCTCGACCGGTGTCGGCTCCCGCACCGATCATTGCCCATCATGATGGCCTGCTCGACAAGGTAGTTGGCATCTCGGACGACCATCCGCTCATCAGCGACGACGAACTCGACCGCCTGCAGGATCGCTATGTGGCTGCGGCCCGGCTGGCCTACGAGTGCGGCTTTCAGGGCGTGGACATCAAGTCGTGTCACCGCTATCTGCTCTCCGAGCTGCTGGCGGCGCATACCCGGCCGGGGCGCTATGGCGGGTCGTTCGAAAATCGCACCCGCATGTTGCTGAGTGTCGTGCGCCGTGTACGAGAAGAGGTGCCCGACATCGCGTTGACCATTAGCCTCAACGTCTACGACGGTCATCCCTACCCCTGGGGATGGGGTGTTAGTCAGGACGATCCTACCGTTCCGGACCTTTCCGAGCCGCTCGAACTGGTGCGCCGGCTTGAAGAGGCGGGCGTCGCGCTGATCAACGTCACGGCCGGCAATCCCTATTTCACGCCGCACATCAACCGTCCGTTCGACCGCAACGTCGATGGCGGCTATACCCCGGATGAGCATCCTCTGCAGGGGGTCGCGCGAATCCTCGGTCTGGCGCGCCAGGTCAAAACCGCTGCGCCCGATCTGGTCGTGGTCGGTTCGGGCTACTCTTGGCTGCGGCAGTTCTTGGGGCCTGTGGCTGCGGGTGTGCTGGCCAGCGGCGGGGCCGATATCGTCGCGTTGGGGCGGCAGGCGTTTGCCTATCCCGACTTTGCGCGCGACCTATTGACCAAGGGCGAGATGGACCGTAAGCGCGTCTGCTTGGCCTGCAGCCGTTGTACGCAGATCATGCGCGATCATGGTCCCAGCGGCTGCGTCCCGCGTGATGGAGAGGTCTATGGTCCAATCTATCGCGGGGGGCGTGCCAAAGAGTAGGTCTAGGGTGAGTGGCTGATATGACAGATTGCTCCGAGGCCATGCTGTTGCACAGTCTGGGCGAGCATTTCGCTGCGGGCTATGTAGAGATGCCGCAGGGTTCCCCGCTAGCCCGCTGGTCACGGGCGGTACGTCGCCGCTGGGAAGCCCAGCCTGTCCCGATCTACCGCGGGCAGTTACTCTGGCCTGATGGCCCCGTTCGCGCGATCGAGCAGAACAGCATCGTCCAGCCCAGCTACTCCTTTACCTATACCTATCACGATACGGTGCTGGAGGCGCGCTTGCGCAGCGCTGACCCGGCAACGCGCTGCGCCCTCTGCAACCTCCGCCAAGAAATGCGCGCGCTGGACGAGCGGCTCGACTGCATCCATACCCCCCACACGGTCGGTGGTCGCGGCTATACTCACAGCATCCCCAACTATGGCCGTGTGCTGCGCGAGGGCCTCGACGCGCACGCTCAACAGGTTGAGGACGGTCTTGAGCGAGCCATCACTGACAAAGATGCCGATGGCCGGGAGTTCTTTGAGGCGATAACGGACGTTATCGAGGGCATTCGCGCCTGGCACCAGCAGCTTTTGGACCATCTGAGAGCGCTGACGCCCTTGTCGCGGCAGGGGCAAGCGCTGCTCGCGGCGCTCGAGCGGGTACCCTGGCGACCGGCAAGGAGCTTTTTCGAGGCCCTGGTTGCCTACAATCTGGTTTTCTACCTCGACGACTGCGATAACCCCGGCTGCATCGATCAGGAGCTGTCCCCCTATCTGCAAACCGACCTCTCATCGGGGCGTGTCGATCACGAGCAGGCCGTCGCGCTGGTGCGCGCCTTTTGGCGGCATGTGGATGACAACGACGGATGGAGCGCCGTGGTGGGCGGTACGCGTCCCGATGGTGCGCCGCACTATGGCGAAATGACAGTGATCTGCCTGCAGGCGGCGCGGGGCATGCGCAGGCCCAACCTGCAACTGCACGTCCGCCCAGAGATGCCCGCGGTGGTCTGGGAGGCAGCATCCGATACGCTCGAGAGCGGAACGGGGCTGCCCGCGCTCTACCACGACGCGGCTTTTATAGAGGGCCTGCGCGCGGTGGGGTTGAGAGTAGTCGACGCCGACATTGGCCTCTTTAGCGGCGGCGGTTGCACCGAGACCATGATCCACGGTTGCTCCAACGTCGGCTCGCTCGATGCCGGTATCAACCTACCGCTGATCCTCAGCCAAACGCTAGAAACGCACCTGCCGACGGCGACCCGCTTTGAGGATATTGCCTCGGCCTATGAAGCCGCTGTCGAGGAGGTCGTGGCCGAAACCGTGTCGCAGGTGAACGCCGATCAGGCCGCCAAAGCCGCCTGGCGACCGCAGCCGATGCGAACCCTATTGATCGACGACTGCCTCGACCGAGGCATCGAGTACAATGCCGGTGGGGCGCGCTACAACTGGTCGGTGATCAACGTTGCCGGACTGGCCAACGTGATCGATTCGCTCGCTGCCTTGCGGCAGGTCGTCTTTGAGCGGAGGGAACAGAGCGGGGCCGCGATCCTCGATCAACTGCGTACGAACTGGCCCGACGAGGCGCTGCGCCAACGAATGACCCAATGTCCGCAGTATGGTAACGATCAGCCTCTGGTCGATGCACTGGCCGAGAGGGTGGGCCGGAATATCTTCACTGCCCTGAGTCGGCACAAGCCCTGGCGAGGTGGGCGATATGTGGCGTCGTGCCTGATGTTTGTGACCTATGGCGAGGCCGGTCGCCACGTGATGGCCACACCGGACGGACGGCGCGCGGGAGAGCCGCTGGCCGATTCGGCCGGCCCCTATCAGGGACGCGACACCCATGGGCCCACGGCCATGCTGCATAGCGTGGCAAAGCTGCCGCAGGGGATGGCGCCCGGGACGCTCTGCGTCAACATGCGCCTGAGCCGGTCTTTTTTTGCTTCGGACGCTCGATCCAAGCTACGCGATCTGATTCTGGGCTATTTCGCGTTGGGCGGCATGCAGTTGCAGATCAATGTGGTCGATCAGGTCGTCCTGGAGGAGGCCATCGCCCATCCTGAGCGACATCGGGATCTGGTCGTTCGCGTAGGGGGCTATTCCGAATACTTTTGCCGGCTGACACCCCAACTGCAGCACACCATCCTCGAACGCGTCGAACACGGCATAGACTGAGGTGCAATCGTGACACACTGGCTGATCGGCTTGCTGCTGGTCGCTGTCCTGTTGCTGGCGGGCGCGCTTTGGTGGTGGCGTGCCTCGCGACGCCGCTGCCCCATCGATGGCGGCGTCCGCTGCCGCCACTGCGTCTATGACGAGGAACAAGAGTGAAGAGGTCCCCGCACCTCCGGGGTGCCGGGGACCTCTTCTATCGACTAGGTAGCTCCCCAGCTGTTCTGGTGTGCGGGGAGTTGGTGTCGCTGCCGGGAACCTCTGTTACCCCTGCAACGTTCCCGCCATCGCCAGCACATAGGCTTGGTCGGCCCAATAGCTGTTCACAACGCGCTGGATGTCCTCGGCGCTGACCGCGTTGATCAGGTCGGGATACCGCTGGCCATAGTCCTCGCCCAGGGCGTGCTCCTCGATGAGCAACAGGTGGTTGGCGATTCCCTCGTTCGTCTCTAGACGCAGCGGCTGCGCGCCGACCAGATACGACTTGCAGTCGGCCAGCTCCTCCGGCGAGACCGGCTCGTCGCACAGATGGCGGACCTCTGCCAGCATCGCCTCCACGGCTCGCTCCACATGGTCCGGCGCGACCCCCGCCACAATGCTCCAGGGAAGTACACCATAGCCCGCCCGCAGGCTGCTGCTGCAATAGTAGGCCAGGCCTTGGGCGTCACGCACGTTGGCGCCGAGCCGCCCCATCATGCCCAGGCGACCGAGTATGATATTGGCCATCATGGCCGGATAATAGTCCGGCGAGCGCCGCGAGAGTCCGATAACGCCCAGCAGCAGGTCGATCTGCGGCCGCTCGGGAATCTCAACGGGGCACCGCAGCACCTGGTGGGGATTCTGGCCGGAAAGCGGCTGTCGAGCCTTCAAGTCGGTCTGCGGACGCCACGAGCCGAGGGATCTTTCGATGGCCTCGATGACGGCCTGCGGCTGGACGTCGCCCACCACCGCCACCACCATCGTGCTGGGGTCGAGCTGTCGCTCATGGTAGGCGCGGAGGGCGCTTGGATCGAGCGTAGGCAGCGTCTCGGGCGTGCCGATCGTCGAGCGGCCATATGGGTGGTCCGGCCCATAGAGGGCGCCCATGAAAGCGCGGTCGGCGCGATAGCCCGTGTCGGTTGCCAGAATGCCCAAGTGGGTCAGCAGTTGGCCGCGGTACTTGTCAACTTCCTCCGCGGCAAAGGCCGGCTGCGTCAGGCACTCGTGGAGTGTGCCGTACAGTAGATCAGCGTCGGCGGCCAGCGACTGGCCCCAAAAGCTCAGGGCGTTTCGGCCCGCGTTCGTCCCGACCGAGGCCCCTGCGCCGTCGAGCAGTTGGTTCAACTCGGAAAAGGTGTGTATCTGGCTGCCACGGCGCAGCATAGCGGCCATCAGGCTTGCGCGACCCACTGTCTGGGGGTCGTCGTGTATGGCGCCGGCATCGGCGTACCCCTCTACCGCCAGCGTCGAAGAGGCTGGGTTGGGCTGAATCAAGAGTCGCAGCCCGTTGGCGCAGGTATGGCGCGTGGCTTGGGGTGAATGGCCACCCACCGAGTGGACTGCTGCCGAGGCGCGCCTATCTGTCGGCCTGACGTCACGCTCGGCGGGCTGAGGAGCCACTGCCGTTGGCGTTGAGAGCGGGTTTCGGCCGTCGCTGGGAATGAACCAGCCCAGCACGCGGTTCTCGGGCCGCAAATAGGTCTGGGCCACGCGCTGGACGGCGTCCGGCGTGACGGCACGCAGCTCGTCCAGCACCCGGTCGATGCGCGCAGGGTCGTCGACCATATCCAGGAACCCCAGCGTCAGGGCCTGGTCCGAGACCGACTCGGCGCTATAGGCAAACTGGGCCTGCGCCTGGCGGATGGCCACCCGCAACGCGTCCTCGTTCGTGCGCTCCTGCCGCAACAAGTCCACCTGCTCCAGGACGGCCGCCTCTACCCGCTCAGGATCGACGCCGTCTCGCGCGGTGGCCCCGATGGTGAGCAAATAGGGATCGAGCGAGGGGTGATAGTTCGACCCCACCGCGCTGGCGAGTTGCGTCTCGACCAAAGCGCGGTAGAGGCGCGCGGAACGGGCCTGCGACTGCCCAAAAGAGAACATGGCCTTGGCGCCCGAGAGCAGCGCGTCCAAGATGACCATCGGCATATAGTCCGGATGCGACACCGGCGGCGTGTGATAGCACAAGCGCATGGTCGGCGCCGATCCGGGCATGCTCAGGGTGAGACGACGCTCGCCCAACTGCGGCGGCTCGGCGCGTACGTTGTCCTCCGGTTCCGGCCCCGAGGGCAGCGTGCCCAGCGTCTCTTGGACGGTGCGGAGGTGCGCAGAGGGGTCGATATCGCCGACCACCACCAGGGTGGCATTGTTGGGCTGGTAGTAGCGCCGATAGTGGGCCACCAGTTGCTCGCGATCGATGGCCAGCAGGTCCTCTTTCCATCCGATAGTCTGGTGGTGGTAGGGATGCAGTTGAAAGGCGGCCGCGCCCACCTGTTCGGCCAGGCGATAGAGCGGTTCGTTCTCCGAACCCTCCCGTTCGGCGATGATCACCTGCCGCTCCAGGTCGACCTCCTCGGGGTCGAATCGCGCCCCCTGCAGTCGGTCGGCCTCAATCTCCAACGGCAGGCTGGCCCGCGTCGCGGGGAGCGTGGCATAGTAGGTGGTAAAGTCGTTCGAGGTCATGGCATTGGCATAGCCGCCGTGGCGGTTGACCAGACGCATGATGGTCCCTTGAGGGTATCCGGGCGAGCCCTTGAACATCATGTGCTCCACCCAGTGTGAGAGGCCTGTGGTGCCCTCGACCTCGTTGCGCGACCCGACGCGCAGCCACAACCAGGTG
>Ga0180430_10002472_pt1 | contig 16648 bp, 13 predicted proteins | sample SS_ome_9_FD_132999 | JGI IMG/M metagenome (GOLD analysis project Ga0180430, IMG submission 132999) | Hypersaline lake sediment archaeal communities from the Salton Sea, California, USA - SS_1_S_2 metaG | ecosystem: Environmental > Aquatic > Non-marine Saline and Alkaline > Hypersaline >... | reverse complement strand
GTTAACTGTGTACCCGGCTCACCAATGGACTGGGCAGCGATGATTCCGACTGCTTCCCCGACTTCGACGTCGGTTCCTGTTGCCAGGTTGCGGCCGTAGCATCGTTTACATACACCATGTGACGTATTACATGTAAATGCGGAGCGGATCCACACTTCTTCAATGCCTGCTTCGACAATTTCGAGCGCTTTATCTTCGTCGATCAGCTCATTTTCATCCACAAGCACTTCACCTGTTTCCGGATGTTTAACAGGTTTTCTCGCGAATCGGCCGACAAGACGCTCTTCAAGACGCTCGATCACTTCTGTGCCTTCCGTGATGGCTTTGGCAAGAATGCCTCGGTCTGTGCCGCAGTCAGTCTCACGAATGATGACGTCTTGGGCTACGTCTACGAGACGGCGTGTCAGGTAACCTGAGTCGGCTGTCTTCAGAGCCGTATCCGCAAGACCTTTACGCGCACCGTGAGTAGAGATAAAGTACTCGAGTACCGTTAAACCTTCGCGGAAGCTTGACTTGATCGGAAGTTCGATGATCCGTCCAGCCGGGTTGGCCATCAGACCGCGCATACCCGCAAGCTGCGTAAAGTTTGATGCGTTACCCCGGGCTCCGGAATCACTCATCATGTAGATCGGGTTGATTTCATCCAAGGATTTCATCAGCTTGCCTTGGATCGTATCTTTAGCTGCACTCCAGATGGAAATGACCCGTTCATAACGCTCTTCTTCAGTAATCAGACCGCGTCTGAACTGCTTCATGACGTTATCAACTTTTCCTTGCGCTTCTTCAAGGATTTCCTGTTTGTCGTCCAATACGACGATATCGGAAACACCGACCGTAATTCCGGCTTTTGTCGAATATTTAAATCCAAGGTTTTTCATGCGGTCAAGCATTTTTGATGTTTCTGTAATATGGAATCTTTTGAAGATCTCCGCAATGATTTTACCCAAAATGCCTTTTTTGAACGGCTGGTTGATTTCCTGGTTCTTAATGGCTTCTTTAACATCTGCACCGTAATCCAAGAAGAAACGGTCAGGTGTTTTTTCTTCAATGTTGCTCTTCGTCGGTTCGTTCATGTATGGGAACGACGGCGGAAGAATCTCGTTGAAGATCAGTTTTCCGACAGTTGTAACGAGCAGCTTGGAACGCTGTTCTTCGGTAAATGTTTCATTTTTCAGGGAGTTAACCGCAACGGCTACTCTCGTATGCAAATGAACATATCCGTTTTGATACGCAAGAAGCGCTTCATCCGTATCTTTGAAAACCATACCTTCGCCGACTGCGCCTGGGCGTTCTAGCGTCAGATAGTAGTTTCCAAGCACCATATCCTGAGACGGCGTAACAACCGGTTTTCCGTCTTTAGGGTTCAGGATGTTTTGTGCGGCAAGCATCAAGATGCGCGCCTCAGCTTGCGCTTCTGCTGATAAAGGAACGTGAACCGCCATTTGGTCACCGTCAAAGTCAGCGTTGTATGCCGTACATACAAGCGGATGAAGACGGATGGCACGGCCTTCGACAAGCGTTGGTTCAAACGCTTGAATACCTAATCTGTGAAGCGTAGGTGCACGGTTGAGAAGCACAGGGTGTTCTTTGATAACTGATTCAAGGACATCCCAGACTTCCGGCTGAACGCGCTCAATTTTACGCTTCGCACTCTTAATGTTGTGGGCAAGACCTTTTTCAACAAGCTCTTTCATGACGAATGGCTTGAACAGTTCCAGCGCCATTTCTTTCGGAAGACCGCATTGATACATTTTCAGGTTCGGACCTACGACGATAACCGAACGGCCTGAGTAGTCAACACGTTTACCGAGAAGGTTTTGACGGAAACGGCCTTGTTTACCTTTCAGCATGTGAGAAAGGGATTTTAACGGTCTGTTTCCCGGACCTGTAACAGGACGGCCTCTGCGTCCGTTATCGATCAGCGCGTCCACGGCTTCTTGAAGCATGCGCTTTTCGTTTTGAACGATAATGCTTGGCGCTCCAAGATCCAAAAGACGTTTTAAACGATTGTTACGGTTGATGACACGGCGGTACAAATCGTTCAGATCGGAAGTTGCAAAACGTCCACCGTCAAGCTGTACCATCGGTCTCAGCTCAGGCGGAATGACCGGAAGAACGTCGAGGATCATCCAGGACGGCTTATTTCCGGAGTTGCGGAATGCTTCCAATACTTCCAAGCGTTTGATCGCACGTGTGCGGCGCTGTCCTTGTGACGTTTTAAGCTCTTCTTTCAGCATATCCACTTCTTTATCGAGGTCGATATCTTGAAGGAGCTTATGAATCGCTTCAGCACCCATTGATGCCTGGAATTTATTTCCGTATTTATCAAGGTACGCCCGGTACTCTTTTTCAGAAAGAAGCTGTTTTTTCTCAAGCGGTGTATTGGCCGGATCTGTTACGACATAAGAAGCAAAGTAAATGACTTCTTCCAATGCGCGCGGAGACATATCCAGCACAAGACCCATACGGCTCGGGATTCCTTTAAAATACCAGATGTGAGAAACAGGGGCTGCCAGCTCGATATACCCCATTCTCTCACGACGGACTTTAGCCCGGGTTACTTCAACTCCACAACGGTCGCAGACTACGCCTTTATAACGAACCCGCTTGTACTTTCCGCAGTGGCATTCCCAGTCCTTTTGAGGACCGAAAATGCGCTCGCAGAATAGACCATCTTTTTCAGGTTTCAAAGTACGATAGTTGATTGTTTCAGGCTTTTTCACTTCTCCGTAAGACCATGAACGGATTTTGTCAGGTGAAGCGAGACCGATGTTCATATACTCAAAATTGTTCACATCCAGCAAGGGGCCTACCTCCCTTTTTATCTTCGGGTTATACCCTGTCACTTGCGTATAAAATTCGTTTATTCTTTTGTGACGACATCGCGCTCTGCGTCAGCAGAAACGAATTCTTCGGACTCTTCATCATTCGGCAGAGAAAGCCCTTCGTTTTGTTTCGCGTCTTCGTCGTCTTCCAAGTCTCTCATTTCGATTTCTTCTTCGTCGCTTGATAGGATTTTGACGTCCATACCTAAGCTTTGAAGCTCTTTGATCAATACTTTGAACGATTCCGGAACACCAGGTTCTGGAACATTGTCGCCTTTTACGATGGCTTCGTATGTTTTCACACGGCCTACGACATCATCCGATTTAACAGTCAGGATTTCTTGAAGTGTATATGCTGCACCGTAAGCTTCAAGCGCCCAAACTTCCATCTCTCCAAAACGCTGTCCACCGAACTGCGCTTTACCTCCGAGAGGCTGCTGGGTAACGAGTGAGTAAGGACCTGTAGAACGCGCGTGCAATTTGTCGTCAACCATGTGAGCCAATTTGATCATGTACATGATGCCGACAGACACCCGGTTGTCAAACGGCTCTCCAGTTCGGCCGTCGTAAAGGACTGTCTTTGCGTCCCTTGACATGCCGGCTTCTTCAAGCGTTTCCCACACATCTTCTTCGCGGGCACCGTCAAATACCGGCGACGCGACATGCAGACCGAGACGGCGTGCAGCCATACCAAGGTGCAGCTCCAACACCTGCCCGATGTTCATACGCGATGGTACGCCCAGCGGGTTTAACATGATGTCAATCGGTGTTCCGTCAGGCAGATACGGCATATCTTCCTCCGGAAGGATTTTCGAAATAACACCTTTGTTCCCGTGGCGTCCGGCCATTTTGTCCCCTTCAGAAATTTTACGCTTCTGAACGATGTAAACGCGGACGAGCTGGTTAACGCCCGGAGGCAGTTCGTCTCCGTCTTCGCGGTTGAACACTTTTACATCAAGGATGATACCGCCGCCTCCGTGAGGCACACGCAGCGACGTATCGCGGACTTCACGCGCTTTTTCGCCGAAGATGGCGTGAAGCAGGCGCTCTTCTGCAGTAAGCTCTGTAACACCTTTAGGCGTTACTTTACCAACAAGAAGATCTCCGTCTTTTACTTCAGCACCGACACGGATAATTCCGCGTTCATCGAGATTGCGAAGAGCGTCTTCACCGACGTTTGGAATATCGCGTGTAATTTCTTCAGGTCCGAGTTTTGTATCCCGGGCCTCTGATTCGTATTCCTCAATATGAATAGACGTGTATACGTCGTCTTTTACAAGGCGTTCGCTCATGATGATGGCATCCTCGTAGTTGTAGCCATCCCATGTCATAAAGCCGACCATGACGTTGCGTCCAAGGGCAAGCTCACCTTTTTCCATAGACGGACCGTCAGCTAAAATTTCACCTTTTACAACCTCATCACCGACGCTTACGATCGGACGCTGGTTGTAGCAAGTTCCCTGGTTGGAACGAACAAACTTCAGCAGGCTGTATTTATCAAGGTTCCCTTTGACTTTCTGGCCGTCGACTTCTTCATAGCGGCGCACCCAGATGTTTTTTGCTTCCACCCGTTCAACGATTCCAGGATGGCGGCAAATAACAGCGGCACCGGAGTCTTTTGCAGATACATACTCCATTCCGGTTCCGACGATCGGAGATTCAGGCTGCATAAGAGGTACAGCCTGCCGTTGCATGTTCGCTCCCATTAGGGCGCGGTTTGAGTCATCGTTTTCCAAGAATGGAATACATGCAGTCGCGGCAGAGACAACCTGTTTAGGCGAAACGTCCATATAGTCGACGCGGTCTTTCGGAACAACGGTGTTCTCCCCTCTGAAACGGGCGACGATGCTGTCATCCACAAAAGATCCGTCATCATTCAGACGTGCGTTAGCCTGGGCAACGACATAGTTGTCTTCTTCATCAGCTGTCAAGTAATCGATTCTCGGCGTTACTTTTCCAGTCTCAGGGTCAACGCGGCGATACGGCGTTTCGATGAAGCCGAAACGGTTCACTTTCGCGAATGAAGAAAGCGAGTTGATCAAACCGATGTTTGGACCCTCAGGAGTTTCAATCGGACACATCCGGCCGTAGTGGGAATAGTGAACGTCACGGACTTCCATTCCGGCGCGCTCACGGGTCAAACCGCCCGGTCCGAGCGCTGACAGACGGCGCTTATGCGTCAGCTCAGCAAGCGGATTCGTCTGATCCATAAACTGAGAAAGCTGCGAGCTTCCGAAAAACTCTTTGATTGATGCGATGACAGGGCGAATATTGATCAGCTGCTGTGGCGTGATCGTGTTTGTATCTTGAATAGACATTCTTTCACGAACAACACGCTCCATTCTGCTTAAACCGATACGGAATTGGTTTTGCAGAAGCTCTCCCACTGAACGGAGACGGCGGTTTCCTAAATGGTCGATATCGTCGGTATCGCCCACTCCGTGAAGCAGGTTAAAGAAATAGCTGATGGAAGAGATAATATCAGAAGGTGTAATATTTTTAACGCCTTCTTCAATATAAGCATTTCCAATCACATTGATTGTCTGCTCCCCTTCTTGATCTGTCGGGGCATAGATTTTAATAGACTGAAGCGTCACTTCATCTTCGACAACTCCGCCGTTCGGATACAGCTTTTTAAAACCGATTCCGTTTTCAAGGTACGGAAGGACTTTGTCAAGCGTTCTTCTGTCTAAAATCGCGCCTTTTTCGGCAAGAATTTCGCCTGTTTCAGGATCGATCAGCGTTTCAGCAAGCCGCTGATTAAACAGTCTGTTTTTGATGTGAAGCTTTTTATTAATTTTATAACGTCCTACACTTGCAAGGTCATATCTTTTCGGATCAAAGAACCTTGAATCAAGCAGGCTTTTTGCGTTTTCTACTGTAGGCGGCTCTCCTGGACGAAGACGCTCGTAGATTTCAAGAAGCGCTTTATCGGTGTTTTCCGTATTATCTTTATCAAGCGTATTGCGCAAATACTCGTTTTCACCGATGAGATCAATGATCTCTTGGTCAGATCCGAAGCCAAGAGCACGCAAAAGAACCGTAACCAGCAACTTACGTGTGCGATCGATGCGTACATAAACAACATCTTTCGCATCAGTCTCGTATTCTAACCATGCGCCACGGTTTGGAATGACAGTCGCGGTAAAACCTTTCTTACCGTTTTTGTCTACTTTACCACTAAAATATACACTTGGAGAACGAACGAGCTGAGATACAATGACCCGTTCCGCACCGTTGATAATAAAGGTTCCAGTGTCTGTCATAATAGGGAAATCACCCATGAAGACATCCTGATCCTTTACTTCACCGGTCTCTTTGTTGATTAAGCGGACTTTAACACGCAGCGGAGCTGAGTAGGTCACGTCGCGCTCTTTTGATTCTTCTACCGGATACTTAGGCTCGCCCAAGCTGTAGTCGATAAATTCCAGAGAGAGGTTACCAGTGAAATCCTCAATTGGCGATATGTCTTGAAACATCTCTCTAAGACCCTCATCAAGAAACCACTGATAAGAAGAGGTTTGAATTTCAATGAGATTTGGTAATTCTAACACTTCGCTAATGCGTGCATAGCTTCTGCGCTGGCGGTGTCGTCCATACTGAACTAGTTGACCTGTCAACTGATTCACCCCTCAAATCATGCGTAATATATGTGTAACAAGCATTTCTTCCGCAAATATGTAAGAAATACTTTTACAAGACAAAAGAAAAAAGGGTTTCTAATTTAGAAAACCACATCCAAAAACAAAATACCGATTTTATTAGTGTTCCCAAAAATGTATATTTTATACAAACCTAGGCGTTTCTTAAAAACAGCAGCAAAATATATACATTGGCATTTTATAATATTAACATAGCTGAAAATCCGAGTCAAACTTTTTTTGCTTTGATGATATAGTACCCTTTCTTTTTGTGAACGACTTCAACGTCCGCAAAAAGTTCTTTTAATTTTTCAATGGCAGAAGGCCCGCCTTGTTTTTTCTGAATGACGACCCACAGCTCTCCTGAAGGCCGTAAATGTTCAGCGCTTTTTTCAAAGATGGCGTGCACAGTTTTTTTCCCGGCGCGTATGGGGGGATTAGTAATAATAGAAGCGAATTTTTTTGCAGGTTCGACGTTGGCAAACAGATCACTCTGATAGATCTTTGTGTTGTCGATCTGATTATTTAACGCGTTTTCCTTCGAAAGTTCGACAGCTCTTTCATTAACATCGATCATGTGAACCATTCGATCTTCGAAATCCGCAGCAAGCGAAAGACCAATCGGGCCATAGCCGCAGCCTACATCCAAAAAATCACCTTCTGTATCCGGTTCCCGGAAAGCTTCAATCAGCAGCCTTGAGCCAAAGTCCACTTCTTTTTTTGAAAAAACTCCGCTGTCGCTGATAAAAGTAAACGTCCGGTTTCTCAAGCGAAATGCCCACGTTGATCTGCTGCTTTTTGCTGAAGGTTTTTCCGAATAATAATGGTCAGTCATCACAGAACCTCCTCAGTTGGTGAACTCTCCAGATATCTTGAAACAAGATGGCGTATCTTATGCGGAAGGGACTACAATTAATTAGCAAAGAAAAAGCCCGCTTTTAAAAGCGAGCTTTCCCCTAAAGATTAGGTGAAGATTACTTAACTTCTACAGAAGCGCCAACTTCTTCAAGTTTAGCTTTAATCTCTTCAGCTTCTTCTTTCGCAATACCTTCTTTAAGAGGTTTTGGAGTGTTGTCAACAAGTTCTTTAGCTTCTTTCAAGCCAAGACCAGTGATTTCACGAACAACTTTGATAACTTTGATTTTTTGATCTCCTGCACCAGCAAGAACAAGATCAAATTCAGTTTTTTCTTCAGCAGCACCGCCTGCAGCAGCTCCGCCAGCTACAGCTACAGGAGCAGCAGCAGTTACGCCAAATTCTTCTTCGATTGCTTTTACTAAGTCGTTCAATTCAAGTACAGTTGCTTCTTTAACGGAAGCAATGATTTCTTCGATATTTAAAGCCATTTGTAATTCCTCCATTTTGTTTTATTTTTTAGATACTGATGCTATTAAGCGCCTTGTTCTTCCTTTTGTTTTGCAACAGCTTTAGTTGCAAGAGCAAGGTTGCGAACTGGAGCTTGAAGTACGCTAAGCAACATAGAAAGCAAGCCTTCGCGAGATGGAAGTTCAGCAAGAGCTTTCACTTCTTCAACTGTAGATACTTTGCCTTCGATTACGCCCGCTTTGATTTCAAGAGCTTCGTGCTTTTTAGCAAACTCGTTAAGAACTTTAGCTGGAGCGACAACATCTTCAGTGCTGAATGCAATCGCATTCGGTCCTGTTAAGAAATCGTTCAAACCATCAAGTTCAGCTTGTTCAACCGCACGGCGAGTCATCGTGTTTTTGTACACTTTGAACTCAACGTTAGCTTCGCGAAGCTGTTTACGAAGTTCTGTTACTTCAGCTACGTTAAGGCCGCGATAGTCAACGATGATCGTTGATTTACTTTCTTTCAGTTTAGAAGTAATTTCTTCAACAACAACTTTTTTTGTTTCAATTGCGCTGCTCATGGTTACACCTCCTGTAAGATTCATCTGTGTAACACTTATACCGTTCGGTGATCGCGTTCTTTAACGACATGTTCCATATAAAAAGCCTCCATTCGACATGGAGGCTGTATATACAAGCATACGTAACGCTAGAGCTGTGATATATATACACCTCGGTAGGAGATTAAGCCTTATCGGCACCTACTGTCTACGGTATAAATGGACATATTTTATTTTTACAACGTTTTGAATTATATCAGAACGTCTTATCAAAAGTCAATATTATTTTACGTTGAAAGTTGATGGGTCCACTTTGATTCCAGGTCCCATTGTAGATGTAACAGAAACGTTTTTCACGTATACACCTTTAGCAGCAGCAGGTTTCGCTTTCAAAATTGTGTCGTACATTGTCGCGAAGTTTTCTACAAGCTTGCCTTCTTCGAATGACACTTTTCCGATTGGAACGTGGATGTTTCCTGCTTTATCAACGCGGTATTCAACTTTACCAGCTTTGATTTCGTTGACTGCTTTTTCAACTTCGAAAGTAACCGTTCCTGTTTTAGGGTTTGGCATAAGACCTTTTGGTCCAAGCACGCGTCCGATTTTACCGACTTCACCCATCATATCAGGAGTCGCAACGATTACATCAAAATCAAACCAGCCTTGCTGAATTTTGTTGATGTAATCAGAATCGCCTACGTAGTCTGCACCAGCAGCTTCCGCTTCTTTCGCTTTTTCGCCCTTAGCGAAAACAAGAACGCGCTGAGTTTTGCCTGTTCCGTTTGGAAGTACAACTGCACCGCGGATTTGCTGGTCGTTTTTACGAGGGTCAACACCTAAACGGAATGCCGCTTCAACAGTGGCATCGAATTTAGCTGTGTTTGTTTTTTTCACAAGCTCAATCGCTTCGTTTACGTCGTAAGCTTTTGTACGCTCTACAAGCTTGGCAGCTTCGACGTATTTTTTACCTTTTTTAGCCATTTTAAAATTTCCTCCTTAGTGGTTTTAGCGGAATAACCTCCCACGAATAAGGGTTGCGAACTTGTCTGATCCAAACTCGCAACCCAGCAAAGAGACAAAAATTAGTCTTCGATCACAATACCCATACTGCGGGCAGTTCCTTCAACCATACGCATAGCCGCTTCAACATCTGCCGCATTTAAGTCAGGCATTTTTGTTTCGGCGATTTCACGTACTTTATCGCGTTTAACGGTTGCGACTTTATTACGGTTAGGCTCACCAGAACCTGACTCAATTCCAGCCGCTTTTTTAAGCAATACAGCAGCAGGCGGAGTTTTTGTGATAAATGTAAATGAACGGTCTTCGTAAACCGAAATTTCTACAGGAATGATCAGACCAGCTTGGTCAGATGTACGAGCGTTAAACTCCTTACAGAATCCCATGATGTTAACACCGGCTTGACCCAATGCAGGACCAACTGGCGGAGCTGGATTCGCTTTTCCAGCAGGAATTTGCAATTTTACAACTTTAACTACTTTTTTAGCCACGAGACACACCTCCTTAAGTCCGTGATGTGGTAATAGGGTGAACCCTCCCACTCAAGGTCTCATTCTTTATATGAATGATGAAAATATCAAGCTAGCTGCCTTGACCTTTTTGCCAAGACGCACCTTTGTATATTATCACTTTTATATAGTGATTTCAAGCGCTTTTCCATTACAATTTGTCAACTTGAGTAAATTCGAGCTCAACCGGGGTCTCTCTTCCGAACATATTAACGAATACTTTGACTTTATTTTTGTCGTGGTCGATCTCTTCGATCGTCCCTGTGAAATCAGCAAACGGGCCGTCGATCACCTTGACGGTTTCTTTTAATTCAAAGTCGATTTCTGTTTTTCTTTCTTCAAGCCCCATCCGCTTCAGAATTTTTTCCGCTTCGCCCGGAAGCAGCGCAGTCGGCTTTGAACCTGATCCGGCTGAACCGACAAACCCGGTCACGCCAGGCGTATTTCGAACAACATACCAGGAATCATCCGTCATGACTAGTTCGACAAGTACATACCCAGGGAATACTTTCTTTTTAACGACTTTTTTCTTGCCGTTTTTAATATCGGTTTCTTCCTCTTCAGGTACAACGACGCGGAATATCTTATCCTGCATCCCCATCGATTCCACCCGTTTTTCCAAATTCGCCTTTACTTTATTTTCATAGCCGGAGTACGTATGAACCACATACCATTTCTTTTCCATTCTCATTCAGGACCCTTTCAGTCCTTCCCTCCCCACACCTTAAAAGTTTTTGGCCGTACCGGGAAACTGACACTTTCTTTTATACGAGCCTCATATTTTGAAACAATGAAAAAACCCGTTAAACGGGTTTTTTGGCAAGTCATATTTAGATCTATTATAACACGTTATGCTGATCATTATTCAACTATTAAACGAATTAATTGCGTAATACCCGAATCGATGAGTGCAAAAAAGATAGCGAAAAAGATAACGGTGGTGATAACAGTGATCGTATAGCGCGTTAGTTCTTTTCCTTTAGGCCAGGTGACCTTTTTCATTTCTTTTCCGACATTCTTTAAAAATTTGATAATACCAATGGTAAGAAACCTCCACAACCTAAAAACAAAAACGCCTATTTTGTTTCCAGATGTACTGTATGTGAATTGCAGTTATTGCAGTATTTCTTTACTTCGAGCCGTTCAGCCAAAGCTGCGGAGCTTTTCATTGTCGTATAATTACGACTTCCGCAATTTTTGCAGGCTAACGTTACTTTTTTCTTCATGTTTACACCTTTTTCTGGACGATCATTTTCCTAAGTAACATATCACAGTCATAAAATGACTGTCAATATGCCATAAGCATTGGCTACAAGCTGATTTCGCGGAGCTCCAGGTACTTTTCAAGCTTTCTTTTGACACGCTGGAGCGCATTATCGATCGATTTTACATGGCGGTTTAGTTCTTCGGATATTTCCTGATAGGATCTTCCGTCGAGATAGAGCGCAAGAACTTTTCTTTCTAAATCACTAAGCAATTCTCCCATTTTCAGCTCGATATCATCGAATTCTTCCTGATTGATGATCAGCTCTTCAGGATTCATGACCTTGGCTCCGGAAATCACATCGAGAAGCGTCCGGTCTGATTCCTCGTCATAAATGGGCTTGTCCAGCGACACATAAGAATTGAGCGGAATATGTTTCTGGCGAGTAGCTGTTTTGATAGCGGTAATAATTTGGCGGGTAATGCATAATTCTGCAAAAGCTTTGAATGAAGTCAGCTTGTCCTCTCTAAAATCACGGATAGATTTGTAGAGTCCAATCATGCCTTCCTGAACGATATCTTCCCGATCAGCCCCGATTAAGAAGTAGGATCTTGCTTTTGCCCTTACAAAATTACGGTACTTTGTAATCAAGTAATCTAACGCATCACTGTCTCCGACATGAACCATTTCAATGACCTGCTCGTCTTCCAACTGGCAAAAACGTTCTTTGCTGAACTGTTCTTTGCTGAATTTTCCCTGGTTGTTTTGTAAGTTCACTCCGATCCCCCCGACCGCACGTAGATAGAAATATTATACAGTAATGGACAAAAAAGCGTCAACCTAATCCAAGTCGCCACGCCGCCATTTTTCGAAGATCTTCAAGACGTCTTCTGACAATGGAATTTTCCCCGCGGGACGTTCTGAGGTGATTTGTTTCACCCTTTTTTCGATTTGCCTTTCGATCGCTTCGACTTCCCTGAGCAGCTCCCTGGCTGATTTGCGCAGGGCCCCTTGGCCGAAAATCGCCCATTGCTCTGTGTAGTCGGATGTGGCAACATGGAGTTGCGTCTGAATATTATTCAAGTCTGACACCAGTTTCTCGATCCGTTCATCAGCCGTTTCATTTTCCCTTGTGAATATCACTTCTACGCGATGATTGACCTTCTTTTTCTCGATTCCTTTAACGAGATGCGCATCAAAGACAACGATTACCCGGAACCCAGTATACGATTGATATTCCGCCATCTTCTGTATCAACAGATCCCTTGCTTCTTCAAAACTGTTTTCTTTTAAATCTTTCAACTGAGGCCATGCCCCAATCATGTTATAACCGTCGACCAACAGGATGTCCATTCCGTCTATTCTCCCAGAGGGCTTCGTTTCCGGTACACTTCATACATCAGGAGGCCGGCTGCGACTGAGGCGTTCAGGGACGTAACTTTTCCCGCCATCGGCAGGCGGATGAGAAAATCACATTTCTCTTTTACAAGCCTTCCCATGCCTTTTCCTTCGCTGCCGATGACAAGCGCAAGCGGCATATTTCCGTCAAGCGACCTGTAGTCCTGTTTTCCAGACGCATCGGTACCGACTACCCAAATGCCCCGTTGCTTCATTTCTTCCAGGGTTCGCGACAGGTTGGTCACTTTGACGACCGGAATATGTTCGATGGCTCCTGTCGAGGCTTTGGCGACAGTCGTCGTAAGGCCGACCGCGCGCCTCTTCGGGATGATGATGCCATGAGCCCCTACCGCATCTGCGGTGCGCATAATAGAGCCCAGATTGTGCGGATCCTCAATCTCGTCTAAAACGAGGATAAACGGCTGTTCATTTCTGTCTTCGGCCTTTTGAAAAAGATCATCCAGCTCGGCATACTCGTAAGCCGCGACCTGAGCGACGACGCCTTGATGCTGTCCGGAAACCATTTGATCGAGTTTTTTTCTTGGGACATAATGAATTGTGATGCCTTTTTTGGCGGCAAGTTCAACGACTTGCTGAGCCTGTCCCTTCACTGTGTTTTCCGCCATCCACAGCTTATACAATTCCCGGCCTGACTTTAATGTTTCGATGACCGCGTTTTTTCCTATGACGTAATCATGCTGCTCACTCATTTGACTTCCTCCCTGCCATCCCGTTTTTCCAGCGCTGCTTTGATGAGTTCATTAAGCCTATCTTCCCTGTTCTCAAGAAAAAGATACCCGATGACCGCCTCAAAAGCCGTACTGTAACGATATGTTTGAACATCCGTATTTTTCGGTACCGTTCCGGATTTGGCATTCCGTCCTCTTCTCAGCACAGCCTGTTCTTCCTCGGTGAAAAATTCCTGCTCCTCTAGCGCAAACAGCATGCTTGCCTGCGACTTGGCAGAGACATAGCGCCTCGACTGCCTGTGCAGATCATTGGGCCTTGTCCTGCCTTGCTTTAAGAGGTGATGCCTGACGTATACCTCTAATACGGCATCACCCATGTAAGCAAGCGCCAAACCATTCAGCTGTTTGGCGTCTTTAATGGTTTCCAAATTCATGTTTACGATTCTCCTCTTTTCCAGCGCGTACCCTGTGGAGTGTCCTCCAGGATAATGTTCATGCTTTTCAGCTGGTCGCGAATCTGGTCAGATGTTGCGAAGTCACGGTTTCTGCGGGCTTCATTCCGCTTCTCGATCAGTTCTTCAATGTCCTTATCCAAAAGTTCCTGTTCCTTGAGGGAGAAGCCGAGAACTGAGCAGATCTCGTCAAACAGCTGTAGAAACGCCTGAATGACATGTTCTGAAGTATTCTTTTCCTGCAGATAGTAGTTGGCGTGTTTGGCCAGATCAAACAGGACGGAAATTGCATTCGCTGTATTAAAATCATCATCCATTGCCGTTTCAAAGGCTTTTCGCTGCTCTTCAATTTTTCCAAGCCATTCTGAATCGCCCTCTGTTAAATTTGTACTGCTTTTCAGGCGATGCTGCAAATTGCTATAAGCTGTTTTTAGACGCACAAAAGCATTTTTTGTGTTCTCAAGAAGTTCGGCCGAATAGTTGATCGGATGTCTGTAATGAACAGACAGCATGAAAAACCGCAGCACTTGGGGATCATGCTCTTTAATAATGTCATGCACAAGCACAAAGTTACCGAGCGATTTTGACATTTTCTCATTATCGATATTAATGTAGCCGTTATGAAGCCAATATTTCGCGAAAGGCTTCCCTGTCAATGCTTCCGATTGGGCAATTTCGTTTTCGTGATGCGGGAAGGTCAAATCCTGGCCGCCGGCGTGAATGTCGATCGAATCGCCCAAATATTTTTTCGCCATCGCAGAGCACTCGATATGCCAGCCGGGACGGCCTTTTCCCCAAGGGCTATCCCAGGAGATTTCGTTATCTTTCGCCGCTTTCCATAATGCGAAATCGAGCGCATCTTCTTTTTTCTCGCCCACTTGAATCCGGGCGCCTGATCTCAGCTCATCGACTGATTGATGCGACAGCTTTCCATAACCTTCAAACGATCTTGTTTTATAATAAACATCCCCGTCTGCCTCATAAGCATAGCCCTTATCGATCAGCGTTCGAATAAAATCGATGATTTCATCCATGTTTTCAGTGACGCGCGGATGGCAATCCGCTTTTGTGCAGCCCAGTGAACCGACATCTTCGAAGTACGCCTTAATAAAGCGTTCGGCGATGACCGGCACTTCCTCTCCAAGCTCATTTGCCGCTTTAATTAATTTGTCATCGACATCTGTAAAATTGGAGACGTATTGGACGTCATAGCCTTTATACTCCAAATACTTTCTGACCGTGTCATAGACGATCGCCGGCCTCGCGTTTCCGATGTGGATGTAGTTATATACGGTCGGCCCGCACACATACATTTTGACCTTGCCTTCTTCAAGAGGCACAAACGGCTCTTTTTTTCGTGTGAGAGTATTATACAGTGTTAGTGTCACAGCTCATCTTCCCTTTCTTTTCTCCGGAGCTCTTGTTTCAGCTGCCTGATTTCGTTTTCCAATTCTCTGAAGCGGTCAGCCACCGGATCCGGCAAGTCCTGGTGGTTCAAGTCGCGTCTGATTTTCTTTCCGTTTTGTACGACGACGCGGCCCGGGATGCCGACAACGGTGGAGCATTCAGGCACATCATGCAGGACGACGGAGCCGGCGCCGATTTTCGCCCCTCTTCCGATTGTAATGGATCCAAGCACTTTTGCCCCTGTTGAGATCAGGGCATGATCCTCGATTGTCGGATGCCTTTTGCCTTTTTCTTTTCCAGTTCCTCCTAGCGTTACGCCCTGAAAAACCGTGACATTGTTTCCGATCTCACAGGTTTCGCCGATCACAACCCCCATGCCGTGATCGATGAAAAACCTCCTGCCGATCTTGGCACCCGGGTGAATTTCGATGCCTGTAAAGAAGCGGGCGATTTGAGAGATCGTTCTGGCGATGAAAAACCTTTTTCTTTTATATAAAGCATGTGCAATTCGATGCGCCCATATAGCATGCAAACCTGAATAAGTTAAGATGACTTCAATGTAGCTTCTCGCAGCTGGATCTTGATCAAATACGACGTCTACATCTTCTTTCAGCATTTTAAAGAACACATGATTCCCCCCGTTCCCCGCTTCCTTTGTCTCTATCTATTGTCAAACCATATAAAAAAACGCCTCTGTCTAATGACAGAGACGCTTTTTGACGCGCGGTTCCACTCTGTTTAGAAAACAGCACAGCTGTTTTCTCAACTCTCATCCATAACGGCGGATACCGCCTTTGAATACTTGTGTAAAAACGTTCTTCAAAGGTCTCAAGAGGTGCATTTCTAAAGCCCGGCGCTTAAGTCTTTTCCAGCCGATGAAGACTCTCTCTTTAAAGGCCCTGGCTTTATACTTATCCCTGTCAACGATTTATCTTATTGAATAATGTTATTCAGCCGTTTTAAAACGGTGTCTTTCCCCAATAATTCAATGGACTGAGGCAGTTCAGGACCGTGGGTCTGGCCTGTCGTCGCTACGCGGATCGGCATAAACAGCTTTTTCCCTTTATGTCCTGTTTCTTTTTGAACGGCTTTGATGGATGCCTTGATCTCATCTGCCGTAAACGAGTCAAGCTGCTCAAGCTTTTCGGCAAATACGCGAAGCACTTCCGGAACCTGCTCTTCTTCTAAAACTGTTCTTGCTTCACGATTATACTGGATATCGTCTTTAAAGAACAACTCTGTTAACTCGACGATTTCAGCGCCGTAGCTCAACTGTTCCTGATATAGAGAAATCAGCTTGCGAACCCATTCCTGTTCGCTGCCTGTTAGCTCTTCTGAAACCTTGCCCGCTTTTTGCAAATGCGGAACGGTCAATTCGATCACCTGATCAAGATCAAGTTTTTTCACATACTGGTTGTTGACCCATTTCAGTTTATGCGTATCAAATACCGCTGGTGATTTTGACAAACGGTGTACATCAAATATCTCAATAAACTGTTCTTTTGTAAACAGCTCTTCTTCTCCGACCGGCGACCAGCCGAGAAGAGTGATGAAGTTAAACAATGCTTCCGGCAAATAGCCGAGCTCTTCGTACTGTTCGATAAACTGAATGATGGACTCATCCCGTTTGCTCAGT
>Ga0180430_10002471_pt1 | contig 16648 bp, 13 predicted proteins | sample SS_ome_9_FD_132999 | JGI IMG/M metagenome (GOLD analysis project Ga0180430, IMG submission 132999) | Hypersaline lake sediment archaeal communities from the Salton Sea, California, USA - SS_1_S_2 metaG | ecosystem: Environmental > Aquatic > Non-marine Saline and Alkaline > Hypersaline >... | reverse complement strand
TGTTTTTGCCCGTATCAGTGACCTCGGATTTATCGAGACTCCTTACCGCAAGACCGAAAAAGGAAAGGTGGAACTGTCCAATAAAGGTATAGTGTATATCAGTGCAGAAGAGGAAGAAGACAAGCTGATAGCCCAGGCAAATGCTCCACTGAACCCGGATGGAACTTTTTTGAATCCCAAGGTGAAGGCAAGGTATGAGGCCGACTATCCGCTGGCAGAGAAGGACGATGTGGAATTGATGGACGTTGCTCCCAACCAGATCGCCTCCATTGCAGCATCGCTCATTCCCTTCCTGGAGCACGACGATGCCAACCGTGCCCTGATGGGATCCAATATGATGCGTCAGGCAGTTCCCTTGATTTATCCCTAGGCTCCTGTTGTGGGTACCGGAATTTAGGCCAATGTGGTTCGCGATTCCAGACTTCAGGTAAGAGCGGAAGAGAACGGGGTGGTGGAATTTGTGGATGCCAACGAGATTGTGGTACGTTACGAGCACAGTGAAGAAGAACGTTTTGTAAGGTTCGACGATGATGTGAAGCGCTATAAGCTTCCCAAATTCAGGAAAACCAACCAGAATACCTGCGTAAGCCTGAATCCCATTGTTCGCAAGGGACAAAAGCTGAAAAAAGGCGATATTCTTACTCAGGGTTATGCCACCCAGCAGGGCGAACTGGCCCTGGGTCGCAACCTGATGGTAGCCTTCATGCCCTGGAAAGGATACAACTTTGAGGATGCCATTGTGGTATCTGAAAGGCTGGTACGTGAAGATGTATTTACCTCCATTCATGTGGATGAATACCTGCTTGAGGTACGTGATACCAAGCGCGGACTGGAAGAATTAACTTCCGATATTCCCAATGTGAGTGAAGAGGCCACCAAGAATCTGGATGAGCATGGTCTGATCCGTATTGGTGCCGAGGTTACCCCCGGTGATATCCTCATTGGTAAGATTACTCCCAAGGGAGAGTCTGATCCTTCTCCGGAAGAAAAACTTCTGAGAGCGATTTTCGGTGACAAGGCAGGAGATGTGAAAGATGCTTCTCTGAAAGCCGGTCCCTCACTCTACGGGGTGGTTATCGACAAGAAGTTATTCTCACGCACCATGAAGGAGCGTAAATCAAGACCTGCCACCAAGCAGATCCTGGAGAAGATCGATGATACCTACCACAAGGACATCGCCGAAATAAAAGCGCAGCTGATCGAGAAATTGTTGAGCTTGTGAATGGAAAAACTTCACAGGGTGTGAAGGACTTCCTCAATGTGGATGTGATTCCCAAGGGAACCAAATTCACCCAGAAGCAGTTGCAGGAACTTGATTTCATGAATGTTTTACCCTTGAAGTGGACCACGGACAAGCACAAGAACGATTTGATCCGTGACCTCCTGCACAACTACATCATTAAGTTCAAGGAGATCGACAGCCTCTATAAGCGCAAGAAGCACAGCATCACCAGTGGCGATGAATTGCCTACAGGCATCATTCAGCTTGCCAAGGTATATGTAGCCAAGAAGCGTAAGCTCACTGTAGGTGATAAAATGGCCGGTCGTCATGGAAACAAGGGTATTGTTGCCAAGATCGTACGTTCCGAAGACATGCCATTCCTTGCTGATGGGACTCCCGTGGACATTGTTCTGAATCCTCTGGGTGTGCCCTCCAGGATGAACCTGGGACAGATCTATGAGACTGTACTGGGATGGGCCGGAATCAAACTGGACAAAAAGTTTGCTACTCCCATTTTTGATGGAGCCAAAATCGATCAGATTAACGAGCTGACCGATGAGGCAGGAGTACCCAGGTATGGTAAGACCTTCCTCTATGACGGTGGTACCGGAGAGCAATTTGACCAGCCTGCAACCGTAGGTGTGATTTACATGCTGAAACTGGGACACATGGTGGAAGACAAGATGCACGCAAGGAGCATCGGACCCTATTCACTGATTACCCAGCAGCCTCTGGGTGGTAAAGCCCAATTTGGTGGACAGCGTTTTGGTGAGATGGAAGTTTGGGCCCTGGAAGCCTTTGGCGCAGCCAATATACTCCAGGAAATCCTGACCGTTAAATCCGACGATGTGATCGGCAGGGCCAAAGCTTACGAAGCCATTGTAAAAGGAGAACCCATGCCGATGCCCGGAATTCCGGAGTCGTTGAACGTGCTGCTGCACGAACTGCGCGGACTGGGGCTCAGCATGAACCTGGTATAAGCTACTCTTTCTGGCTTCGGCCTGATAGTAAAAGTTTTAGAAACGATTAACACATGATTATATGTCATTCAGGAAAGACACCAAAATAAAAAGCAGCAACTTTACCAAGATCAACATCGGATTGGCCTCACCTGAAGAGATTCTTGAGCGATCCAGTGGCGAAGTTCTTAAGCCTGAAACCATCAACTACCGTACCTATAAGCCGGAACGTGATGGTCTTTTCTGCGAGAGGATTTTCGGACCGGTAAAGGACTATGAGTGTCATTGCGGGAAATACAAGCGGATCCGTTACAAGGGTATTGTTTGTGACCGATGTGGTGTGGAAGTGACCGAAAAGAAAGTGCGCCGCGAGCGCATGGGTCATATCTCACTGGTAGTACCTGTGGCCCACATATGGTATTTCCGTTCATTGCCGAACAAAATTGGCTACCTCCTTGGACTGCCTACCAAGAAACTCGATTCGATCATCTACTACGAAAGGTATGTGGTCATTAACCCGGGTATCAAGCAGGCCGATGGAGTTAATTATCTGGATTTCCTCACCGAGGACGAATACCTGGATATTTTGTCCAGCCTTCCCAAGGAGAATCAGCTTCTGGAAGACGATCATCCTGACAAGTTTATTGCCGGAATGGGAGCCGAAGGATTGCATGCTCTGCTGGGCAGACTGGATCTGGACGAACTGTCCTACTCACTGCGGCACAAGGCCAGCACAGAGACTTCCCAGCAAAGGAAGAACGAGGCCCTGAAAAGGCTGCAGGTGGTGGAAGCCTTCCGTGCCTCCAAGAGCGTAAACAAACCCGAGTGGATGATTGTAAAGGTGGTACCTGTAATTCCGCCTGAACTCAGGCCTCTGGTTCCTCTGGATGGTGGACGTTTTGCCACTTCCGACCTGAACGATCTGTATCGCAGGGTCATTATCCGTAACAACCGTCTGAAGCGCCTTATCGAGATCAAAGCTCCCGAGGTCATTCTCAGGAACGAGAAGAGGATGCTACAGGAGGCTGTGGATTCTCTCTTTGATAATTCCAGGAAAGCCAATGCGGTTAAGACCGATGCCAACCGTCCTCTGAAATCTCTCTCAGACAGTCTGAAAGGTAAGCAGGGACGTTTCCGTCAGAACCTGTTGGGTAAGAGGGTTGACTATTCGGCGCGTTCGGTGATTGTGGTAGGTCCTGAACTGGCCCTGCACGAGTGCGGACTGCCAAAAGATATGGCTGCCGAGTTATACAAGCCCTTTATTATCCATAAGCTGATTGAGCGCGGAATTGTAAAGACTGTAAAATCGGCCAAGAAAATTGTAGATCGCAAGGATCCCGTGGTTTGGGACATCCTGGAAAATGTACTGAAAGGTCATCCTGTGTTGCTCAACCGTGCACCTACCCTGCACCGTCTGGGTATCCAGGCTTTTCAGCCCAAACTGATTGAAGGTAAGGCCATTCAGCTTCACCCATTGGTGTGTACTGCTTTTAATGCGGACTTTGACGGTGACCAGATGGCCGTGCATCTTCCCCTGGGAAATGCAGCCGTACTGGAAGCCCAGATCCTCATGCTCGCTTCCCACAACATCCTGAATCCTGCCAACGGAGCACCGATTGCCGTTCCCTCGCAGGACATGGTATTGGGACTGTACTACATTACAAAAGCAAGACGCAGCGAGAAAAATCACCCGGTAAGGGGAGAAGATATGACCTTCTATTCTGCCGAAGAGGTAACCATCGCCTACAACGAAAAGCGCGCCGATCTGCACGCTGTTATTAAGGTAAGAATACCCAAGTTGGGTAGTGAGAATGGTGAGACAGAGGTGATTGAGACCACCGTAGGACGCGTACTCTTTAATGAGCATGTGCCCGAAGAGATTGGATTCATCAACGAGCTTCTCACCAAGAAGTCGCTTCGTGACATCATCGGACGTGTGTTGAAAGTAACCGGTACGGCCAAGACAGCCAAGTTCCTGGACGATATCAAGAGCCTGGGTTACGGTATGGCATTCAAAGGTGGCCTGAGCTTTAACCTGGACGACGTGATCATTCCCGATGAGAAGGAAGTTTTTGTAACAGATGGATATGCCCAGGTAGATGATGTGGTTGGTTCCTACAACATGGGTGTGATCACCAACAACGAACGTTACAACCAGATCATTGACGTGTGGACCCACACCAATGCTCGTCTGACTCAGACTCTGATGAAGCAGCTGAGCTCCGATAAGCAGGGATTCAATCCGGTATATATGATGCTGGACTCTGGTGCGAGGGGATCCAAGGAACAGATTCGTCAGCTTTCCGGTATGAGGGGACTGATGGCCAAGCCACAAAAATCCGGTTCCTCAGGATCAGAAATTATTGAGAACCCGATTCTTTCCAACTTTAAGGAGGGACTGTCGGTACTTGAGTACTTTATCTCCACCCACGGTGCCCGTAAGGGTCTGGCCGATACAGCCCTGAAAACAGCCGATGCCGGTTATCTGACCCGTCGTCTGGTGGATGTTAGTCAGGATGTTATTATCCAGGAGCCCGATTGTGGTACCCTTCGCGGACTGGTGGCCTCGGCCATTAAGAAGAACGAAGAGGTGGTAGAGACTCTGTATGAAAGAATCCTGGGTCGTACAACGGTTCACGATATTTATCACCCACTTACCGGAGACCTGATTATTCACTCCGGGGAGGAAGTCACTGAAGAGGTGGCCGTAATCATTGAAGAATCGCCCATCGAAAGCGTGGAGATCCGTTCGGTACTGACCTGCGAATCTAAAAAGGGAGTATGTGCCAAGTGTTACGGACGTAACCTGGCCACCGGTAAGATGGTGCAGATGGGAGAGGCCACAGGAGTTATTGCAGCCCAGTCCATTGGAGAGCCTGGTACACAGCTTACCCTGCGTACATTCCACGTGGGTGGTACTGCTTCGAATATTACTTCGGAATCCAGCGTAATTTCCAAGTACGATGGAATAGCTGAAATTGAAGAGCTGCGCACCGTATCAGGGAAAGATCCCGAAACCGGCGATAAGGTAGACATCGTAATCGGACGTCTGGCCGAACTTCGCGTGGTGGATAAGAATACGGGTATTGCACTTACTACTCATACCATTCCTTACGGATCGAAGCTCTATACCAAGGATGGAGCCAAGGTGAAAAAGGGAGACCTGATATGTGAGTGGGATCCTTATAATGCATTGATTATTAGTGAAGTTGCCGGTAAGGTTGGGTTTGACAATGTGATCGATGGTATTACTTTCAGGGAGGAATCTGACGAACAGACAGGTTTCAAGGAGAAGGTAATTGTGGAAAGTCGCGACCGTACCAAGAACCCGCTGATCCGCATCCTGGACACCAAGGGCGAACTGGTGAAGAACTACAACCTGCCCGTGGGAGCACACATTGCCGTGAGTGAAGGCGATAAGGTAGCTGCCGGAGAAATTCTGGTTAAGATACCGAGGGCCGTTGGTAAATCGGGTGATATCACGGGTGGTCTGCCACGTGTGACCGAGCTCTTTGAAGCAAGGAATCCTTCCAATCCTGCCGTTGTAAGTGAGATTGACGGTGAAGTGGAGTTTGGAAAGATCAAGCGTGGTAACCGCGAAATCATTATCACATCCAAAGCCGGCGAGGTGAAGAAGTACCTGGTTCCGCTGTCCAAGCAGATCCTGGTTCAGGAGAACGATTACGTGAGAGCGGGAGTTCCTCTCTCCGACGGTGCCATTACACCAGCCGACATACTGGCCATCAAAGGACCCACCAAGGTTCAGGAATACATCGTGAACGAAGTTCAGGAAGTATACCGGATGCAGGGTGTGAAGATCAACGACAAGCACTTTGAGATCATTGTTCGTCAGATGATGCGTAAGGTAGAAATTGTGGATCCGGGCGATACCAAATTCCTGGAAAAACAGGTGGTGGATAAGCACGAGTTTATGCAGGAAAATGACTGGATATATGGTAAGAAAGTGGTAGTTGAAGGTGGAGATGCTGTAGATTACAAACCCGGTCAGATTATCACAGCCCGTAAACTGAGAGACGATAATTCCGTCTTAAGACGTAAGGACCAGAAGCTGATCGAAGCCAGGGATGCAGTCCCGGCTACATCTTCTCAGGTGCTTCAGGGGATCACCAAGGCTGCCCTGCAGACCAAGAGTTTCATCTCTGCAGCTTCCTTCCAGGAAACGACCAAGGTGCTCAACGAAGCAGCCATCTTTGGAAAGTCAGACATCCTCGACGGACTGAAAGAGAATGTGATCGTAGGTCACCTGATTCCTGCCGGAACCGGATCCAGGATCTTTAACAACCTGGTGGTAGGCTCCAAAGAGGAGTACGAACGACTCACTTCAGGGCAGGACGATGCCGAACCTCTCAGTGAGGCGGAAGTGTCAGAAACTGAACCTGTAAAGGATTAATATAATTCCAAATGGAAGAGAAAGATAAGAACAAGAAGAACCAGATCAACATCGAGTTGAAGGAAGACGTGGCCCAGGGCACCTATTCCAATCTGGCAATCATTACCCACTCATTGTCGGAGTTTGTTCTGGACTTTGTGAGGGTGATGCCGGGCATACCCAAAGCCGAGGTAAAATCGAGGGTGATACTCACCCCCGAACATGCCAAGAGGCTCCTGCATGCGCTGAAGGACAATGTGGAGAAGTACGAGAAGATGCATGGAGACATCAAGAACATCGAGCCCAACCAGGGACCGATCGTTCCGATGAATTTTGGAGGGCCCACAGGAGAAGCTTAATCTTTCCTTTCAGATCCCATAAAAAAGCCACCACTGCACGGATGCAGGGTGGCTTTTTGCTTACATAACACTAGTCTTAGGGTATTTATTTCAATACGATCTCTGAGCTCAGCTCCATCGCCTGGCGATAAACTGCACTTACACCGCAGTATTTTTCTTCAGACATGGAAACTGCTTTTTGGATTTTGTCAAGGGGAAGATTATCACCCTCCACTTCGTAGATCACATGCATTTTGGTAAAATGCCTGGGATGTTCTTCGGTGAGCTCACCTTCTACGATTACATTCAGGCTCTTAAGCTCCACCCTCATCTTTTTCAGGATGGAAATCACATCCATGCTGGTGCATCCACCCAGGGCTGCAAGCATCATCTGTTTGGGACGGGGACCCCGGTCCTTACCGCCCACTTCGGGTTTGGCATCTATTACAATTTTATGTCCGTCAATCTCCGATTCAAAGGACATGTCTTCCAGCCATTTAGTGCTTACTGATTCTTTTTCTGTCATGGATATGTTCGTTTTGCGTTTATGATCTTAAATATTCGGCTGCACTCAGTGCGGCAATGGTTCCATCAGCCACGGCAGTGGTAACCTGACGGTATTTCTTAACTGTACAATCGCCTGCGGCAAATACACCGGGGATATTGGTCCTGAGATCGGAATCGGTCACAATTTCCTTCCTTTCGTTAAGCTCCACGATCCCCTGCAGATCTTCTGTGTTGGGTATGTAGCCTGCAAAGATAAAAACTCCGTCGGTATTCATGGTCATATTATTTCCCGTGGGAAGATGTTCCAGGCTCACTTCCTTCAGTACGCCGTTTCCTTCAAAGGACCGCAGTTCGGATTCCATGATGAACGAGATCTTGGGATTTTTTTCAGCCTGCTCCACTGCGTGTTTGAAGGCCTGAAAATGATCAAACTGATGCACGATGGTCACCTTCTCGGCGTAAGTTGTGAGAGCCACTGCCTCTTCCAGGGCAGAATTTCCACCTCCCACCACAATGACTTCTTTTCCGGTGAAGAACTCGCCGTCGCAGGTGGCGCAATAGGAAACCCCGGTACCCTTGAATTCGTCCTCCCCAGGTATACCCAGTGGCCTGGGTCTGCCGCCCGGGGTAAGGATGACTGAACGGCCGTAAAATTCCCTGCCATCTTCCAGTACCAGGCGTTTGATGTTTTCATCCAGATGGTAAGACTTGATCTGGAGGTTGGACTTGATTTTACATCCGAACTGCTTGGCCTGATTTTTCATGGTATTGGCCAGCATATACCCTTTGGTGGATTCCACTCCCGGGTAGTTGGCAATCTCTTCGGTGAGCACCATTTGTCCTCCGATGGCCCCTTCGTTCAGGATCAGGGTAGATAGCTTGGCGCGGGAACTGTAAATGCCTGCTGTGAGGCCGGCAGCCCCGCCACCCACTATGATCACATCAAAAATCTCTTCCTGAGTCATGATTTCCAGCTCCTAGGCTCCGAAATGCTCATCCAGAACAGAAGTAACCTGCTGCATATTCTGAATGCTGCTTGTGGCATGAGCTACTTTACCGTTTTTGTAATACATGGTGAAAGGCAATCCCATGAATCCTCTGCATGCCGGATCGTTTCTGATTATGCCGGCTTCGGGCGAATCAAATGCCATCACGGCAAATTTAATATTCTCACGCTCTTCTTCCAGCTCTTCCATAACTCCGTAAACGGGAATGCACATGGGCCCCATCCGTCCGCAGCATACCATCACATTTTCGTTCTCATTGATATATTTTTCAAGTTCTGCAGCTGTTTCAAACTCGTGTAAGTTGGTGTGTAAATGCTTCATGATTTTATACTTTTTTTGTGTTAATTTTTCCTGCTGCAAAGATCCACATTTTAGCCAGAAACACCTTCTAGAGGGGAGTGGAGGGTGACAGGTTTTTTCCTGTATTATTTCAATTATATTTGTTTTATGGAGCAAAAGTACGAGCCGGATTGTTTCCAGCTAATCTCGAAGCAGGAATTAGAATCGCTCAGTGAGCATCGCACACAATTAACCTATCTGAGGGGAGAAACCCTCTTCAAGCAGGGGGCTCTTGCCCCCCATGTACTCTTTATTCAATCGGGACTCATTAAAGTATACCTTCAGACAGGTCAGAGCAAGGTGCAAAACCTGTGGATTGCCAGGGCTGGAGATTTTCTGGCCTTCTCCTCCGTGTTTGGAGAACGGTTCTACTCCTGTTCGGCCATGGCCCTCAAGGATACCGCGCTGTGGATGATTGATAAGCAGAGCCTGGCCGGTCTCCTGAAAACCAATCCCGAATTTGGCTTCCGCATCACCTCAAAAAATTTCAGGTCGGAACACCATCTTCTGGACCTGGTAGCCAGCCTTTCTTATAAGCAAATGAGGGGCAAACTGGCCACAACTTTGATTTATTTGAGTTCAGAGCCCTTCCTTTCAGAGAAGATATTCACCTACCTGAGCCGGCAGGATATTGCAGATTTTGCCTCCATCTCGGTGGAAAGTGTGATCAAGTTCCTGAAGGAGTTCGAGAAGGAAGGAATTCTAAGCCTTGAGAACAAGAATATCCTGATCCTGGATCCGGAAAAACTGGCCATGATCAGCATCAATGGATAAGTCTTTTAACTGTTACAAAGATAACAGAAGTCCGCTCTTTGCCGGCCCAGGAATATAATGCACTAATACCCTGAGGCTGACCCATATCGAAGTGCTTTTTGTATTGATTTTAGATAACGCTATATTTATGTTGCATTTTTAGAATTCTCCTATATTTGTCACGTTTTAAAAACTACCAGATATGCGTATTCTCGTTTGTATTAGCAATGTACCGGATACCACCACCAAGGTGAAGTTTTCGACCGACAACACTTCCTTTGATGATGGTGGCGTGCAGTGGATCATTAATCCATGGGACGAACTGGCATTGACCAGGGCCATGGAATTGAAAGAAGATGCTTCCAATGGAGTATCCAATGTAACTGTGGTAAGTGTTGGGACTGCCTCAGCAGAACCGACACTGAGAAAGGCCCTGGCCATTGGAGCCGACGATGCCATCCGGGTGGATGGTGATTCCAATGATGCTTTTTTCGTGGCTTCTCAGCTTGCTTCAGTAGCCAAAAGCGGAGATTTTGGAGTAATCCTTTGCGGGATCGAATCCAGTGATTACAATGGCTCAGCAGTAGGCGGAATGCTTTCAGAGATCCTGGATGTGCCATCCGTATCAGCCATTTCCGGTTTAAGCATGAATGGGGAAGAGCTAAGCATTACCCGTGATATTGATGGGGGTAAGGAAGAACTCACTGTTCCCGCACCCTTTGTGGGCATAGTTCAGAAGGGGATTGCCCAGGAGCCAAGGATTGCTGCCATGCGTGGAATCATGATGGCCAGAAAGAAACCCCTGCAGGTGATGCCGGTGGTGGAAGCTGAAGTTCTCACAGATTACCAGGAGTTCGCCATGCCCGAGCCCAAGGCTCCCTGTAAGATGGTGGAAGCCGACAATGTGAAAGAGCTTGTTAATCTTCTCCAGAATGAGGCAAAAGTCCTCTAAATTAACCCATTAATTTAGTAACCTACTAACTTAGATATCATGTCCGTATTAGTATATACAGAAAACTGGGATGGCAAATTCAAGAAACTTTCTTACGAATTGGTGTCCTATGCAAAAGCGGTAGCCGGAATGACCGGTGGAAGCGTAAGTGCTCTCTCCATTGGGAATGTGGACCAGGATGAACTGTCAAGTCTTGGTGCTTATGGAGCAAGCAATGTTCTGAACGTGGCCAATGTACCCGAAGGACTGGATAACCAGCTCTATTCGCAAGTTATTGCAGCTGCCATGGAAAAGAGTGGTGCCAAAGTTCTGGTTCTTGCCCATAATAACAGTGGGAAGGCGCTGGCTCCCCGCCTCTCGGTGAAGTTAAAGGCCGGATTGGTATCCGGTGTGACTGCGGTTCCCGAATCGGTCGATCCGCTGGTGGTAAATAAAAAAGTATTCAGTGGAAAGGCTTACGGTAAAGTGAAGGTTCTTTCGGAATCAGCCATTCTTACCCTGGCTCAGAGTTCCTATGAGATAGACGAAGCCGGAGGATCGGCTTCCGTTGAAGCATTCGATCCGGGAGTGGATGTAAATTCCGCCAAGACAAACATTAAGGATGTTCAGAAACAAAGCGGTAAGCTCCTGCTCACCGATGCCGATGTGGTAATTTCCGGAGGCAGGGGTATGAAAGCAGGCGAAAATTGGGGTCCCATCGAAGAGCTGGCAGAAGTGCTGGAAGGAGCTACAGCCTGTTCCAGACCCGTTTCTGACGAAGGTTGGCGTCCACACGGCGAGCATACCGGACAAACCGGGAAGATCATTGCTCCCAATCTGTATATGGCTTTCGGTATTTCCGGTGCTATACAGCACCTGGCAGGTGTTAGCTCTTCCAAGTGTATTGTGGCAGTGAACACCGACAAGGATGCTCCGATTTTTGAATCGGCCGATTATGGCATCGTAGGAGATGCCTTAAAAGTGCTTCCGGAGCTCATCAGTGAGATCAAGGCAGCCAAAGCTTTATAGCCAAGACCTAAATACTCCTTTATGGACAAACAGATTATTTTCCTGCTGGCCCTCCTGCTTACCCTGGGGGTATTCGGGTATACCACCCGCAAATTTATCGGATTCTTTAAACAGACCAAGGGGGGCTTTCCGGTAAAGCAACTGGGCCGCCGTTTTGGAGTTATGATGGAAGTGGCCATCGGACAGACCAAGATCTTCCGACACCCGATCATGGGATTGTTGCATGCCCTGGTGTTCTGGGGATTTTGTGTGATCCTGATTGGCAGTATTGAAATGGTGATCGATGGCTTGTTTGGAACAGAAAGGGTGCTGTCCTTTCTGGGTGTCGTATACAACATCATTATGGCTTCAGGCGACATTTTTGCCCTGGTCATTGCCCTGGCAATCATTGTGTTTTTATTCAGAAGGATTTTTCTGAATGTGAAGCGATTCTCAGGGATTGAGATGAAGCACATCTCTCACCTGGATGCAAACATTGCACTTACCATGATTTTTTTGCTGATGGTAAGTCTGCTCGGGATGAATACGTATTATTTGCTGGATGCCTCTGCTCACGGTCATGGCATTGAGGGCGTTTATCCGGTAAGCCAGATGCTGGCAGGATTTATGGATGCAGGTGAGGGGAATCATTTCTGGCACGAGTTCAATTGGTGGCTTCACATCGGCCTGATCTTCGTATTTGCCAATTACCTGCCCTACTCCAAGCACTTTCATGTATTTATGTCCGTACCCAATGTTTTCCTCAGCCGTCTGGAACCGCTGGGAAAACTGGATACCATGGAAAGCATTACCAAGGAGGTGAAGATCATGATGGATCCCAACCAGGCATTTGCGGCCCCGCCGGAAGGTGAGGAAGCTGAAGAAATGGACGTGGAGCGTTTTGGAATGCTGGATGTGGAAGATGTGAGCTGGAAAAATTACTTTGACTCCCTGGCCTGTACCGAGTGTGGTCGCTGTACCTCAGTATGTCCCGCCAACCTTACAGGCAAGATGCTTAGTCCCAGGAAGATCGTGATGGATGTAAGGGCACGGATGAAGGAAAAGGGGCCCGGACTGGTGAAAGAGGGGAAAGAATATTCCGATAACAAAGCCCTGCTCAGGGACTATGTTAGCGAGGAGGAACTGTGGGCATGTACCCTTTGCAATGCCTGTGCACAGGAATGTCCCATAAACATCAATCATCCTTCCCTGATTGTGGGTATGAGGCGCTACCTGGTCATGGAAGAAAGTGCAGCTCCCGGAGAACTGAATGCCATTTTTTCCAACATAGAAAACAACGGGGCTCCCTGGCAGTTTTCACCGGAAGACCGCATGCTGTGGGCCGATGGAAAGGTGGAGGTTCCCCTGATGGCCGATATGCTTGCCAAGGGAGAAAAACCGGAATACCTGCTTTGGGTGGGGTCGGCAGGTGCTTTTGACGATCGTTACAAGCAGGTAAGTACAGCCTTTGCCAAGGTCCTGAACCATCTGGGTATATCTTATGCTGTCCTGGGTACGGAAGAGGGAACCAGTGGCGATGTGGCAAGAAGGGCCGGCAACGAAATGCTGTTCCAGATGCAGGCGCTTATGAACATTGAAGTCTTTGAAGGATACGAAGTAAAAAAGATCCTGACCTGCGATCCCCACGCTTTCAATACTTTCTTAAATGAATATCCCGATCTGGGTGGGAACTACGAAGTGGTGCACCATTCGCAATTCCTTCGAGACCTTATGGAAGAAGGGAAACTGTCCTTGAACGGCACTCCTTTATCGGGCAAGAAGATTACTTTTCACGATCCCTGTTACCTGGGTAGAGCTAACAAGGAATACAAAGCTCCTCGCCAGGTCCTGAACGCGCTTTCATCCACCCAGGTGGAAATGGATCGCAATAAGAGTTTTGCGCTTTGCTGCGGTGCAGGGGGCGGACAAATGTTCAAAGAAGCAGAGAAAGGGGAGAAGGAGGTCTTTCTGGAAAGAACGGAGGATGCTCTTAAAACCGGAGCCGATATCATTGCCACGGCCTGTCCCTATTGTATGGTGATGATGACCGATGGCATCAAATACAAAAACAAGGAAGAGGAAGTGAAGAACTTCGATATTGCCGAATTAGTGGCCCAATCACTTGAACTTTAAAACGAGTAAAACAATAACTATGGAAGAGAAGAAACTGATTACAGGCGGTGAATTTTTGGTTAAAGAAACCGATCCCGCTGATGTATTTATCCCTGAAGAATTGGATGAGGAGCAGCGAATGATCGGTGAAACCTGTAAAGATTTCCTGGAGACCGAAGTCTTTCCGGTGGCCGACCGCATCGACGCTCAGGAAGATGGCCTTATGAGGTCACTTTTGGAGAAATCAGGCGAACTGGGTCTTTTGGGAATCACCATTCCCGAAGAATACGAAGGCTTTGGCCAGAACTTTATCACCACCATGTATTCCAGCGAAGTGTTGGGTGCCGGCTATTCTTACGCTGTGGCCTATTCCTGCCATACCGGTATCGGAACTCTTCCCATTCTTTACTATGGAAACGAAGAGCAGCGCGCCAAATACATACCCAAACTTGCGACCGGCGAGTGGATTGGAGCCTATTGCCTTACCGAACCAGGTGCAGGATCGGATGCCAACTCCGGAACTACCAAGGCTGTGCTCACCGAAGACGGTAAGCACTATGTACTCAACGGGGCCAAGATGTGGATCACGAACGGGGGTTTTGCCGATGTGATGACCGTTTTTGCCAAAATCGATAACGACCGTGTTCTCAGCGCATTTATCGTGGACCGCGACTTTGAAGGAATTACCTTCAATCCGGAAGAAAAGAAGATGGGTATCAAGGGATCTTCCACCCGCCAGATCTTCTTTAACGATGTGAAAGTACCTGTGGAAAACATGCTCGGAAAGCGAGGAGAGGGTTTCAGGATTGCTCTGAATATCCTGCATATGGGCCGTATCAAGCTTGGAGCCAATGTGATTGGATCAGCCAAAAAAGCCATTGATCAGAGCGTGCAGTATGCCAATGAGAGAAAGCAGTTTAACTGCCTGATTTCCCAGTTTGGAGCCATTAAGTACAAACTGGCCGAGCAGGTGATACGTACCTTTGCCACTGAGTGCTCCGTATATCGTGCCAGCAAGGCCCTTGACGATGCCATTGAGCACTATGTGGCCAATGGGGATGATAAGGGAAGAAATACCATGGAAGCCTTTAACCATTTTGCTGTGGAGGCTGCCGCCATGAAAGTATTTGGTTCCGAAGCACTGGACTATGTGGTGGACGAGGGAGTCCAGATTCACGGAGGTATGGGATTCTCTGCCGAGATGTTTATCGATAAGGGCTATCGCGATTCCAGGATCAACCGGATCTTTGAGGGAACCAATGAAATCAATCGTCTTCTGCTGGTGGATAATATCCTGAAGAAAGGAGCCAAGAAGGTACTCCCCGTGATGGAGCTGGCCGAGAAGGCTTTTGAAGAGGTGAAGAAGATGGATGGTGCGCCTGCTCCTGCCGAGGGCTGGTTTGAAGAGAAAGATCAGTATGTAGCTAATCAGAAGAAAGTGGTCCTTATGCTTCTTAAGGCAGCTTCAGAGAAATTCAGCCGTACCCTGGTTACTGAACAGGAAATTCTCAGCAATATTTCAGATTGCATCATTCAGGTATATGCTGCAGAATCTGTAGTTCTGCGCCTAAAGAAAATGGAAGCCATGAAGGGCGAGGAAGCATGCAAGATATACCGCGACATGGCTGATGTTTTCGTCTATGATGCAGCAGCCCGTATTGCCAAGTTCGCCAAAGATACTACTTACTCATTCGCCTATGGCGAGGTACGAGAACTGCTCGAAAAGGGTATTGCTAATTTCACCTGGACTGCCGGTGTGAATGTAAAGGAAGCGCGCAGAAGGATAGCAGACCAGTTGATCGACGAGGGCAAATATTGCTTCTAAACGACAGATCATCGGATCTGATAAAAAGCATATAGTACTATTAGGTGCCGGGAATGTGGCTACACACGTTTCCCGGCATCTTCATGCTCAGGGGCATATCATTGACGCCGTATGGTCCAGAACAGAAGAAAGTGCCCGTAAGCTGGCCGCTGGATTGAAAACTAAAGCCATAGGCACCATCGAAGAGCTGCCCGGAAAGGCCGATTTCTATCTGGTGGCAGTTCCCGATGATGCTGTAAAGGATGTGGCCAAGGAGTATTCAGGTCATCAGGGGATCTGGATGCATACTGCCGGATCGCTTCCCATGGATGTATTCAAGGGCCATTTTTCCGAATACGGTGTTATGTATCCTTTGCAGACCCTAAGCAGTGAACGTCCAGTGAGACTTGGTCTGTTACCCTTCCTGGTAGAGGGTTCCTCGACCGGGGTGAGTGATAAAGTTTATGCACTGGCATTATCCATATCCGGCAGAGTACAGATGTGCGATTCAGCTCAAAGACTGAGCATTCACCTGGCGGCTGTGTTTGCCAATAATTTTTCCAATCACATGGTGGACATCGCCCAGCAGATACTGAAGGAGAAGAATCTACCTCTAAACATGCTGGATCCTTTGCTGGAAGAGACTTTTCATAAGATCGACAGCATGGGTGCTCGGGATGCACAGACCGGTCCGGCCGTACGCAACGACCAGCTTACCATGGAGAAGCACAGAGAATTGTTGAAGAGTCATCCCGAATGGGAGAAATTGTATACTTTTATAAGCCGGGAAATTCAGCGCTCCCGGGAGGAATAAGCCCATAAGTGATAAGATTGCATGACCAATTTTAAAGAAGGACTACAGAAAGTAAAAGCATTTGCCTTTGATGTAGACGGAGTACTCAGCAGCCCTGAAGTTTACCTGCACCCTACCGGGGAACTTATGCGTTCCATGAATACCAAAGATGGCTATGCCCTGCAATATGCCATCAAACGCGGCTATCCCATTGCCATCATCACGGGGGGAAACACCGAATCGGTGGCCCTGCGATTCAAAGGACTGGGTATTACCGACATTTACCTGGCCTCGTCCTATAAGATGGAAGACTTTGAGGATTTTATTTTCAAATACGATCTTACTCCCGAACAGGTGCTTTATATGGGCGACGATTTGCCCGATTACGAGGTGATGAAAAAGGTGGGAGTTCCTTGCTGTCCGGCCAATGCTGTAGAAGAGATTAAATCCGTATCTCACTATATCTCACCTTTTGGAGGGGGTGA
>Ga0180430_10002470_pt1 | contig 16649 bp, 14 predicted proteins | sample SS_ome_9_FD_132999 | JGI IMG/M metagenome (GOLD analysis project Ga0180430, IMG submission 132999) | Hypersaline lake sediment archaeal communities from the Salton Sea, California, USA - SS_1_S_2 metaG | ecosystem: Environmental > Aquatic > Non-marine Saline and Alkaline > Hypersaline >... | reverse complement strand
GAACCGGCATGAACGACGCTCCTGCAGATCTCGTCGTTACGTGCGATCACCGGGATGATCGGCAGGGCGAACTTGACGGCGAACTCGAAATCGCGTTCATCATGCGCGGGCACGGCCATGATCGCGCCGGTTCCATAGGTCATCAGCACGTAGTCGGCAATCCACACTGGGACCTTGGCGCCGTTGACCGGATTGATCGCATAGCCGCCGGTGAATACGCCGGTCTTCTCCCGCTCAGTGGACATGCGATCGATGGCGGTCTCGCGCGCCGCCAGATCGCGGTACTTTGCTACCGCGTCACGTTGCTCGTCGGTGGTCAGCGTGTCGACAAGCGGATGCTCCGGTGCCAGCACCATGAAGGTGGCGCCCCACAGTGTGTCGGGCCGCGTGGTGAACACGGTGATCGGATCACCGTCTTCGGTGGCGAAGGTCACCTCGGCGCCCTGGCTTCGGCCGATCCAGTTCTCCTGCATCTTGACGACGTTGTCCGGCCAGTTCCCGAGCAAACTCAGATCATCGAGCAGCCGCTCGGCGTAGTCGGTGATCTTGAAGAACCACTGCTCGAGGTCGGTCGGCTCCACGGTGGTGTCGCAACGCTCGCAGCTGCCGTCCACCACCTGCTCGTTGGCGATCACGGTTTCGCAGGTCGGGCAGTAGTTGACGGTGGCCTTCTTCTTGTAGGCGAGGCCATTGTTGTACAGCTGCAGGAACAGCCACTGGGTCCATCGGTAGTAGTCGGGAAGACAGGTGGTGACTTCACGATCCCAATCGAACTGCACGCCCCACGCCGCGAACTGCTCACGTGATTTCTCGATGTTGCCCAGCGTCCAGGTTCGCGGATGACTGTTGTTGTCGATGGCCGCATTCTCGGCCGGAAGCCCGAAGGCGTCCCAGCCCATCGGGTTTAGCACCCTGTAGCCGCGCATGATCTTCGCGCGGGTCACCAGATCGCCGATAATGTAGTTGCGGCCGTGTCCGACATGCAGGTAGCCGGACGGATACGGGAACATGTTGAGGTAGTAGAAGGTGTTGTCGCGATCCTTGGTGTCGACCTTGAAGAAGCCCTGCTCGGCCCAGTAGTCGCGCCAGCGGGCTTCGATCGCCGCGAAATCGTAGGGTTCGATGTGCTTGTCCACGCTAGTTGTCTCCTCGTGCCACTCTTTCCGCCGCATCCAGCATTTGGCGAACGCCGTCTGCTGTCGGCAGCTCGCAGTACATGCGCAAGATGGGTTCCGTTCCGGACGCCCTGAACAGCAGCCAGCCGTCATCAAAGCGAAGCTTCAACCCATCTAGTGTCTCCACCTTGCGGACGGGCAGTCCTCCGAAGCTCTCGGGCGGTGCTGCCTTGAGATTCTCCACCAGCTCCACGCGGGTCTCCAGTTCGATGTCCCGGCGCTCGTACACCTGCGGCCCAAAGGTGGCGTGCAGGTCATCGATTAGTTCACTGGCAGGCTTGTCCGAGCTGGCAAGGATCTCGGCCAGCAAGAGCGAACACAGCACGCCGTCACGCTCCGGAATGTGCCCGCGAATCGCCAGGCTGCCGCTCTCCTCGCCGGCCATGAGGACATTGCCTTTGACGATGTGCTCGGCCGCATGCTTGAAACCGATCGGAATCTCGATGGTCTCTAGGCCGTAGGCTTTGGCCATCCGGCGGATCAGGTCGGACAGGTTGAAGGAAACGACGATCGGTCCTTTCCAGCCTCGTGTCTCGACCAGGTGGCGAAGAATCAGCGCATAGGTCAGATGAGCGTCGATGAAGCGCCCCCTCTCGTCCATGCCCGAGATGCGGTCGCCGTCGCCGTCTGTCACTGCGCCGATGCGCCGCCGTGTGCCGCCTTGAGTGATGGCCTCTCGTAGAGGAGCCAGGTTGACCTCAAGCGGCTCCGGTTTGACGCCACCGAACAGCGGATCCCGCGTTCCGCGGATCTGGATGTACGGGATATTCAGTTCGTCCAGAAGCTCCGCCACATAGCCTTGGGCTGAGCCGTACATCGAGTCGATGACCACTTCGATGGGGGCATCCTTCAACAGGTCGCGGTCGATGAGCTCGCGGACTCTGTTGAGAAACGGCGTGCGAAGATCCACGCGCTCGATGCGATCGGCCGGACTGACGATGTCCGGCGCCGAGGAAGGAAGCCGCTCCTCAACCGCCCGGGTGATCGACTCCGGAGCCGATCCGCCGTAGGCCGCCTTGAGCTTCAGCCCATTGTACGGCGCAGGATTGTGGCTGCTGGTCAGCATGATACCAATGGCTGTCTCGCGGTCTGCCACCGCATACGAGAGCGCGGGTGTGGGAATGAATCCATCGGAAAGCGACACGGGAATGCCCTCATCCTGCAGGACACGGCAAACATGCTCGGCAAACGCGTCCGAGAGGAAGCGTGTGTCGTACCCCACCACGACGCCGCGATCCGCCGCCCGGAATGTGGCACCCCAGTCGGTGTAGATCGGATTGGCGGCACGATCCTCGCTTCGGAGGTAGTCGGCTACGGCCTTGGCGACGCGACCCACATTGTCAAACGTGAACTCCTTGGCGATGATTGCACGCCAGCCGTCAGTTCCGAACCTTACGCTTTCTACGACGCCTTCTCGACCTTGGCTTTCCACTTCGCTCTCCTTGTTGGACGCGGGACTTGAGGTTGATTCGCTCCACGTTTGCCGGGAGCTTGAGGTCCTCGCGACGCAGGATGCTGCGAAGCAGATCGTGCGGAAGGCTGGTCTCCACCCAGATGGAATCGATGTCGACAACGCCGTTCTTCACCGGTACACGAGGAATGGAACGTTCGACCGCATCCTTGTAGCGATCGCCCATCTCGTCCGGTTCGGTCAATGCAACCGATGCGTCGAAACGTTCGGCTTGTGTCAACAGATCATCCTCTCAGCCCCTGCCTCGCATGTCGGGCAGTGGGCACGTTGATTCCGCGGGGCGTGTGACGACTCAACCCGGCTTGCAGAGCCGATCATAGCACAGGTCCGTTCAGGTTGTAAAGCAGCCTTTCGATGATCCCAGGAAACCAGAACGCGATTGGGAAGCCGCGTTGGTTGCGTTTCGGTACGTATGCTACAATCGCAGCCAAGTCTTGAGGGGGACGAACTTGGAACAAAGTCGTGCATCCGGCCTGCGTCGGACCTTGGTGTCAGCATTCCTCATGGTCGCCCTGTCGTGCTTCTTCGTCTGCGGAGGACCCGCCAAACTGCATCCGCTTCTGCAGGCGGCGGTGGCCTCGCTGGAGGCTCCCGCGAATGCTCCCGCTTCCGAGGGGGTGTTGCCTCGTGGAGAGATGGAGCCGGCGTTCGACTACTCCGTGTCGCCGGTGACGGGCGTGGAGAGGATCGGCGTGCTTGTCAAGACATCGACATCTCACGTGGGCAGCCGGATCGATGGACTTCCGCTGCGCAGCAGCACCGGGACGATCCACGGGATGTGGGTCACGGTTGCCGAACTCGCGCAGCTGGCCGGCCTTGATCAGGTGGTCTATGTCGAGCCGGCCTGGCGTATCGAAGCAAAGCTCGATGTCAGCGGGCCGGCGGTCGGCGCTTCGGCGGCGCACGTGGAGACCCCGGCGATTGTCGGAAGCAACGTGATCGTCGGCGTCGTGGACACGGGAATCGACTACGAGCACTTGGATTTCCGCGCGGACACTGATGGGGACGGGATCGAAGAATCGACACGAATCCTCGCCATCTGGGACCAGACGTTCGGTCTGCTCGGCGGCATCAAGTACAGCAGGCAGGAGATCGATGACGATCTGGCGGCGGGCCATGGCCCGGGCGAAGGCAATGTCCGGATTGTGGACACCAATGGACACGGAACGCACGTTGCAGGCATCGCGGCGGGCGATGGTTCATCGTCTGCCTACGGCTTCGTGGGCATCGCTCCCGGGGCATGGATCGTTGCGGTCAAGACCACATTCTTCACGTCCGACATCCTGGCCGGTGTCGAGTACGTGTTCGAGATTGCTGAGCAGCATGGGATGCCAGCGGTTGTGAACCTCAGTCTCGGCGGTCACGAAGGACCGCACGACGGGACCAGTCTGTTCGAGCAAGGACTGGACGAGTTGGCGGATCGTGACGGCCGCATCATCGTCGTATCGGCTGGGAACGAAGGCGACGAGCAGGTGCATGTCGGTGAGATTCTGACGCACGGCTCGCTGTCGACGTTCGAGATCGAGGTGAGTGGCTGGGAGACCGAGCTGTCTCTCTGGTATCCGGGCACGTCGCAATTCACGTTGAGCCTGCAACCGCCTATTGGATCACCGATTGTGGTTCCGTCAGGGGGCGTGTCGGGCTACCAGACCACGGCCAGCGGGATGGCCTATCTGGACAACGCATCCGGGGGACAGAATCCGTCGAACAGAGATCATGAGGCGTATCTCCGGTTGACGGGAACGACGCCCGGCGATCGATGGCGGATCACGGTGACCGATGCGGGCGGCGCGGGTCGTTATGACGCGTGGCTGCTTGGAGAGGGCACGGTTGTCGGCGGCGACGGCAGGATGACCATCGACGAGCCGGGCAACGCACAACGGGTGATTACGGTCGGATCGTTCAACACGAAGTCCAGCTGGATCTCCGTGAACGGCCAGGAAAGCATGCCGGGCTTCCCTCTGGGCGCGCGGTCCGGCTTTTCGAGCGTCGGCCCAACGCGCGACGGACGCCAGAAGCCCGAGCTATGCGCCCCGGGTGCATGGATCCTGGCGCCGCTGTCCACCGCTGCATCTTCTCTTCTCATCTATACGCATGCCGATGGTGTCCACACCGCGGAGATCGGGACCAGCATGGCGGCCCCTCACGTGAGCGGAGCGGTTGCACTTCTCCTGTCGTTGAACCCAGATCTGGATTACCAAGAGGTACGCAACATCCTCACATCGACGGCTGCGCAGGACTTCCATACCGGCGCCGTGCCGAATGATGGGTGGGGCTACGGGAAGCTCAACATCGGTGCGGCGATCGAGGCTCTGGCGGCGATCGAACCGCCGATCGAGCCGCCGACGCCGGTTGCGGTGCCGACGATCCAGGCGCGCACGAACCCGGTCGCCACGGAAGCTTCCTTTGACATCGAGTTACCGGACGGAACACGGCAGGCTTGGCTGCGCGTGTTCACCATCAGCGGGCGGGAGGTGCTCGAGGTCGCGCTTCCCGTGGCCCAATCCTCCTATGTGTGGGATCTGAGAAACGGTACCGGTGAGCAGCTCGCGTCCGGGCTCTACTTGGCGATTGTTGCGACGGATACTGCCACGTCCGAGATCGAGAAGGTGGTGATCGCACGATGAGGCGGCTCCGTGCATTCGGGATGCTGGCGATCCTGATGTCAGTGTTTTCTGCGACCGCCCCCGCTGACAACGCCGGGGACATCTTCTCGATCGGATTGTCGGTGCGCAGTCTGGGAATGGCCGGCGCCTACATGGCGTTGGCCGACGACGAGGCGGCGGTGCTGCACAACCCATGCGGGCTTGCCGCGTATGATGCATTCGGCTTCACGTCGGTCTACTCGCAGCAGTTCGGTGGCGTTTCGTACGGTGGGATCGGGATTGCGATCCCCTACGTGGGTGCTGCGCTCCTTGCCTTGGATTCAGGGGTGATCGCGTCGGGCGACACCACATTCCGATACGCCACGCAAGGGGCGGTGGTGTCGTTGGCTGTGCCGGTGGGTCCGGTTGCTCTGGGCCTTCGGTTCCGGTATGCACACATCTCGTCGCCTTCTGTCGCCGGAGGCTGGGCGTTGGACCCAGCGATCTCTGTAGAGACAGGCTTTCTGAAGGCCACGCTGATCTATGAGGCGGCGATCCAAGATCCGATGAGAAGCGAAAGCGGTTCGGAGGATGCATGGTTGTCATCCTTGGGCCTGGGCGTGGCGGCCACGCTGGAGCCGTTCGACCGCGTGACGTGGAGCGCGACGTTCCAAGCGGACAGAGTCTTCAGTTCGTCGACGGGCGTGGCGGCCGGTCTCGAGACATGGATTGGCGGGCTCGGAGCTCGCGTGGGATACAGCGCGGGCGGACTGGCGCTCGGACTTTCGGTCAGACTCGCTGGATTCCAGCTCGACTGGGCGTACGCGATGCATGACGATCTGGGTGACAGCCATCGGGCAGCGCTGTCGATTCGATTCTAGGGAGCTCATACGATGCGTAAGCGATACACACTGCTGATTGTCCTCCTGGGGCTGGCTTGGGCCTGCCTTGGCGGCATGGCTCAGGACGTACAGACGAGCTCGACGGCGACGGAAGGTCCACAGCCGTCGATTGAGGCTGCGAGTGCTGAGGTTCAGACGGGTAGCTCCGTAGCGTCCACGGACCCTGTGTTGCTCGATGAGGAGAGAACGGAGGCCTTCCAGATCGACATCGACGGGCGAAAGACCTGGACGGTCCGCTATGGGTTCGGGCACCCACTCGGGTTGGCGCTGGCCGGCATTCAAGCGGGGCAACTTGATCTGGATCAGACGCTTCGCGTCGACTTCACCGCCGAGGCGCTGGAGGCGCTGAGTGTTGTGGCGCATCTGGATGACCAGCAGGCGGATGTGATGCAGTCGCTTGCCGTCTATCTGGACACGGAGAGGCTCGACGGTGTGTTCGGCGACTTCAGCCTTGCAGGGATGAGTGGCGTGGCGACCTACAACAAGAAGATGCTGGGCCTGCGGCTCGACTACTACTTCGGCGATGCCACGCTGACGGCAGTGGCCTCGCAGTTCGAGGGAATCTCCGAGACGCGAACCTTTACCGGGGATACCGCGTCCGATACGGTCGAGTTCTCCGCCTTTCGGCCGGATCAACCGTGGACCGAGTCGGCGTACCGATCGCACATCGACGGCCTGTACGCCTTTCGGTTCGAGACCGCCTATGTGGAGGGGTTCACCGACGTTGGGCTGACGCTGGAGGCCTCGGGCGGCTTGACGGGTATCCTGAGCACTTTCGGACTTGCGTACCTCGCTGACGTGTTGATCGATCATGGCACGCTCGACCTGGATGATGGCGACTTCACGGCGATTGCCTCCGGTCGGGTACTCGTTCTTGTCAACGAGTTGGCTGACTACGCCCGCGAGATTCTCGAAGAGGCGATCGATGTCTACAACGATGAGCTTCCGGACGACGAAGAGGAGCGGGTCTATCCCTTTGTGCCGGACTCGGAGTACGAACTTGATTTTCTGGGGCGTCTCGAACCGTATCTCGGGCTGTCCGTCGGAGACGAAACCGTGAACACTACGGCCGCAGTGCGGCGCACGTTCTACGACCTGGGCGCGACCGACATCATGCCGAACAGTATCTCGGTTCAAGTGAGCAGCGACGGCGTGACCTACTACCCGATCACCTTGCCCGAGTTCGCGGAGTACTCCGTCGGACTTCACGAGGCTCCTGGAATCCTGGAGTGCAACTTCCCAGATGCGTTTTTCGATGCCACGGATGCAGCCATCCGCGTGCAGTATCAATACTCGATCGCCGGCGGCATCTTCATGCTCGGATTGTCCTTGATTCCCGAGAGCGACAAGGTGTATCTGAACGGCGAGCTGCTCGAGCGGAACGACGACTACACGATCGACTACGAGGTCGGGATGCTCATGCTCGATGCATCGATCGAATTGGATTCGAGCGATGCCCTTCGCGTGGACTACGAAGTGTACAGTGGCGGGCTGGGTGGCGGCGCCGATTACGCCAGCTACTTCTATGGGCTGGCATTGGATCTTCCCCTGGGAGACTTGGGAACCCTCCAGGCCAGTCTCTTGCGATCGCAGGATGATCCCGGATCGACCGAGGATCCGACCACGGCGCAGACGATGCCGAACCAGCAGACGGTTGCTGCGGTATCGGCGGATCTTGGCTGGGACGATTTCAGCACGAATCTGTCGATCGGCTACAACGACGAGCTTTTCCCGTTCGATGACAACCAACGGGCAAACGAGCAGAATCTCGTGACCGCGATTGCCGCGTTCTCGAAGTACACCATTGTGGGGCACCTCGACGGGTTCAGTGTCTTCTCCGACGGCATGTGGCGGGCCTACGACACCGGCAGCGGACTGTCGGGACCCGCCGTGCGCGACATCGCGTACGCAGATGACACCCTGTACTTCGCGACCAACGCGGGACTGACCGTGGTGAGACTGGACGGCGTGGCCCCGCTGGATCGTGTGAGGAACTGGCGCTACTACACGGTGGGAGACGGTCCGCCGAATGCCTCATTCCGCTCTGTGGCTGCTGTGGACGGCATCGTGTGGGTCGGAACTGACGGTGGCCTTGCGTCTGTCTCCGCGGATGCCATGGAGGATCGTGCGGCGTGGACGGTCTACCGGAGCGAGTCGTTCGCCGAGGTGCCGGCGATCACCACGATCGCCGCAAGTGGCGACGCGATGTATTTCGGCACGGAGGCTGGACTGTATGTCTTGGAGACGGGCTCGGCGATTCCCGTGCGGGTCTCCGGCACACAGGGGATCGCGATTCATGACCTTCATGCTGCGGGGGACACGCTGTACGTCGCGTCGGATCGAGGCGTTCGAGCCTACGTCGATGGCGTACCAGGCGGCTGGATTGTCGACGGGATCGCCGCCTACGCCGTGCTGGCCAGTGAGGAGACGGTCTATGTCGGTACCGATGCCGGCTTGGTCGTGAGTGATGGGAGCTTGGCTTCACACGTCAACTGGAAGGTCACCGCCCTTGGACTGGGTGCCGAGGGTGCCCTATGGGTTGGGAGCCAAGCCAACGACGACTACAGGCTCCTGGTGTGGCGCCACGCTGAGACGGTGGAGACGTTCGACAACGAGACGGCGCTGATCGATGGACGGGATCGGCGTCACTACGTCAATGTCCCGGCGGACGATCACACGAGCCGCGGGTTGTCGGCTCGGATCTCGTTCCGAGAAACAGGAGAACCGATCTCGGTGTACGGATCGATCGAGACCATCTCCCCCGAGTACCATGCGATCGGAAGCTTGTCGCGAACCGACTCGACCGGTTGGACGTTCGGTGCGGAGGATGAGCTAGACGATGACATCACGTGGACGATCTCTCACAAGCACCGGATGAGCGACCTGAGGAGCGACGATCCGACGGCGCGGACGACCAACCAGGCGACATTCCAGTGGCAGACAAGCTTCGGTCCGGAGCTCTCGACCAGTCTGTTGCATCGGACGGTGAACGACGATTGGCGACGTCAGGGGGGAGAGACGTCGTATCTGAGCTACCGTGCGGTGGTTCGGGACAGCCTGTTTGACAACCGTTTGGATGTGAAGCTTCGCTGGACCGACACGTATGGAATCGACGAGGTCGCTGGTGAGACGTCCCGTGACAGCACACTGGCGGCGAGCCTCTCGGCCATACCGATGGAGGGTCTCTCGCTTGTCGGCGGCTGGTCGCGTCCGGTCGATCTGGATTCCTCCGGCTGGGATGGATCCGAGACCTGGACATGGGGAGGGACCTACCGAGAGGATGTGGTCTTCGGTCTGATCGCGTTCGATTACGGAGGCAAGCGCGTGGTGGCGCTGCCCGAGCGGACCTCATCGTGGAGTCACTCGTTCGATGCGGGCGTTGATGTCGATACGTTCTCGATCTCCTTCTTCTCATCCGAAGATGGAGATGGATCGGGTCCTTCCGCTTGGTCGATCACGCCGGGCGTGGATGTGGAGGTCACGCTGGACGATGCGCTGGCGTTTGACAGCCGGGCGATCGTTACGACCAGCCGTGATCAGCTCTCTCTGCGCACAACGCTGGATCTCGAAGTCAGCGGATTCGCAGATGCCCTGGATCCGGCAGTCACAGACCACGCCGGATACGGCGACGACGTGATCCGAGATCTGCAGAAGATCTCGGTAACACGAGATACGGTGGCTGGGAAGGCATCACGCCAAGTCTGACGGTGTCTGCTTCCCGTAGCGCCTCCACGTATCGAGGAGAGACACGGGCAGGGTACGACGTGGGGCTGGATGGGAGACTCCGCTGGGTGCCAGACCGCGGTACGCAGGACACGTTGTCCATCGGGATGGATCTGGAGGTCGAACCGGACGAACTCCAGTTCAAGGCGTCCATCGACAACAGCTACCGAACCGATGTGACCGATTGGATTGGCGATCTGATCGCCGCATGGGGAGTGTTCGGCTCCGAAACCGAGGAGAGCATGAAGCCTGTCGTTGGACTCTCCGTGGAGAACGCGCTTGACCTCAGACTCTTCAACAAGCCGGACTTCGATGCCTCGGTGATTGCCAGAATGGATGTGGCTGTCGGTCCGATGTGGGGCGGATCCCTCGGAATGTCCTACTACACTGGATTGAAGAGCACCGGCGAGCTGTATCACAGCACGCTGATTGAGTTGACCCTCGCGCTGGACTTCGAGATCTCCGAGTCATCCGGCGACGAATGATTCGTGCGAGGATCAACCAGCGAACTGCAAGGGCAGAAGCCTTTCACCATGAAGTGCATGAAGGACACGAAGGGAAGACCCCGGCTTGACGTTGTCAGCGAAACCGCAACTGCGTTTCTCGCGCAGAGGCGCGGAGTGCGCAAAGAGCTGCAACGGCACAGGCTTCTCACCATGAAGTGCATGAAGAACATGAAGGGGAGCCCTCCGATGGGGGTTGTCGGGCTCAAGGAAATCGCGGATGTATCAGTTGTGAGTTCCTTCATGAACATGCTACAGAGCTCTGACCTTGGATTCCTTCATGGACTTCATGTCCTTCATGGTAGAGCACTTCTTGGCTTCTGACCTTCACATTTCGTGGGATTCTCAACGAACTCTGCGTCTCTGCGCGATTGTGGTGTTGGGTGGGAAGCCCTGATAGCGTTTCTCCGCAAAGGCCCTGGAGACTCGCCGGACTGCCACTGCGAGTTGCCGGTGCTCTATCCACCGCCCACGGGCGGAAGGAAGGCCACCCGATCCCCGTCGCGCAGACGCGTGTCGAACATGTTGAGGAAGCGGGCATTGCGTCCGTTGACCAGGATCTGCAGGTACCCCTCGTCAAGCCCCTTCTTCAGCGCGGACACCAGATCGGGATGCTGCTCAGCCATTCGATCGATCAGACTGCCGAGCGTGTCGCTGCCCGTGACGGGATGTGAGATGGCTCCTGCCGGCAATTGCGTGCGCAATCCACCGAAGACCTTGATCGTGACGCTAGGGCTACTGTCGGACATCTCATCCTCTCTCTCGAATGGGTTGCTCAGACATTCTACCCACATCTTCACGTTGGACACCTGGGAACTCGTGGATGGTGTGTTGCGAGTTCCATAGGAACACGGCATAAACGTTGTGCCGTGTTCCCAATGGTAGACTGCCTCTCGCCTTATGTTCTCGCTTCTCGTGGGGCTCTCAGTGAGCTTCGCGCTCTCTGCGCGAGATGGTGCTGATCGATAAGACCCCACTGCGCTTCTCTCGCCAAGACGCAGAGAACGCCAAGAATCGCCAAGTCACAAGCGATTCACCATGAAGGACATGAAGAACACGAAGAAACCTCGCATGGGCTTTGGGTTCTGATTCACTTCATGTCCTTCATGTTCTTCATGGTGGACGGCTTCTCGCCTTTTGCCCATCGGTATGGCTCACCCCAGGAGAACGGGCAACGGCCAGTCATCCAGTCGGGCCGTTGCCAACCTGCGTTAGCTGTGCCTGCCCCGCGGAGGCACATGGCAATGTCGGCAAGCCAGGAGAACGCGTCTCTCGGTGCGCTCTCCCCCAGCAACGGCCAGCGATCCAGCCGAGCCGTTGCCCTGATGTCCCGTCTCCGCCTTCCCGGAAGAACGCGATGATTCGCGCGTTCTTCTCAAGCAACGGCCAGCGATCCAGCCGGGCCGTTGCCCTGATGTCCCGTCTCCGCCTCCCCGGAAGAACGCGACGATTCGCGCGTTCTTCTCAAGCAACGGCCAGCGATCCAGCCGAGTCGTTGCCCTGATGTCCCGTCTCCGCCTCCCCGGAAGAACGCGACGATTCGCGCGTTCTTCTCAAGCAACGGCCAGCGATCCAGCCGGGCCGTTGCCCGTTGGCGAGCCAAGACCCCATCGGTATAATCCTGAACTAACTTACCCTCTGGACGGTCGACGATCATGGATAGGACTCGAGTGCTTGTTTGCAGTGCATGGCCCTATGCTTCCGGTGTTCCCCATCTTGGAAACATGGTGGGCTCTCTGTTGTCCGGTGATGTCTTCGCTCGCTACTACCGGCTGCGGGGCAAGAAAGCCCTCTACGTGTCGGGCTCGGACGCGCATGGGACACGCATCGAGTACGAAGCGAAGAAGGCCGGCATGCAGCCTGAGGAACTCGTCCACAAGAACCACCAGAGGATCTGCGACGTACTGGATGGTTTCTCGGTGCAGTTCGATAACTACACGACAACGATGACCGAGACGCATCGGAAGTTCGTCCAGGGCATCTACCTTCGGATGGAGGAGAACGGCCACATCTGTACAAAGGAAGAGCAGCGTGCGTACTGCTTGCACGACCAGAAGTTTCTTGCCGATCGCCTGATCAGCGGAACGTGTCCGAAGTGCGGTTCACCCGGTGCGCTGGGCAATCAGTGCGATGCGTGTGGCGCGATCCTGGAGCCCGAGGAGCTGGTCAATCCGGTCTGCAACTTCTGTGGGTTGAGCGAGATTGAGTTCCGGCACACCAAGCATTGGTACCTTGATTTGGCCGGCTTGTCTGAGCAGTTGGAGTCCTACGTGGCGTCTCGTGGCTTCCAAGGGAACGTCGCCATGTTCACCCGGCGGATGATCGATGAAGGGTTGAGACCTCGTGCCATGACCCGCGACATCGACTGGGGGATTCCCGCTCCGTTCAAGGGGGCCGAGGGTAAGGTCATCTATGTATGGGGCGAAGCCGCGCTCGGGTACGTCTCGTCGGTGATTGAGCACTTCGGTGGCGACCCGGAGTGGCGCGAGTTCTGGTTCGGCGACGACGTCTTCCAGGTCTACACGGTGGGGAAGGACAACATCCCGTTCCATACGCTGATCTTCCCAGGCCAGCTCATCGCGTCCGGTGAGGGGTATCACCTTCCGGATCAGATTGCTGCCACGGAGTACCTCAATTGGATTGGCGGTGACAGCTTCTCCAAGAGCCGTGGTGTTGGCCTCTACTGTGACGATGCGCTGAAGGTTCTGGACGGCGAGTTGTGGCGCTTCTACCTCCTGTACAACCGTCCCGAGGGGCGAGATGTCAACTTCTCATGGGAGGAGCTCGAGAAGGCGATCAATGGCGTGCTGATCTCCAACATCGCGAACCTGATGAACCGGATCATCTCGTTCGTCCAGAGCAAGTATGACAAGCGCATTCCGACTGCGATACTCGATGCCGAGGTCGTGGAGGCGCTCGCGACGCACATCGGCACCTACGAGACGGCCATGCACGAGGGCTCTCTGCAGCGGGCCTTGCGTGTCGTCTGCGATCTGGCGGTCTTCGGGAACGAGTACTTCCAGCGCAAGAAGCCGTGGGCGACCCATGACGAGTCTGCGGTTGCCAGCGCAATCCACCTGGTCAAGGCCATGGCGATCCTCCTGAAGCCGACGATGCCTGGGTTCTCATCCACCGTGCTCGGCATTCTGGGGCTCAAGCATCCGGCATGGTCGGACCTCGATGTAGATCTTTCGGGCCAGGAGATCTCCGATGAACGAGCCCTTCTTGAGCGGATCGAGATCGACGACCTTCGCGCGAAGGTTGAGTCGATCATGTCGACCGACGAGGAGTCGCCCGAACCCGCTGAAGCGGGGACGCCGATGATCACATTCGACGATTTCGGGAAGCTGGATCTGCGCGTTGCCAAGATCCTCGAGGTGAACGATATTCCCAAGGCGGATCGGCTGTACCGCTTGACCGTGGATCTCGGCGATGAGACCCGGACCTGTGTGGCCGGCATCAAGGCAAGCTACAAGCCGGAGGAACTGATCGGCCAAAGCATCGTTGTGGTGGCGAATCTTGAGCCGGTTACCCTTCGTGGTGTACAGTCCGAGTGTATGCTGCTTGCCGCCAAGGGCGAGCAGCTGTCATTGGTTGGCCCGGCGCGAGCTGTCGATCCGGGAACGACCGTTTCCTAGAGGCATTGAAAAGGGTTGAGCCGAAGGCTAGAATCTGACCCGATTGGGGTGTTAGTTATGTATGCAGTGATCGAAACTGGGGGAAAGCAGTATAAGGTGGAAGAAGGGACTGTGCTCGAGCACGAGCGACTCAACGGTGTGGAGCCGGGTGAGGTCGTCGAGTTCGACAAGGTCCTTCTTCTGGTCGATGGCGATGATGTTCGTGTGGGCACGCCCTACCTTGAAGGTGTCAAGGTCAAGGCGGAAGTGAAGGAACATGCCCGCGGCGACAAGATCATCGTCTTCAAGTACAAGAGCAAGAAGGGGTACCGCCGCAAGCAGGGGCACCGACAGGAGCTGACCTCGACCGCGATCACCGGGATCGAAGGCTAGGGAGTTCTCTCGTGGGTGAGATCTTTGTGCAACGCGATGGATCCAACCGAATCGTCGGGGTGGCCATTCACGATATCTCGGCGGACACAGCTGTTGGAAAAGCTGTTCTCGGGTATCTGCAGACCGTTGCTGAATCCCTCACCACGTACCTCCACGTGCCGGTTGTAGGTGGCACGGCCGATGACTTCGGCCTGGCTGTAGATCGGGCGGATCTGCATCTGGATCGCGAGTTGGATGCGATCTTGGAGACGTTGGTGATCGGCCTGCGGTTGCTGGAAACAAGATTCCCCGGCGAGATGACCGTCCATGAGGCGACGGTCGGAGTCGAGGTCTGACGAAGGAGACGACATGGCGCATAAAACGAGTACCGGTTCAACGCAGAATGTCCACGACAGTCCAGGGAAACGCCTTGGGATCAAGCGTTTCGGTGGGGAGTGGGTCAATGCAGGGACGATCATCCTCCGCCAGCGTGGCACGCGCTTCGCACCGGGTAAGAACGTGGGATTGGGCAGAGACTTCACGATCTATGCGAAGGTTCCGGGACACGTCGTGTTCGAGGGAACGCGCAAGAAGTACGTCAGTGTGATCCCTGCCGAGCAGGAGGCTTAGTTCCGTGCGTACCGCCTTGTCGGGTAGCCATGTTTATTGATGAGGCGGTCGTTCGCGTCCGTGCCGGCCGCGGCGGCAACGGAGTCATCCACTTCATTTCGAACCGACACACCCCGCGCGGGGGGCCGGATGGTGGATCCGGTGGCCCGGGCGGGGATGTCGTATTGCGCGCCTCGCTCAGCGTCTCAACGCTTCATGCCTTCCGACATCGCCCTCGCTTCGAAGCAGCAGGAGGGGTTGACGGGAAACGGAACAACCAGACCGGAGCTCGCGGCGAGGACCTGATCGTCCACGTTCCTGTGGGGACGATCATCAAGGACTACGACACTGAGGAAGTGCTCGCCGATCTCGCTGCAGTGAACGAAGAGGTCGTGGTTGCCCGAGGGGGCGAGCACGGACGTGGCAACAGCAGCTTCACGACCACAACGCGCCGCGCGCCGCGGGTCTGCGAGCGCGGATTGCCCGGCGAGGAGCGAATGCTTCAGCTTGAGCTCAAGCTGATCGCCGACGTGGGGATCATCGGGTTTCCCAACGCGGGCAAGTCGAGCCTCATCTCCAGCATCTCCGGCAAGAAAGCGCAAGTTGCCGACTATCCGTTCACCACAATCATTCCGAATCTTGGTGTGGTGGATGTTGATGGACGCAACAGCTTCGTGGCCGTGGATGTCCCTGGTCTGGTCGAGGGAGCACATCAGGGACGTGGACTGGGAGATCGCTTCCTGCGGCACATCGAGCGGACACGCTTGTTTATCCACATGATCGATCTGGCGACGCTGGAGGAGCGGGATCCGCTCGACGACTACCTGAAGATCAATGCGGAGCTTGCAGCATTCAACCCGGCGCTGGCCGAGCGTCCGCAGCTGGTTGTCGGCAACAAGATTGACGCGCTCGACGATGAGGCGGTCGCAGCGATCGTCGCTCGCTTTGCCGAGGCCGACGTTGAGCTGATTCCGATCTCGGTAGCGACGCAGACGGGCGTTCGCGACCTGGTGGGGCGCGCCTACACCCTGTTGGTGGACTCGCGAGAACGTGAGGTTACGCCCGCATCTCCCGTTCGGAGGAAAGTGTATCGATTCGCTGAGGAGACAGGCTTCCGGATCGAGGCGGAGGACGACACCTACGTGGTGATCGGTCAGGAGATCGAACGCGTCGTACAGAAACTGATTCTCAACACGCGTGATGCGCTGGAGTACCTTGCCGATCGGTTGGAAAAGATGGGTGTCCTCAAGGAGCTGCGTCGTCTAGGGTACAAACCAGGCGATTTGATCCGAATCGGTGAGGTGGAACTTGAGCTTGCAGGGTAGAGTGGGGCTGTTCGGTGGAACCTTCAACCCGCTTCACAACGCGCATCTGAAGGTGGCGCGCATTGCGCTCGAGCAGTGCGGCTTGTCCGAGATCGTGATCGTCCCCAACGGGATTCCGCCGCACAAGCCGATCCAGCCGCGAGTTGACAAGGAAGATCGTCTGCGTATGGTGGAAGAGGCGATCAGCGATGATCCGCGGTTGTCAGTCTCACGCATCGAGTTCGATCGCGAGGGACCGTCCTACACCATTGACACAATCCGCGCGATGTCGCATGATTATCCACAAGGGATCTGCTTCATCATCGGTGCGGATCGCTTGGTGCAGATTGAGACATGGAGAGAACCGGAGGCGCTTCTACGGAGCGTT
>Ga0180430_10002468_pt1 | contig 16652 bp, 9 predicted proteins | sample SS_ome_9_FD_132999 | JGI IMG/M metagenome (GOLD analysis project Ga0180430, IMG submission 132999) | Hypersaline lake sediment archaeal communities from the Salton Sea, California, USA - SS_1_S_2 metaG | ecosystem: Environmental > Aquatic > Non-marine Saline and Alkaline > Hypersaline > Sediment... | reverse complement strand
TTTGACCCCGGATATGCCGCGAGATCGACGGTCTCGTAGCTGAGGATCGATCGATTTTCGAATCGGAGGGTACTTGGAAAACTCCAAACTTGCAATTATTTCGAGTCGTGTCAAGATTCTCCGCACCCCTCGGCCGGCCGACCGGCCCCGACCGAAAAATAAACTTGGTCGCCAAACTCGAACGTTTCGTGCGATCGGTACGAGAAGACCGTCGCCGACGTAGATTTTCGATCAAAACTCGATTCCGGGCATCCAACTCGAAGATCCGACGAAAACTAAAATATTTTTGGAGTGGCAAATTTCACTGTACCAAAAAAATCAATTTTGCGTCTATCAAAATTTTTTTGAAAACCCCCAGAGAAAATTTTTACGTCAAAAATATTTTCATTTCGCTTCTAGCGAGCTGATGGGTGCCCGGAATCGAGTTTTGATCGAAAATCTACGTCGGCGACGGCCTTCTCGTGCCGATCGCACGAAAGAATTGAGTCGAACGACCAACTTTTATTTTTCGAACTCGGCCGCCGGCCGGCCGAGAGGCGGGGAGAATCTTGACACGACTCGAAATAATTGCAAGTTTGGAGTTTTCCAAGTACCCTCCGATTCGAAAATCGATCGATCCTCAGCTACGAGACCGTCGATCTCGCGGCATATCCGGGGTCAAAAAATTTTTATCGGCACTCTTCACCGGCGAACGCGCCTAATGGCCGCCTAAATGCGATTTTGCGTTCCATTCGCATTGCGGATTTGGCCAACTTCGATTCGTTTGCCCTCTGGCGAGCGGTTCGCTGACGAGCAGTGACTTTTGTTTGGATGAGCGAGTTCAGAAGGAGCTTCTCGTGCGCCGAGTGCGAAGCTATTGCAAATCGGCTGAACGACGAAGGCTGTCTCCAGATAGATCACTCGCAATGAGAATGAGAATTCGCATTGCGGGCCGGCCGCCAAGTTGGCGAAATGCGAGTTTTGGCGAGTTGAAATACGATCCGCCGAAGTGCGCGACGTGTGCTACGAGGCCGCCGATCTCGGCACTCTGGCGCAATCGGCGGTCAATTTGGACGCGCTGGACGCGAGTAAAGAGAGTTGGTAGGAGGGAATGCGAGTTGGCGGACGGGAATGAGAGTTGGCGGGCGAGTTGCATTGGGCCAACGGACGTCGAGCGCGATGAATGAGTTGGTGCACTCGGCGAGCGACGTGCGCGTGAGCATGGCTGCGCGTGGCGTGCGGCCCGCGCTCGGCGACGACGACGCGCTGCCGTCGGCGGTGTTCAAGTTTGCGCCCGAGTGCGCGTCGTACAAGGTGCAATCGGACGGCTCCGGAACGTTTGTGTACCTGTACGGCACGGACGAGTACGGCCACTCGTGCGCCGTGCGCGCCGAGCACTTTCGGCCGTACCTGTACGTGTCGTTGGCGTCGATCGACGCGCACAGCGACGACGAATCGGTGCGGCGCGGCATCATCGAGAATCTGATTGGCGAGCTGCAGGCACGCCTGGTGGCGATCAGCGCCGCGTCGCGCCAGAGCTGGGCGCCAGAGCGCGTGGCGTTCCGCCGCTCGCTGGCCGGCCGCGTGCGCATCGAGTGGCGCCGGTCGCGTGCGCGTCTGGAGCCGGCCGACGACGCGCAGCGCGTGCTGCCGATCGTCGGGTGGCGCGTGGCGCACGGCGTGCCGGTCAAGGGCTCGGGCGCCGGCGCCGGCTACCGCGGCATGCGCCAGCGTCGGTTCCTCCAGATCTTCTTCTACTCGCCGACGCTCGTGAGCAAGTGCCGCGCGCTGCTGCACGGCCGGCACGCCGAGCTCGGCGCCGTCGAGCAGTGTGCGCGCCTCGGGCGTGGCGGACGCGGCGACCAGACCGGCGAGATGCGCACGACCGAGGGCGCCGACGGCGGCGGCGACGTGGCCGCCGACAAACAGTGGCAGAGCAAGGTGCGCGAGGTCGGCGGCCAGCAGACGATGCGCCGCTTCCAGAAAGCGCCGCTCGAACCCGAGACGGACGAGCGCGAGGCGCTCGAAGCCGAGCTGGCCGAGATGGAGGCGGAGGACGTCGGCGAGGTGGCGCCCGATGACGTGCACTACGCCGCCGAGGCGGGCGGCGCGTGCGATGCTCGCGACGACGCGAGCGAGGACAGCGAGGAGCGGACAGAGGAGCGCGCAGAGGACGAAGAGTGGGACACGACCAAGTGGTACGTGCTCGAGAGCGAGAGCCGCGAGGACGACGCGGTGCGCGCGCTCGAGTGGCGCGCCGAGCGACGCTTTGCGCGCCGCGCGGCGCGCCGGCTGCGCGACGTGTGCGCGCAGAGCAACATGCTCGACCGGCAGCGCTTTGCCGTCTACGAGGCAGACATCGACTTTGTGCTGCGCTTTGCGCTTGACTGCGGCTTCTCGTACGAACACTGGCTCGAGATCGACACGCGCGCCGCGTTTGCCACGCTGCCCGACGGCTCGCCGGCGCCGGCGCCGGTGCGCGTGCGCCGGGCGCGCGACCGCGAGCGCGAGACGCGCGCTCAGATCGAGCTGCGCGTCGACTACCGCGCACTGCGCTACCGCGCCGACGATCCGATTCAGAACACGATCCCGCGGCACGTCGTCCTGTCGCTCGACTGCGAGATGGAGACCGGACCGCAGGGCGCGTTTCCGGCGCCCGAGACCGAGTCGATGCTGCAGTGCGTCTGCATTGTGCGCGACGACCGCGAGCTCGAGGGCCGCGGCGCGCCGCACGGCAAGAACGGCTTTTGGTACCGCTCGGTGACGTTTGCGCTCGGCGGCACGCTCGCCACGCAGAGCGCGCCGCGCACCAACTGCTGGGAGCGGCACGTACTGTGCTTCGACAACGAGGCGGTGCTGTTCGAGGCGCTCGGCCGTTTTGTGCGCGAGCTCGGGCCGTCGATTGTGACCGGCTACAACACCGACGGCTTCGATTTGCCGTACATGCTCGAGCGCGCCACGGTGCTCGGCGTCGGCCGCGAGTTTGCGTCGGCGTGGGGTCGCTCGCGCTACTCGTCGCGCCTGCGCATTGTCGAGCGCACGTTCCAGTCGTCGGCGTTTGGCAGCATCGTGTTTCAGGACGTGCGCGCCGAGGGCCTCGTCTTCATCGACCTCTTCCTCAAGCTCAAGAAGGACCCGATGGTCAAGCTCCGCTCGCTGGCGCTCAACTTTGTCGCGTCGCACTACCTCGGCGAGCAGAAGGAGGACGTCGCCTACTCGATGATCAACACGCTCCAGAAGACGCCGGCCGGCCGCGAAAAACTCCGCCTCTACTGCGAGAAGGACGCCCTGCTGCCGCTCCAGATCATGGCCAAGCTCCTGACGCTGCCGTCGATGATCGAGATGGCGCGCATCAACGGCTGCACCATGGAGCAACTTCTCAAGCGCGGTCAGCAGGTACACCACCCTCTCCTCGCACCCTCCTCGCTCCGCCCGCGCCCTCCTCGCTCTGCCCGCGCTCTCCTCGCTCCGCTCGCGCAAAAAAAAGAAAACTAGACGCCGCCCTATTTTAACTTGTCGATGGCCAATCAACAAGCGTTAAATCGTATACGTTTGATACTTTAGTAGATTTCTAAGATTCGATCTTTGATCGAAAATAATGATTATATTTTGTTGTAACATCAAATTATCTTAATTATTCTTGATAATTCACACAATGGAATTTGGGCGGGTACCCTGGGCGGTCGCCTAGTTCTCGGAATGAGAGTTTCTGGAAACGCTTAAGAAGTTGGGAATGCGCCGGCTGAAATGCGAGGGCGCAGGTGCGCTCCAAGTGCTGTCTGTACCGAGAAGCGGCACGCTTCGATCCGCCGCACCGCATCTACACGCGCACCGAGGCCGAGCGGCGTGCCGAGCAGAACGAGACGTTTGAGGGCGCCGTGGTGGTCGACCCGGAGCCGGGTCTGTACGAGCGACCGACCAACACGCTCGACTGGGCGTCGCTGTACCCGTCGATCATGGTGACGTACAACTTTTGCTTCTCGACGCTGGTGGCCGACGACTACGACCTGACGCTCGATCCAGACATCATGGGCGTCAAGGACCCGGCGCGCGAGCTGAGCGTCGAGGAGCGCGAGCGGCGCGCCGCCGACGCCGTCTACACGGTCGACTCGTTTGAGCGCGCCGAGCCGTTTGCCGAGGCGCCGGCCGAAGGCGCGCCGCGCTTTCTCAAGCAGAAGCACAAGGTCGGGCTGGTGGTGCACGTGCTGCTCAAGCTGCTCGCGTGGCGCAAGAGCGTCAAGGAGGAGATGACGGCGGCGTTTGACGCCGACGACGTCGCACTCGGCGCGCTGCTCAACCAGCGCCAGACGGCAATCAAGCTGCTCTGCAACTCGATCTACGGCATTTTCGGCGCCACCATCTCGTTTGCCTACTGCCAGGCAGTGTCGGCGTCGGTGACGGCGCGCGGACGCGCCCTCCTCTACAAGATGCGCTGGATCGCAATGGACGACTTTCGCGAGCACCAGACGCGCATCACGTACGGCGACACGGTGAGCGTGTGCGCGCGGGCGCGCTCGGGCGTATGGGTGCGGGTGCGTGGGCTGACGAGCGCGGGCGCGCGCGCGCAGGACTCGATCTTTGTGTACATGGGCGCGTGCGACGACATCGTGCAGGCGGCCGAGCTGGGCGTGCAGATGGCGGCGCACATTACGGCGATCATGAAGCGCGACTACACGGTCGAGACGCCCGAGTACAACATTCTGAACCTCGAGTTTGAGAAGACGTTTCGCCGGATCCTGCTGATCGCGAAGAAGCGCTACGCGGGCCTCAAGTACGAGTATGCCAAGGGCAAGCTGACGGCCAAGCCCGGCGACTGCGTGCCGACGCTGAGCGGGCTCGAGTCGAAGCGGCGCGACGTGACGCTGATGATCAAGGAGCGCGTGGTGCACGTGCTGTCGCTGCTGCTCGACCACCACTATTCGGTGGACGAGAACCTGCGGCGGACGCGCGAGTACGTGTGGCGCACCATGGTGCGGCCGCTGCTGGCCAACAAGATGGACCTGCGGCAGCTGGCGATCACCAAGGCGCTGCGCGCTCTGCCGGAGCAGTACGCGGCGAACAATCCGGACCGCGCGCTGCCGGTGCACGTGCAGCTGGCCGGCAAGCTGATCAAGCGCGCCGGCGGCGAGGACCAGCCGAATGCGCCGCGCGCCGGCGACCGGCTGCCGTTTGTGATTGTGCGCGGCGAGCCGGGCCAGTCGGTGTCGGAGCGCGCCGAGGACCCGGTCTACGCGTTTGAGCACAGCGTGCCAATTGACGCCGACTACTATCTGGAGAAGCACGTGCGCGCCACGCTGCTGCGCCTCTTTGTGCCAGTCATGCAGGGCCGCAGCCGCCAGACGCAGCTCGGCGGCGCGCACAAGGTGGCACACAAGGGCGGCGTGCAGTTTGGCCAGACCGACGCGGCGCGCAAGCGCCACAACGAGTACGAGGCGGCCGAGTTTCTCTTTGGCCACAAGACCGAGTACCGCGACCGCTTTGGCGACGGCGACGACATCGAGCCGGTCACCGAGCGCAACTCGCTGGCGGTGCGCGAGAAGAGTATCGCGGAGGGCGCCGTCGGCGTCGTGCCGGTGCGCGAGCCGCGCCGCGGCGACCTGCTCTTCGAGGTGCGCTACAACGCGTCGGCGGCGAGCGCGCAGGCGGCGGGTTCGGTGACCAAGCGCGGCACGGCGGTCAAGCGCGCGCGCGGCACGCTGTTTGCGTTTTCGCCGCGCGGCGCGCGCTGCCGCTCGTGCCGCCGGTTCGAGCGCGGCGCCGCCGACGGCTTTGTGTGCGACGAGTGTGCGCTGCGGTCGCCGGCGATGCGCGACCGGACGCTGGCCGACGCGCGCCGCTACGCGCTCGACATCGAAGATTTGCGCTCGGAGCGGCGCGCGCTCGCCGAGACGTGCCACGAGTGCATGGGCTGCGCCGACGCGCCGCAGCACATTACGTGCGAGAACAGCGACTGCCCAGTCTTCTGGCGTCGCAAGCGCAACCAGCGCTCGCAGGCGGCGCTCGGCGAGCGCATGCGCACCGCGCGCGACGTCGCGCTGCTCACGGGCGGCTTTGAGCGCCTCTCGCTGCGCGGCTCGGACGCGTGAACGGATGGGTGCAGTTTGGTTCAGTTGGCTTGGGACTCCGAGGATGAGTGCGGCCGACGTGCGCGCCGACTTTGCTGTGCGTGCCGCCGAGTGCGCGGCGGGCGGGCGCGCCTCGGTGCACGTCGTGTGCCCGCGCGACGTGCACGAGATCGACATGGCGCACGACATCATCTACGAGCTGTCGAGGCGCGGTGCCGAGCTGATCCGGCGCGTCGACTGTGCGCGGCTCACGTTCCGCGTGCCGATCGCGCCGGACCGCTCGCGCCTCTGCGTGTGCGTCATCAGCGCCACGCCGGCCGAAGCACGACTCGAGCCGCACCAGCACAGCGCGCTGCTGGTCTCGGAGCGCGATGCGCGCGACCGCCTGCTGCGCAGCGAGCTGATCGAGCCGCTCAAGGAGGCCAAGGGCATCGAGGTGCACGTGCTAGCCAACGATTGAATTGGTTAATTTGTGCGTTTGGTTTGCGCCAAACGACGGGCTCGCTTCACTCGCGCCGCCGTCACACGCGGCCCAAAAACGAAAGACAGGCCGAAGCGACGCGCGCTTTGGTCGAAAACCGACGCCCGGCGACCAGAATTATGCCCTCCGGCTCGGTACTCTGCGCCGCCATCGCCTCGAGCTTGGCCGTCGCAGTGTAGAATCGGGCGTACGCGGCACACTCGAGTTTGTGTCCGGCCTTCCAATCGCTCCTATGACATTCGAGGCTGCAATACCGAGCCACGCGACAGCCTGAGCACAACTGCGTCGCCAGATCTGGATTCGCCGTGTGCTCGACGACGGCGGCGTGGACCGCGGCGCGCTCGGCGCCGCGCAGCCAGCCGCGCCGCGCCGCGCCGAGCCAGTGGGCGGCGCGCGGCGCGCCGGGCGGCAGCCGCAGCCGGCCCGCGCCGCGCTCGGGCACCGCGTGGCCGCGCACGCGCGCCAGCGTCTCGGCGCGGCCCGCGAGCGGCAGCAGCGCGCCGACGGCCGCCGCCGCCGGCAGCGCGCGCGCCGCGACGCCGCCCGCGACCAGCAGCACCGCGTCGGCGGCGGCGGCGGCCGACGCGACGGCGGCGCCGCGCGCCGCCGCCGCGCGCACCAGCGCGAGCTGCGCCGGCCGGCGCGTGAGGCCGTGCGCGCAAATTTGCATTGCATCGGCGCACGTCGCCGCTGTGCGCCACGAGCGCGCCGAGCGCCGTCGTCTCGACCGTCAGCGCGCGCTCCGGCACCGCGACGTCGTGCGCCAGCGGGCCCCACGCGCCGCCCGCCGCCTCAAACTCGCCCACGGCGGCCGCCGCCCGGCCCGCCCGCAGCGCGCCGACCAGCGCCGCCAGCCGCGCGTGCGCACCGCCGGCGCTCAGCCGCCGCACCGCCACGGGACCGTGCTCCGAGGGATTCATCGGCCCCTTGTGTACGTATTTGCCGTACGTACAGTACATAAGACGCACTTTCACTTGTTTCGTGTCTTTGTTATTGCTATTATTTGCTATTCTTGTGTTGTTTTTGATTGCACGGTCCGATTCATGGCCCAGTCGCGAATGACCTGCCGCGCTTGCCCCAGATCTGCCGCCGGGTACGTCGATGGCTGGGCGACGAACGAGCCGCCTGCCGCCTCGGACATTGCGCGGAATTTGTGTGCCCAGATCGAAGCATCGACCTTGTCAATGAGGTCGATCAACAGCGCGCCTGGCCGCGCGTAGATCACGTTGGTCATACCAGAGCCGTGGACGCCGACGAGCACGTCCTGCTCGCGCATAAACGACAAAAAGCCGTGCAAGTCGAGGTTGTGAAAGTCGCAGCACTCAACGCACGTCGCGATCGCGCTGCAATCAGCGAGCGCCTGCTCTCCGTGGATCAGGTGACGCTGCGTGCTCGTGTCGCGGTGAACCAGCATCACGTTGGGCGTCCGGCGCGGCCGCGCGACGGGCTCGGGCTGCGGTACGCCAGCAAAGTTGTACGCGAAACGACGCAGTCCGCTCACGACACGGGCAAAACGGACGTCGAGCTCACGAAGTGGGGCAGGCTGGACGTTGTCGTCGGGAAAGCCAACTTGGTGGCCGCCGCCAAAACGCGGCCCACGGCCCCACATCAACTGATCGAAACACAGCACCTCGTCGGGCCGGCCAAAAGTGCTCTGGCCGTCGACGACTTGGTCAAACAGGGCATCGACGAGCTGCCAGACCAGCACCGGGCGATTGCGCGGCGCGATAGGATACGTCGGTAGTTTGTGCAGCGTAAGCGACTGGGTACAGTTGAGCGTATCGACGTCGCAGCCCGGCAGCGTTTGGATGGCATCAACCAACGGCCAGAGATTGTCCCAGTGGGCGTGAAAGTTGACGTCGTAGAGCCACGCGGCGTGAAGCAGCGATGTTCCGCCGAACGACTGAGTGCACGGTGGCGCTCGCTGCGCCAACTCGATCCGGAGCGCCGTGAAAGCCACCTTCTGGTCTCGCGCGGGCCGGCGCATGTAGAGCATGTCGTACGCGGGCAGAACGTCGCGCAGTGCGTCATGCACAAAGGCGCGCTCGTGCTCCGGCAGATCACGGAGGTATAGCGTGCGATTGAAAACAACAGCATCGTCGAACAGGATGTGGCCCGCCTGCGTGTGAGCTGGCGAGACCGGCAACACGACGCGCGAGGCGTCGGCGAGAGCCGCGCACGCACACGCCAGCGCGAACCATCGCTGGCTCATTTTGTCGGACGGGCTGGCCGGCGAACGACGCGTCACGCCTTTTTTGCGCTGCGGTTCTGCGGAGGGCGGACACGCCGCACACCGGGAGGGAAGACGAAGGTTGACCAACCGACCGACCGTGCCGTACAGTACGTCATGTGGGTCGATCGCAACGCCACGCCGGCCAGCCTGGTCCAGCAGGTGCTGGGCAAGCCGGTTACTGGCCCCATTCTGGTACTCAAACGAGCCACGCTGGAGCGCTGCGACACGGTGCGCCGTTGTGTGTTTGTCAACGGCAATCTGGATCTCGACGCGCCGTTGCGCGAAGACAGCGACGTCTGCCGACCGGGTGTCTACGTCGAGTTTCGCATTGCGCTGGTCAAGCGCAAGCAGGCCGAGGCGAGCGAGCCGGTCAAACGGGCCGAGGCGAGCGAGGTGGATGAGGCGAGCGGCGAGCTGAATGGGGCGGCAGAGGCGAGTGAATGAGAACAGTCTAGGCGAGCGACGCTTCATTGGGGTGCGCGGCCCAGCGCGCGACGTGCGCGTCGGCGCAGACCGGGTCGGCGCTCGAGGCCGGCGAGCCGCACTCGTTCGACTGGTAGTAGTGGAGCAGCGGGTAGGCGCCGCCGGCGTTGCCGTTGACGGCGCCGTAGCACTCGCCGTAGGGGCACTCTTCGTCGGCGTCGGCAAACGCGCACGGCCGGCGCTCGTCCCAGTAGGCGCCGTCGTAGCAGTAGGCGGCGCCGCGCGGCGCAAACGGCTTGCGTCGGCACGCCTCGCCGGCGCCGCACTCGGACTCGAGCGTGCACGGCGCGCCGGCGCGCTCGCCGCCAACGCACACCGAGTCGCCCGGTGCCAGAGTCAGCGGCACGCCGGGGCGCGGCGCGCGAAACGCCGCCTCGGTCTCGTTGCCGGCGGCATCGGCGTCCATGAACATCGGCTCGGCGTCGGCGCACTCGTCGCCCGTCGCGACGCGCGCAAACACGGCCGCCTCGATCAGCGCCGCAAACTCGTCGGGCGCGCGCTCGTCGGCGCCGCGGCGCAACTGCAGCTGCGCCACCGAGCACTGCGTCGCGTCGGCGTCGTCGCCGCCCGCCGGCAGGCGCTCGAGCAGCACAATGAGCGGGCAGTGCGCCGACGCGCGCAGGTTGATGTAGGGGCGCGGCGCGCCGTCGTTGAGCACGACGGCCCAGTCCTGCGAGTCGAGCGCGGGAAAGCGGCGCGTGTCGTCGAACAGCTCGAGCTGCGTCTCGGCGCGCTCGACGGCGCACAGGTTGTCGGGCGCCACCGGCGCGACGCTGACGTCAAACGACGCCAGGGTGCCGCCGGCGGCCCACACGAGCTGCGTCACGTCGTCGATCGTCTGGTCGGTCGCGTTGACGCTCGTGTAGAAGAGCGCCGACGCGAGACGCGGCTCGGCGGCGTCGGTGCACGTGCGCAGCGACTGGACGGCGCGCGTGCGCGCCACCAGATTCTGCGCGTCGGCAAAAACGCCGAGCCGCGCCGCGCTGTTGACGTGCGTGTAGCGCTGCGTGGCGCGCGCCGCGCCGTTGAGAAAGCGCAGCTCGCTGGCGTCGGCGGCAAACGTGTCGAGCAGGTGCTCGGCGACGCGCCCGAAGAGCAGGTCGGCGACGCACGCGCACGACGCGGCGCGCTCCTGGTCGCCAGCGTCGGCGGCGTCGAGCGCACACAGCAGCTTCTTGTCGGCGATCGCGAGCCACGACTCGATGCGCCGGCATGCCGCCTGGTCCTGGTCGCCGTAGGCGTGCGCGTGCTTGTGGCGGCCGCCGCGACCGCGGCGGCCGTGCTTGGCGTCGACGCACTCGTCGTCCTCGAACAGCTCGGGGTGCGACTCAAAGTCGCAGCGCTTGTGCGCGCACTCTTCGCGCGGCAGCTCGCGCGTGTCGATGCACACCAGGTGCTCGAGAGGCACGTGGAACGGCGCGACGCGCTCGTCGCGCGGCCCGCCGGTGCACTCGCGCTCCAGATAGCCGCCGTTGATTGTGTGGTACATGCGCACCGCCTCGTCCTGCGCCGCCGCGATCCACGTGCGCGCAAAGCGCTCCGCGCACGCCTCGCCGTCGCCGCAGAACAGCACCGAGCACTCGGGCGCCGCGCCGCGCGCCGCTGCCGCCAGCAGCGCGCTCACAAGCAGTGCAGTGCGCATTGGTCGGCGTGCGCGCGCAGCTTTGGCGGACCGGCGTCGAAAAAGCGGCTATAGATTTGGCGGCCACCGGCGCCTCTGCCGCTGCGCAACCATGAGCGCGGCGCGCGACCGCACCGGCCAGTTTCGCGCTGCCGCCAAGGCGCGCGCCGGCTACCGCGTCGTCGACGACGGCCGCTGTCGCCGCAGTTCGCCGCTAGCGCGCGCGCTAGATCAATGGCGCGCCGGCGAGCGCGCACCGACTGACGCGCCGATTCCGGTCGCCCAGTTGCGTACCGCCGCCATCAGCGCGCTGCGGCACGCGCTCGCCGGCGCCAACAACGCGCAGCACGCGGCACACCTGGCGCTCGTGCTGCGCGACGCCCAGCCGGCCGACGAGGCGCCGGTGGCGGTGGCGGCGGTGGAGCCGACGGCCGACGAGCAGCGCGCGGCGGTGGCGTTTGAGCTGGCGGCGCCGGTCGAGTACCACAGCGAGCGCGCGCGGCGCGTGCGGTATGCGCGGCGCCAGCTCGTGGAGACGGGCGCGTTGGTCTGCCGCGTCGCGGAGCTCGTCGAGCGGCAGGGCGCCGGCCCGCTAGCGCACTTGGAGCGCAATGTGGAGCGCGCAACGGCGCGCATCGACGACGCGTCGGCCGAGCTGTGGGACGCCGCGCCGCGCGTCTACCGCACGTGGCGCTGGCGCGTGCGGCGTGCGCTCTGCCCGCACTCGCTGCCGGCGCGCCTGCGACTCGCATTGGCGCTGCTGCTCGCGGCCTACCTCACGGTCTGGGCTCTGGCGTACGGTTGAGCGCCAACCCGCCGCACGCACGCCTGGCAACGATGAGCGGGGCGGCGGCGGCGGCGGCGGCGGCGGCGGCCAACGTGTGCGTCGCGGCCGACGACGAAGAGCGCGATCGCGCCAGCGGCTACCGGTACCGGTCGCACTTTGACGAGGAGGCCGACGAGGCCGACGTGGCCGTCGACGGGCCGATCGAGCACAGCAAAGCGCTGCGTTTTGCGCGCACCATGTCGCGCGCACTCGCCAAACCCGGCGGCGCCGAAGCGCGTCGGTTGTTTGGCGCGCACGCCGTCCTCGAGCGCTACGGTGCGCTCGCCGTGCGCCTGCGCGAGGCGCACCGCGCCAAGAAGGCCGACGGCGCCGACGGCGGCCTGATTGCGCACGTCGGCAAGCTGATGGGCTGGCCGGTCAGCGACGGCGATTGGGCGGCCGAGCGCGCGCGCGGACGCACGTGGGCCGCCGTCAGTCGCCAGCGGCGGCGCGGCGAGCGGGCGCGCTCGAGTGCGCGGCTCGGCGTGCGCGCCGACGACGAGATCAAGGCTATCATCCGCGGCGAGCGCGTTCTGGCGCGCACGACACACCGCTACACCAAGTGGTTTCTGATGTACCTGTACCAGCGCCAGTGGCTGGCGTGCGACGCGCAGGTGCCGCTGTGGCCGGCCGGCGACGACACGACGGTGTGCACGTGGGCCGACGTGCTCTGCTACGATCTGCGCCACCGGCGCTTTGTGCTGATCGAGCTCAAGACCGGCTATGCGTTCCAGTACCACACGCCGCTGCGCAACGTGCTCGCGGCGCGCGACCGGCTGCCCGACTCGCCGTACAACCGGCACCAGATGCAGCTCGGCTGGATGCACGCGCAGCTGGCGCGCGAGCTCGCCACGATCGGCCAGGCGCCGCTCGACGCCTACGTGCTGCGCGTCAACTCACTCGACGGCGTGCCGGCGCCATTTGCGCTCGACGACTGGGCGCGCGCCTACTTTGGCGGCGTCTACGATCGACTCAACGAGCGCAGCCTCGAGCGCTTTCTCGAGCCGGAGCGCAAGCGAGCGGGCGAGGCGGGCAGTGCGCGCAAGCGAGCGCGCGCCGACGAGTGAAGCGGTTGGCGCAGTTTTCGCGCGCGCATATTACCTCGATTTCGCCGCCCGATGGCGCAAAGGCCTGTCTAGCGCGCGCGCCAACTCTCACGCAAACCAACAACGCTGAGAGCGGGTGCGTCGCATGATCTGGCTGTTGGCTGCGCTCGCCGGCGGCGTCGGCGCGCAGCAGGGCGACACGCTGTCGCCGCTGCTCGCCGCGCCGTTCAGCTGCGAGACGCACTGTTGGCCCGGCAAGACGCCGATTGTGGGCAGCACCGATTGGTGTCTGTGCTGCTTCTACGACTGCGGCGGCAACCGGCGCGCGTGCATGACGCAAAATGCGTTTTGCGCGCACGAGGGCCGCTGCGCCGCACTCGACGTGTGCGAGCTCTACGATGGCATTCCGCCCGACGGCGCTGAGCCGGGCAACGCCGCGTCGTTCTTCGAGGCCGACGGCGCCACGCTCAAGCGCTCGGCCGCGTCGTCGGAGGGCAGCTCGGCGTCGACCAACCTGGCGATGCGCCAAGTTGGCACGCAAGACTACGGCGCGCCGCGCAAGCTCAAGAAGCCGTGCCTCGGCTACAACGACTCGCTGGCGTTCAACTTTAACGAGTTTGCCGCCGGCACGACCGATCCGGTGACCGACGCCTACAACGTGTCGGTGGTGGCGAACGGGTGCGGTGCGCACGCGACGATGATCTTCGACTCGTCGGCGCCGACCGGCGGCGACGTCGACCTCGGCACGCCGCACCGCAACTTTGGCGGGCCGGGTCGCGGCGCCGGAGGCCGCAAGAAGCGCCCGGGCGCCAACTTTCGCGCCGAGGGCAACCTGCTGATCCTGAGCGAGGACGGCGACGCCGGCGACCCGGACGACTGCCGGTCGGGCGGCGAGTTTGTGGTCGAGTTTACGCCGCCGGTGCCGATCAACCGCGCCGTCGTGATTGACGTCGACCACGGCGAGATGTCGAGCCTGACGCTCGAGCTCGTCGACGGCACGAGCGTCACCAAGCCCATTATGCCGGGCGGCAACAACGCGCGCTCGGAGATCGAGTTTGGCGACGCCAACGCCACGTCGCTCACGTTCCACCTGTCGGGCTCGGGCGCGCTCGCGTCTATCGTGCCGACGAGCGCCGTCGTCGAGTGCTACGAGCCGCCTGCGGGCATCTGCCCGCCGGGCTACGTCGCCGCGACGATCGACTTTGAGGAGCTGGAGACTGGTACCATTGACGGCCGGATCGCCGAGGTCTTTGGCCCGCACGTCTCCGGCGTCTACCTGACGACCGAGTGCTACGGCGGCAGCAGCGATTTGGCGCGCGTGCACGTCGTCGACAGCGACGGCCCGTCGCCCTACACCGGCTGGCTGTCGCCCAACGGCGACTGCCCCCAGTCGGGCGCGGGCGTGGGCGCCGGCGGCGCGCAGGGCACCGAGTTTGAGAACTGCGACGCGCTTGGCAATGTGCTGGCGCTGCTCGGCGCCGGCGGCGAGAAGTGCGCCGCGCCGGCCGACCTCGCGATCAAGTTTGCGAAGAGCGTGTACGTGCGCTACGCGACGGTGCTCAACGCGACGAGCGGCGTGGCGCTGCGCGCCAAGCTGGCCGGCAAAGCGGACGGAGAGCAGGTGTTTGCCGAGCAGTTTGCGGCGCCCGCGGGCGCCAACGGTCTCTCGACGCTCGAGGTGTCGGCCCACGCGCCGCCGGTCGACCGGCTCGTCTTCTGGTTTGCCGAGCCGCTCGCCGTCGTCGAGATTGGCGTGTGCAAGTACGCGCACGAGCCCAAGCCGTGCAAGCGCGAGGATGGCTGGTGGTGCGAGTCGAAGGAGGAGTGCGCGTGCGTGCACGATCACTGCAAGAAGCTCGGCTACGGCGATGGCGGCGACGGTGTCGGGCACGCCGAGCACCATCCTCAGTATGCGTGCAAGTCGGACGACGACACGCCGTGCGTGTGCGAGCACGACAAGTACCAGAAGTGCGAGCACAAGACCGGCGCGCCTACGCCGGCGCCGTTTGTGTGCGACGACGCGCAGGACTGCGCCGACGAGTTTGGCGGCTGCGCCTGGTTCTGTCACTACGGCCAGTGCATCGGCGGCGCCGACAACGACGCGCTCTGCCCCGACACCGGCGATCTGTTCGACTGCGTCGAGGCGACGTGCGAGCAGAACGAGTGCGCGACGCAGAACGTGACGCGCGGCGAAAAGTGCTGGTCCGACGTCTGCGACCCGGGCAAGTGCGACGGCGCCGGCGAGTGCATCTGCCCGACCAAGGCCCCAACGCCCGCTCCGACCGCCGAGCCGACGCCCGTTCCGTTTGTGTGCCAGACCGGTTTCGCAGGCCGACTGCGCGACTTTGGCTCGCCAAACCCGGCGCGCGACAAGGAACTCTACGTCGGCGTCGACGGCCTCGGCTCGGCGCCGCTCCGCACCGAGGGTGACATCGAGTGGGTCTTTGGGCCGCCGGGGTCGTTTAAGCACCTCAACCTGACGTACACGAAATCGAGCGACGAACTGGTTCTTGGCGTGTCGCAAACAACCACGCTCCTTCCGATGCTTGTGTTCGAGAACGCGATGGTGCGCATGGGCGAGGAGACTGGTTGCACGCTCGACGCACTGCGACGCATCGAGATCTTTGGTCGCGCAGAGGCCGCGTCGGGAGAGACTGCCAGTCTCAACGTCCAGAACATTCGCGTCCAAGTTGATGGCGTCGATCAACCCACGTTGCCTGACCAGACCGCGCCGGCCACGTTCACGGCAACATTGCCAACCGATGTCGCGCTCAGCTCGGGCTCGATCGGTTTTAGCGTGTTTGCCAACTTTAACCTCGTGGGCGTCTTCCGCGATTCACGCGAGGCAAGCAAAATCGAGATCCGCGTCTGCTGCGAGGCTGGCGACACACAGCCGCCCACTCCGGAGCCGACGCCGACACCCACTCCGCCGGGGCTCGGTTGTTGTGAGGATGTTGGGTCGATATCGGGATTGCTCTGTGTTGCCAACACGACCGAGTCGGAGTGCCCTCCCGACGGTACGTGGAGCGGCTTAGACCCGACGTGTTGTACGACTTGCTGCACCAATCCGGATGAGAACGGCATGGGCGATTGCGGTGAGTGCCCGACCGCCGAGCCGACGCCCGAACCCACTCCGGAGCCGACACCAGAGCCGACGCCCGAACCCACTCCGGAGCCGACGCCAGAACCCACTCCGGAGCCGACTCCGGCGCCTACACCCGAGCCCGTGTTTGTCGGCTGTGAGAACAAGACCAAGGCGCTTGCGCTGCGCTTGCGCGGATTTGAGCCGCTCAACCCGGCGATCAACGAAAACATCTTCGTTGGCGTGGGCGACCTCGGCATCGGCGCCAACCGCGAGCAGATTGGCTACCCGTGGCCCAAGGACGAGCTGATTGTGGTCGGCTACTCGTACGTCCCCGGTGTGTCGGGCGGGCTGCAGTTTGTCAGTGTGTCGTCATCGACCGGTGGGCCTACTCAGTTGCAGCAGGACAACGTCAACGCGACGATCGAGTCGAAGACCATGTGCGCCGCAGGCGAAGCGTTCTGCGGACTCGATCTGCTAGTGCGCGCCACGCTAGCCGGCTCGTCGATTGTCGTTTCGGATCTGGATCTCACTGCCCAGGCGCTTGGCGGCGAGGTCGACTACTCGTCGATCCTGCCAATCTCCGTGTTCGAGAACGCCACGCTGCTGCCGATCGCGCCCGCTGGTGCTGATCTGTCGCTCGGCTTCTCGGCTACGATCCAGTTTACGCTGTCCGGGCCGTTTGCCGGCTCGCGCGAAGCCGGCAAGATCGAGTTCCTGGTGTGTTGCGAAGAGGCAACGCCAGAACCCACCCCTGCTCCGCCCACCCCTGCTCCGCCCACCCCTGCTCCGCCCACCCCTGCTCCGCCCACCCCTGCTCCGCCCACCCCTGCTCC
>Ga0180430_10002466_pt1 | contig 16662 bp, 17 predicted proteins | sample SS_ome_9_FD_132999 | JGI IMG/M metagenome (GOLD analysis project Ga0180430, IMG submission 132999) | Hypersaline lake sediment archaeal communities from the Salton Sea, California, USA - SS_1_S_2 metaG | ecosystem: Environmental > Aquatic > Non-marine Saline and Alkaline > Hypersaline >... | reverse complement strand
TTATATAAATGTTTATTAAAATAAGATACTGAGAGTTATTCATTCCTTCTTTCTTTGAATAAAAACAAATGATTGAATAGTAATCATTAATTTTTTACATATGATAAAATATGAGTGATAATGGTAAGATATTGATTTGGGTAATTGGTGTTATTTTGATCGTTCTTGGTTTTTGTCTCTTGCTGCATGTACCAGATACCTTGTTGTATTTATTATTCCAATTGTTGTTTTTTTTAATAAAACCGAAATGATAGTGTTTTAAATCTTTCTTAAGAAATTTTTTTTAACAAATGGATCGATACAGTTTGTATTGAAATCATTATTTTTTTTATGATTTACGAATTAATTGAAAATATTTAGAAATTTTATTAATTAAATAAACCATACGTTTCATTTTAATATATCAAAATATTTTTAAACTTATTAAACATACAATAATATATAAAAAATAATAAATTATCTTTAAATACATAATGTGACAAATATGCAACGGGGGACCAAACAATGAATACTATGTTTACAAAAGCAAAAGCACTCATACAATCATTACGAATTAATGTTACAATTCTTGGTCTTTTGAGTGCATACATCGGAGGACTTATTGCAGGAGCATCATTTTTTTCTATTCCATTACTCTTATCCACGGTAGTAGTATTCCTCATTGGGGCGGGAAGTATGCCATTAAATGATTACTTCGATCGAAAAATTGATGCGATTTCTCACCCTGAACGCCCGATTCCAAAAAAAATAATCAAGGCGAAAAGTGTCTTATATTTTTCATTTGTTCTCTTTGCAATTGCTACAGTTATATCCTATTTCATTAATCCCCTCTGCTTTGGAATAGCTCTCTTTTCACTTATCTTTCTTGTAGGTTATGAATTGTTATTTAAAAACTATGGATTTGCGGGAAACATCACCGTTGCATTTCTTTCGTCCATGGCATTTACCTTTGGAGGAGCTGCCGTTGGAAATCCTCTAGCATCAATTCTTTTTTCCGTTATAACCTTCTTTTTATTCATTGGTATAGAGGTCTTCAAAGATGTCCATGATATGAAGGGTGATCTTCTTTCAAGAAAAACACTTCCAATGAGAATTGGTGAAAAAAAAGCAGTGCTTGTTGGAGCTAGCGGACTCATCATTGCCGTACTCCTTACACCATTACCTTATATCATCTATGGATTCAATGTCTCATATCTAGCATTTATGATTCTTGTGGATGTTCTCTGGCTCTATGGGGCTATGATTACCATTAAAGACATACAAAAAACAGATTATACAGTTAAACTACTCAAAAAAGCAGCAGGAATCGCGTTGATTGCTATCATTATTGGTGCGTTTCTGTAAGTTTAAATAAAAAAAATTGTTTTTTCACAGCATCATCTTGATTTATGTCGATTTTTTATTTCAAAAAAAGAAGTGAAGGAAATATTATTACCATTTTGATGATTCATACTGCCAAAGCACAACGTCATTATCATTGAGAACATAGCTACTACAACCTACATCTGCATATTCATCATTGACATAATATTGCCAATAAAAATTATTTTTTCCATTTGAATTATTACCAATGGATGTAATCAAATAAGAATCATATCCCGACCAATACTGTGTTTCGATAGAAATATTATTATGAGCTGCCCATTCAAATAATAGTGCTGACACGGTCACATTTGAAGTGTTTTCTGAAACAAATGAATCAGTCCAATCCATACCAGAAATCATGAGAGAAACATTATGCACATATCCCTTATCTACGGTCTTATTTGTCTTACTAAAAACATCAGAAACTGCCACATAATACGTGATTAATAAAACAAGTATAATTACACAGAAACCAAGGATGTGCTCAATGTTTTTTTTTGTTTTCTCATTCATAGTAACAATTCTCCTACCCTATATTCCATGAGTATATGATACCAAAAATGACGATTCACTTAAAGCAAGTAGTGCATATGCGGTCATCCATTCAGCATTCATATTTTTTTGGGATGTATACGCAAATGATCCATCTGATTGCTGCAACCGTAATAAATAATCAATCGGTGAATAATCATTGTATATCCAAAATATATCACGAGGATTTTCATTCATGGAATATATACTACAGATGGCCCACGAGGTGGATGCACTATTTTCTGAACCCCATGAGTAAAACCCGCCAGATTCATTTTGCTTGGTTTTTAAATACATTTTTGCATCATCCAGTATATCTGATGATTCCTCTTCTCCGCAAGAACTAAGTGCCATGATTACCGCAGCGGTAACATCCACGTCTCCCCAGCCTCCATCAGTGTTTTGCTGTTGTGAGAGATATGTGGTGACATTTTGAATAAGTGAGGTATGAATGGCTAGACCATAGGATCGTAAAACAAGAAGTCCAAATGCATCATCAAAAAGATTATCTGGGTCACCAATCTGCGTTCCATCATAAAAATTCATAACAGCATCGATGAAATTTCTACCAGTACAATTCGTGGGATCAACATTAAACGCCATCAATGCAAGAGCATGCCGCTCCACATCTGTAACAACTGAAAGATTAATCCGTTGAGTGTAGTTTATCAGAAATTCTTTTGTTTGCATCCATTCAGAATCATTGTCCACAGCTGCGTTTGCTGCAATGCTTACCCACGCAGTTGTTACTGGTCCATGTATGCTTCCATCTTCTTGCATCTTTGATTTTAAATAATCTAATGCTTTTTCGATAGCTTCTTCTGAAGATACATTGGTTTCAGATAATGGATTCTCTGGTGTAGAAAAGATGAAAAAGATTCCAATTAGCACTATAATAGAAAGTATACTAATAATCCAGAGCGAGTGATACCATTTCATTTCATCACATGACTTTATAGAGAAGAAATATTTAAACATATCAAAGAGGTTAACAAATATTATCAAAATGGGTAAAAAAACAATTTTTTCTGCGTTAAGCGCTCAAACAAGAATCAATATCATTAAAGTATTATTAAACGATGAGATGCATGTTTCAGCTATCGCACGAACCCTTCATCTTTCAGTTCCCGTTGTCTCTCGACATATAAAGATATTAGAGGATGCGGATTTAATTGAAAAAAAAATCATTGGAAATGCGCATGTATTTCGTGTGAAACCAATTCAATTTGAGCATATTTTTGACCCACTCATCGATCCTATCACGGTGCAGATAGATAAGAATGAAAGCCTGTATGATGCGTTACAGCAATTGCCTTTTCTTTCAATAAAAAAACATGGTAAGGACAGATTTATTGCATCCATCGATGGTCAGGAGGGTTATTATATTTATGAAGTAAATGGAAAAACACCTAATGTTCCGATAAATGATTTCCAACCCTCTATTGATATGACTGTCATTTTAAGTAAATTAATTGCGATACAACAAAAAAAGATTAAAGTGAAAATAAAAAAGAACCTTGAGAAATAATACGAACTTTATTTTTTTTATTACCTATTTAGGTTACAAATATTATCAAAAAAAATATATTTATATTTACTCGACCATTATCCTTTTGTAGGGGTAACTGATGAAAAAAGATTTTATCTTACAAAAAAAAGGATTACTTAGCGGCGTTATTTTTATCTTGTTTCTCTGTTGCATGATACAAAACATAAATGCAATACAACAAGATCCTCCTTACTTTGAGGATACAATCACTCTCGTTCATGATTCAACGATGAGAGTGTACGCTGATTCTAGTGGAACATATTATGATATCATTGGTGATAGTGCACTAGCTGCATTGATAATCGCTAGTGAACTTGGTGACTTTGATGTTTTTATTGATGATACATGGTATGAATCATTTGACTCATTGTTAGTCTTAAAAATTGGGGATAAAACTAATACCGGAGATGATGGATGGCAATTTCGGAATAATTATCCTTTTGGGGATATCCCTCTTGTTGGTGCAGATGCATATCTTCTTGAAGACGGTGATACCCTTGATTGGTTTTTTGGAGAATATGGCATTAATCCAGAAAGCTCAGACATGAGAATCTCTCTTCACATTGAAATTGTAGAAGATTTCAATCCTCCAACATTAAAAAAGATAATACCAACAAGTGGAGGCATCTATCTTTTAGGATCAAAAATTACCACTATACCCATACCACTTGCAATTGTCCTAGGAAGTGTAAACCTTCTAGCAGAATACGAAGATGAGTATTCAATGCATCGGGTATCATTCTATGTAGATAATGAGCTAGTACAAACAGTGTATACTGCACCATATACATACAACCTTAAAGGCCTAGGGACGGGATCACATCGCATAAAGACAATTGCGTATGACTCTGCACAGAATACTAATACACAAGAAGTAGAGGTCTTATTTGTTTCAAACTAGTCATTCTACCTCATATTTATTGAATATTTAAAAAAACTAATTAAGGAAAAGCTATTTATAGTATGTTTAATTCTACGCATAAAAAAGAATTTGGATTGAGATATCTTATCTTTGTTTCCGCAAATGATAAGGTTTTTATCTTAAAATTCTTTTTTTCAGAGGCAAAAATATGAACGGAAAAATAAAATGGTATAATTCTAGAAAAGGATTCGGGTTCATCGTAGGTGAAGACGGAAAAGATGTATTTTTACATCGTACTAGCATTCCAGCTGGCACCTATCTTCGTGATGATGATCCTGTTGAATATGAAGTTGAAGAAACAGAACGAGGCTTACAAGCAAAAAATGTTAAAAAATTGTAAGATTTTTTCATTTACTTAAATTGTCACGTGTCAGTTTATACTTAATTATCTACATTACTATGAAATGTTGTATGCAACATTGAGTATTTTTTCTATTTAACGTTTTTTTTCCTTTTTTTCACTTTTTCATTAATATTTCAATGTAAAATATATATAATAAACGCAATAATAAGGAGGATAATACAGAAGAGTATGGTACCATTTACTTCTTGTTTCTTCATCACTTCTTTCATAGCACCATCATCATACCATAACGACTTAATAATCACTAAGAAAATGTTTGGTTATTCCCAAACATGTATAGTATCTATTTTAGAAAAAAGTATCAAATCACCTTATATCATTTCTCGATTACTCTGATCATATAAAAAAACCATGCGATCAATAAACCATAATTTTAAAAGATAGGGAATAACTGCAAAAAGAAGTGTTGGTCAAAACAATTGAAGATAAGCCGTAGCTATTGAAAGAAGAAAAAAGGGAACCATGGCCAGGGTAAGTATTGATGCAATAGAATCTGTTCTTCTATCTTCTGTCCATATTTTTTCTCCAAGAACTCCTCTAGTTAAATAATGATGAGCATCTTTTGGTTTTTGAAAGAGTCTTGGGTTTATAGCATACCAGATAATAACGAGGATTCCAACAAAAAGCACATACCAATACTTCATTGGATTGGCTATAAAATCTGAAAGGTACCAGAGTGGAAGATATAGCAGGGGAAAAGAAATAATTCTTGTGAAACCACTCCAGGGATTTGCATGTCTCTCCCATGTTTTTTCACTAAGGACTGCCATCCATTACCATAAAAAGAGAAAGAGATAGACGTATTTAACATTATATTTTGAAACTATCACTTTCTGATTTGTTCAATAGTATCAATTATGCTCGTTTTCTAAAAAGAGGTCCTTGATCTGTATCTTGAACCTCAAAACCAAGTGATTCTATATCATCACGAATGGCATCTGCTTTTCCCCAGTCTTTAGACTGACGAGCTTGCTCACGTATTTGAAGCAATTCAGTAAGCATTTCCTCTGCTGAATTTTTTTCTTTATTATCAGTTGAATACTTTGAAAACACTTGTTTTATCTCTTCAATCTGCTCCTCTTTATCCAATGGTTTTACTTCATCTTGTAAGAGCGTTATCACTTGACAGAGCCTGGTAAACGTATTCAGCATGTGTTCAGTTGCAGGAATATCTGGTGATGGTTGTTCTTCAAAATATTTATTTGCTTTATTCACAAACGCAAAAATAGCTGCAATTGCTTCTGGTGTGTTAAAATCATCATCCATTGCTTGTTCAAATTCAGTTGTTAAACTAGTCGTTAGTTCAGTAATTTCTTTGGAAGAAATAGGATCACGGTTCTCAGCGTGTTCAGAATTATTAATAGTGAACTCTGCCCGTTGTTTAAATCTATATAAACGTTCCAATGCTTTTTCAGCATTACTTAATGCAATTTGACTATAATCGGGTGGTTTCCTATAATGGGTTTGGGCAAAGAAAAACCGAATGACCTCTGGATTCCATTCTTTGATAAGATCTTTGATATTAATGATGTTACCAATGGATTTTGACATCTTTTCGCCTTCAATGGTCAATAATCCACAATGCATCCAATAATTGGCGAATTGTTTCCCTGTTGCTGCTTCTGCTTGTGCAATTTCATTTTCATGATGAGGAAATCGAAGATCCATACCCCCACCATGGATATCAAAGGGAAGTCCCAAAAATTTACTACTCATAGCTGAGCATTCAATATGCCATCCGGGCCGACCGTTACCCCAAGGGCTCTCCCAAAATGGCTCTCCTGGTTTTGTATGCTTCCATAATGCAAAATCAAGTGGGCTTTGTTTCTTTTCATCGGTTGCAATGCGGGTACCACTCATGAGTTCCTCAATATTCTGTCCTGAAAGCTTTCCGTACTCGTTAAATCGTTCAACGGAGAAATACACATCTCCGTCTGTTTCATACGCATAGCCTTTGTTCATGATCTCCTGGATCATAGTGATCATATCCTCAATGGTCTCTGAGGCTTTTGGATACAGGTTTGCTCGTCTAATGCCAAGGGCATCTAGATCAGATAAGCATCGATCTGCGAATTTTGCGGAATACACTAACGGATCAACATTGTCTTTCTCTGATGCAAGAATGATTTTATCATCAACATCGGTGATGTTCTGCACATAAAAGACCTCAAAACCTTTGTACTCAAGATATCGTCTTATCATATCAAATGCAAAATAAGTACGTGCATGACCGATATGTGCATCACTATACACCGTCATTCCACAGACATACATTTTTACTTTATCTTGGGTCACAGGGATAAATGGTTCAAGCGTTTTTGAAAGGGAATTATAAACCTGTAAGGTCATTGTTCTCACTACCATCTTTTGCTCATAAAAAGAGACCATATATATTTTACCCAAAACCCCTGCCAAATTGTTTATAAATGACATCTATATACGGTTTCAATGGAGGCTTAGAGATGAAAACAACGTTTAGTGTGATAAAAGCTGATGTTGGTGGATGGCCAGGTCATGCAAAAGTACATCCTGATCTAATAAAAATTGCAAATAAACAACTTATTGATGCACAACGATCAAAAATCATTTCTGATTTTCATGTGACTCATTGCGGTGATGATCTTGAATTGCTCATGACGCATTTCAATGGTGTTGATTCAAAAGAAGTGCATCAACTTGCTTGGGATACGTTTCTTGAAGCAACAGAAAAAGCTCGAGACCTTGGGCTTTATGGTGCTGGGCAAGATATGCTCTGTGATGCATTCTCAGGCAACATACGTGGTATGGGTCCAGGTGTTGCTGAGATGGAATTTACAGAGCGAAAAGCAGAGCCCATTATTGTGTTTATGATGGATAAAACAGAACCAGGAGCATTTAATTTTCCAATTTATAAAATCTTTGCGGATCCTTTTAACACTGCAGGATTAGTTATAGATCCTTCAATTCATAGTGGTTTTATTTTTGAGATTTGGGATATTCAAGAACATAAAAGAGTGTTCTTACATACTCCTGAGGAAATGTATGATTTACTTGCATTAATTGGTGCGAAATCTCGCTTTGTGATTAAAAGAGTGTTTCCCAAAGAAGACTCAAAATTACCATCAAAAGAACCAGTGTCTGTGATTTCTACAGAGAAACTTTATCAAATAGCTGGAGAGTATGTTGGAAAGGATGATCCAGCAGGGATAGTTCGCGCGCAATCCGGTCTTCCAGCAGTCGGTGAAGTCATTGAAGCATTTGCACATACACATCTTGTATCTGGATGGATGCGCGGGTCTCATAATGGGCCGCTGATGCCTGTTTCTGTACAACAAGCGCAATGTACACGATTTGATGGACCACCACGGGTCACTGCCCTTGGTTTTCAATTACGGAAAGGAAAACTCACTGAGCCTGTTGATCTTTTTGATGATCCGGCCTATGACAGCATCAGACAACAAGCACAACACATCACACATTATATGCGATCAATGGGTCCATTTGAACCTCATAGACTTCCCATGGCAGATATGGAATATACAACACTTCCAGGGATCATGAAGAAATTATCGACTCGATTTAAAAAAACTGAGTAATGAGTTAGCAAGATTATTCTTGCTCTCTTTCATTTTTTTTAAAGATAGCCTATGATTTACAAATAACATATTATCTATAATGTTTGAAGTAGTGTTCTTGTTTGTTGAGTGCTGGTGTGATGATGAGATCGAACATCTCTCCTCTTTGATTGTCGTTGAGTGTGTTGTCTGGTATGATGAAGATGTTTCCTGCTTCAAAGTGTTCTAGTTTTACTCCTTGGATTATCATGTATTTTATTTTTTTATATGTATTTAGGAATTTTGAAAAACAGGTTACAATTCATTCAATTTCATAGTATTTATGTCATTTCTGTTGAAATGGGAGTAAAATATATTAACTGTCAGATATGTTTATTTATGTGATTTGGAGGGTACATATGAAAAAATTAGCAATTGTAATTCTTTTCTTTTTAATGCTGTTGTTACCGAGTGTTGTTGCTGAATCACCAAATAAAGATTCAACCGAAGGACCAACAGATAGACCGGTTATAGAAGTAATGGGGGGATATGGTGTGATGTTGTTAATATATAACATAGAGGACGATACACCTATTGCATTCAATACAAAAGGAGTATTTTTACCATCTGGAACTGTTTATGAATACAGAACTCACACCGCTATAAGTTTTCATGGATTGTTTCGTCATTCCTTCACATTGTATGTATCAATTGGTGAAAATGATTTTACATACAAAGGAAAAGGATTTTTAGGCTTAACATACGATATCAGACCTGCAAATAACTAAAGTAGTCTATGTATCGGATTAATTTCACTCTATAAATACATATTAATGACTACAATGATTTAACAAAGGATACCAGTAGACGGATTTGGTTAATATTTTTATATTGAGGTATAAGTATCTTATGGGAATGCGAGGGAACATTATGTATGCTCGATGAATCAAAGTGACTTCTTTTCTCTCTTTAGATTAAGTGAATTTATTGTGGTTATTAATATCGTTTGTTATTGATTTAAAAACTATAATAAATACAGTTTGTATTACTAAAAGTTAGTTTGAGTGGAGCAAATGGGAAAGTGGATGGGTGGTGAGGAAAGATGTTTAAAAATATCCATTTTTGTTCTCCCATTAACTCCACAGATATGTAATTTAAAATATTATATATAATACTTTTTATACAATAACTTAATTTTTTTAAGTATATGGTAATTTTTACTTGATGTTTAACAACCTAGACATTCAAAAATGGTCTATTCAATAAGAATTTCTTAGCTATATTTGTATTATTATCATCTTCTATTAAATCTTTGATATTATCGATGATTTCTGTTATTTTACCAATCCAACCAAATAAACCCATCAGGTAGAAAAGAATCATTAAAGGAAGTGTTATACGGTCGATACCGACTTCATTCAAAAATAGGATTAAAACGGTTAATGCACCAAGTATTGTTGCACAAGGTGCATGAAAGAAGGAGTATGTAAAAACGAGAAAATTTCCAAGAGAATAGATGGAAGTCAATGAAGAACCCATGATATACCAAAGAGTAATAGAATACGATAGTATCACCATTATGTAATGTATTAGAAAATTTTTTAGAATTCTGCTTAGTAGATGTATAATGATATTATTTGATGCTGAAAACGTATCAATCTTTTCTTGTATTGTTTCTTCAACTAGTATATGGTCAACAGCTGAAATATTTGGAACCATTACCATGAGAAAGCAGGAAAAGATGCAGGTTCCTACTAGGATACTTTTTTTCATGTACTCCCTCTATAATAAAATAGCAGGGATTAGATATAAAAATGTTTTCTTGTAAATAGAGGTTGAATCGTTATCTGAAATTTTTTAAAAAGGTATCTCTAATAAAATGCTCAATACAACTTATTTTTTATTATTTGTTTCATTCGACCTATTATAAAATATGGTTTTTCAGATGTCGTATGGTTCTTGTGCTGGATGCCAGTCAAATTTTAGGAACCGAAATAGCCATCCAGCGATACCGGGAACGTAAACGGTTGCCCATATACTTTTAGGCAAGTATCTTTTTTCTCCCCAATAATTGTGTTCCCATTTGTTATGATTATAATTAAGATAAACATCATCGAAAGGGCTGCCACCTTCATGTTGCTCAAAATCATAGAAATTATTTTCAGTTATTAGCATGTTATAAGTCGTCCATCCTTGGATTTCTTTTGTGACATTTAGAAAATTGTTCCGTGATATTATACCATCATCACATTTTGACAGTTCAATTCCATTTCCATCTTCAATGAAATTATTTTTTATAATAATATCAGAACATGAATTTAGTTCTATACCCGAGCTATAAAATCTGTTTTTAATGAATTCTATATGTTCACTACATTCACTCCAGAATTGCCCTCCGATAAATGTATTATCTTGAATGAACATATTTTTTGAATTGAACACTTGAATTGGTCTTTTTACATGAGAAATATTTTGATGATGAATAGTAATATTAGTACAATTCATTAGAATAATCTGACCGTAATCCTCATGAAAAATTTCATTTGAATGCCGGACCTTATAAAGAAGAGGCTTATCATTTACTAAGTTATTAAAAATTGTGTTATTATATGGGATAGTATACGAGTTAAAGAGAAACAGAGGAATGCCGATTTCAATTCCTCCTTTTTTCATGACATTACCAGTGATTATATTTTCATCTGAAAATAGTGAAATACTACTATATCCACCTTTAATAACATTATTGCTAATGTTATTCTTCCGGGAATTGATTAGAATACCTACTCCATCATTCATTTCATCATTGATTGTATTGTTATGAATGTCGTTATTATCGGATGAAAGAAGAAGACCGTTTATTGATGTTGAGATGATGTTATTATCATAAAAATGATTTGATATAGCATCTATGTCAAAATGAACAGAATAAAAAAAATTATCAGATTCTATGAGATTATTACAAATTATGTTATTTGAAGAATTAACATACACCGTGCCCAAGGTATTATTACAAATTTTGTTAAACGAATTGTATTCAGGTTTTTGAGATGAAGTAATGCATATCCATCTTTTGATTGAATTATTGTATATTTTGTTATTAGAGGAATTAATGAGAATGTCTGAATTTATCGTAGTATTATAAATAGCCGTATGATTTCCTTTGATATTAACCTCATAATACGAATCTAACCCAGAAATAGTAAATTCTTTCAAGCAGATTTTTTCTTCTTTAATCGTAATTGTTGATGAAGAGACATTGCTAATTAGAAAACATTCATCTTTATTTTCACCTCTTAAACAAATGGATTTATCTATCACAATATTTTCATAATAGTTACCTGCAAACACAAAAACGGTGTCAGCATCATAAGCAGCATTAATCCCCTCTTGAATGTACTGGAACGGATGGTCAACAGTTCCATCCCAAGGACCTTCAGTATTGCTATCATCAACGTAGATGATGTCATTTTCAATTACAGTAGTTGCATTTGAGAAGGATATACTTGATAATATTAGAATGAGTGTCATTCCAAGTAAGAGAATGGTTTTTATCATAGGGTACTCCCTCAATCTATTTATTATAACAATCCAGATATACAAATAGTTTTGGTTAATCGTATTGTGGGAGGAGCGAGAAGACTGGCAAAGGGACTCCTCCCAGTCTGTGCTAAGGTGGGACACACAACTCATGGTAAAAATTGGTCGAGGTCATTTTATAATTTTTATGGTAGTATTAGAAGCTTTTGACCTGTTATAAGATAATGCTGTTTGTAAGGAGGAACGCGTAAATATTGTAAGCAACAATTTTCTTGGTAGTAGATGACTTTTCATTTTATTAAATTGAGTTGAGGAGGAGGTATAGAAAGCCACCAGAGACAAAGTTATTAGGGGATTATCATAAAGGGACCCATTATTAATCCTACAACTGATGAGGTTGAACTTGCTCCCTCATCACAGGTAACGGTGATGGAGAGTGTGAAATTTCCAAATCCTATCACGAGACTTCTTGTATCCAGGTCAATTGTGTATCCTGGTTCGATATCTTTTGAGGGCAGGTTTGATTCCTGGAAATTAAAAAAGATGTTTCCGGTTACCGTGGCATCCGTTATTCTGACATTATGTGCGGTTTCATCTCCTATGTTTTTTACGAGTATTTCAAAGGTTGCGACTCTAAATCCATTTCGGATATGTGATTCTAATTCTGGTCCAGATTGTATTGCTTGAACTGAATTGGTCATAGGGACAAGGAGTATACTGGATACTAATACAAATGCAACAATTACTGTTTTTTTCATAATGCATTCTCCTCTAATTCTGGTAGGTCAATGATAGGTCGTAGAATTACTAATCCACAAAGAATCATTCCTCTCCTTTCAACAGTAATGCCATCAACGGTTACTTGCATTTGGAAAAATCCGTTGACTAAACCCGGGCCAAATGTTACAATCTTTTCTCCAACAGGGGCGGTATAATTGAATGTTACATGTTCCCACCAACGCGGGGTCACCTCTGAAAATGTGAATTCTACCTTTATTGGTTCTTCTTTGTTATTCAGTGTCCAGATGCATATGTCGAAACCGATGTTACGTTCTACGTTTCTCCCTATAACTCCTGTAAATATTTTTACTTCAACATCGTAGTTGTTTATTTTGTTTTTCTGTAAACTCACTCTCAGTGTTGACCAATCACTCTCAGCTCCAGTACTATCTTTTGCTTTGGCTCGAATATCAAAGGTTTTTTTCTCATGCCAAGTATGACTCAATATAATAGTCTCACCAGAATCGTACGGTCCGATCCACTCCAATGATGTTCCATCATCCCAATCGACATACAAGTATACTTCATCTTCATTTATATCTGAAACTGTAAACGTATAATTATATGCAACATCCATATCAACCCTATGTGTTTCACAATCAATTACTGGACTCGCTGGAGGAAACTGCTGATAATTATTAAGTAACAAACGTACAACACCCTGTACTCCTCCTGCAACAAAATCCATTTTACCATCAAGGTTAAAATCACCCGGAGTTAATGCTCCTTCACGCAAATCATCACCATAACCATCTGGTGAATTGGGAAGACTCCAAACTAAGAACCGTTCATAGACTCTATTGTGATTATTGTAAAGATATGGATTCATAAAACCTGCAAGAATATCTAAATCTCCATCACTATTGTAATCAAGAGTGATAAGATTTCCAGAATTTCCATGGGTGTCAATGAGTATTTCCCCTGCATCTGCATCAAAACAGGATGATAAACCATTATTCTTTTTCAGATACAAATTACCTTCAAATGTATCTCTATCAGTTGCAGTAACGATAAAATCAATATAACCATCACCATTGAAATCAGCGGAGGTTAGACCCCAACTGATTGAACCAAAATCATATACAATACCTGCACTGGAAAATACACCAGATCCATCATTAAATAATAATTCTACCTTACCACTATTATCACCAACAATTATATCCAGTGTTCCATCTCCATTGAAATCAGCTGAGGATAACTGTGGATTAATACGCCGTTCTTTTTGTGTTTCCAAACCAGAACCAACCTCAGCAATAATCGTCTCAGAACCAAAATTATTATCGCCATCATTAAACAACATACTTATCACCTCTCGTTTCTTACCCGAACCCTCACTTATACTATAACTGAATATAAAATCTATATCACCATCATTATCATAATCACCGGAATCCAAATCAGAGATATAGGAATAATTAAACAGATAGACATCCTGTTGAGTAAAAACTAAGTCATCCCCCTGATAGAAAATAGAAATCGTTGAATACTCAAATGGGCATGTTGCATATGAAACCGCGAAATCTAAACGACCATCCTCATTGAAATCAGCTGTAGTTAATCCCCATGCAGTCTGACCGAAATTTGCTATTTCTATTACCTCAAAATATTCATAATCTATGTTGGTTTTGCTTGTTTTTCTGGCATCATAAGAATCAGCAACAACCCCTCTGAACTCCCTATGCTCTGAATCTCCTGCATCAAAAATATTCATATTATTAACTGCGGTGGTAAAACCAACCGTTGAAAACAACAGCGTCACACAAACAAAAAATATCATTATCTTTTTCATATCTATACACCTCTTTTATAATTCCAAATCAAAGGGTAATAACGCGGAACTAATCAGAAAATCATGTCGTTTGTTATCATGTACCTTATTCAAACATAACATATTCAATACTGTACCATGAAAATATACTCCATAATCATTCCCAGAAATCTCATTCAACACCACCCGACAGGCACTACTATGATACAATCCCACTCCAGCATACGAATTATTCAAAATATCATTATTACGAATAGTAACAAAAAAGGATTTACTCACAGAGATACCATGAACATTATCCATAATAGTGTTCCCAACAATTTTTACAAACGTTGAACCAAGAACCTGAACACCCATGACTGTGTTCGTCAAATCATTATTTCTCACAATAATGCCATTACATCTATTCAGAATAACCTGCCCAGCATTACGGACCAATCGAATATTTTTTTGTTCCAAATACACAAGTGGTTTCCCATTCACCGTATTATCAATCATCGTGCACTGAAAACGATTTCCCTGTGGAAGACTATCATGAACTTCAACACCACAATCAATAAACGTATTCGAAGAAATCAATTGATTACTACCTTTCGCGATTTGAATCCCTCTTCCTCCATTATTCACAAACGAACACTTCGTTACCGTTGTGGAATCAGAAAACACGACATGAACACCACCTTGTTCATTGTCAACAACCTGATTATTAGAAAAAATGCAACCTTCTGAAGTTCTAATCTCGGCAGCCCAACAATTATCCATGAAAAGTATATCTTCAAGAATACCATTATCTGCATCTTCTAACTTAATCCCAGAATTGTATCCATTACCTCGTGGACCATTTTGAATAGTGAAACCATTGATATGAACATTGGGTGCAGTTACTGTAATCATATCCTCGCCGAGTTGCTGACCATCAATAATCGTTGATGTTTTATCTTCCCCAGTTAAAGTTAATGATTTTTCAATGGTGATAATCCCATAGTATGTTCCAGGATAGACATAGATACTATCACCCTCCGATGCTGCTTGAATTGCATCCTGAATGGTTGTATAATCCGCTCCTCCGTCATCATCGACATAAATAATATTGTTTTCAGTCGCGGCCGTTGAAAATGAAACACTGGTCAATACTAACAGCGTTGTTAGGAATATACTTAAAAATATTTTTTTCATACTTTTCCCTCAGGTAATTAAAGATAACTTTTCTTATATATATTTATCGTTGATATGTTGGTGCATATCAGGGTTTTTAGGTAACAAATCTAGTAATAAAAACAAGGTTAGCAGCATCTAGTATGAGGTAAGTCATTTTTTTTCAAACTAGATAGATGGAAGTTACAGTTGAAAACATATATTGTAAAATTTCATAAGAGTAGTATATCAAAAATTATTATAATGTTATATTTAGTAACTTTTGTTTCATTTATTTTTTTATAAAATATTATATAGAGTTATGATATATGTTTCAAAAAAATTGAGGTGAGATGGAAAACTATGAAAATAAATAATCCACATGAGTTAGTAGGAAAAGTAGTCGTTGATACGCAGGGCAATACCATTGGAAAGATTGATAAAACCTGGAAAAGCTGGAATGATGAACACCCTGGGTTTTTCTTCGGTATTTGCCCGCAACAAAACACGAGAGATACTTGGTTTAGAGGAACAACAAAGTTGGTACCGATATATAGTGATTATATCCAGCAGGTAGCTGAACAGGTTACGTTAAATAAATCAATGGACCAACTTGCACGATTTTGGAACAAAGTAGTTCCTTGTGGACAGAATCATACGTGTCCAACGGATGAGCTCGTTGAGAAACCCATTTATGATAAAAACCATTCCCGGGTTGGAACCTTTTATGCTTGGGTGGAAAACGATGGAGATTTCCGTAATTATGGTTGTTTTTTAGATCCCTTCCTCTGTGAGACTTGGAATATGCCAAATAATACGATGATGCCTATGCCTACGGATTACATCTTTGATGTTTCTGATACCGTTACTCTCACGAAAACATTGGATGAACTGAGGAACTATTGGCAACAGAATTTCAACCAACAACATAGGTATTAAAAAGAATGTTTGTTGTAGGGAGGTCCCATTCCTCCTCCATTTTTTTCTCTTGAGGGATACTAATGTTGAGACAGGTTTTATGTACAGTATGTAATGGTACAGGGAGTGTTGGTGGAGATAAGAACCCTGGGCAATTTGGAATAAAAAGGAAATGTGTTAATTGTAATGGTAAAGGTTGGATAGAAATAGAGGAATAATACCATTGAAGATATTGAGAACCAAATCAATACTTAGTGA
>Ga0180430_10002463_pt1 | contig 16683 bp, 17 predicted proteins | sample SS_ome_9_FD_132999 | JGI IMG/M metagenome (GOLD analysis project Ga0180430, IMG submission 132999) | Hypersaline lake sediment archaeal communities from the Salton Sea, California, USA - SS_1_S_2 metaG | ecosystem: Environmental > Aquatic > Non-marine Saline and Alkaline > Hypersaline >... | reverse complement strand
TTTGCCTTAGATAATATTAGATAGATAATTAACGCTAAACTTCAATAAACGAGGTTTAGCGTTTTTTTTCGCCTATAAAACCATCAAAGAATGGGTTAGCAACAGGAATTAGTTTTTGCTTAGGTGGCTTTTTGTTTGTTTCTGGTTTTGCTTGAGCCTGATGCGACTCGCCACTGTTTCTTATCTTTAAGACTGCCATTATGACTGTGGGCTTAACCCCGTTAGTTAATAAAAAAGCCACTAAATCGCCCCAATGATTTGCAATATCTTGTGGTGAAATATTAGTTAATTGTGATATTCCCTGTAATTGTTGAGCATTCATACCCACCCCCATTTTTTTATCTCTGAATCTATTATTTGTTGGTTTCTATTAACAAAATAATTCAATGCATTATCGTTATGATGATGCCTGAACAGGCAGCTAACCATTTTATATGATTGTGAATTATCCCAACAAGATTGGTATTCAGCAACCAGTTTTTCTATTGTGGCTTGCTTGTAAATACGGCTCATATCATTGGATTCTATTTGAGTCAGCACCTTTCTTTCTATTCCTGTCCTATTACATACCTCCAACGGTGTAAATTTATTTTTTATTTCACGGCTATTTACCTTAGATTTAAGGTAGTTAAGGTAGCGAACAATAACAGTATCCTCAAAAAACACCCCATGCTCTTCATCACAAAATTCTACTGCACAACGAAACAGGTCGCGCAAAGGTGCAGAGTAGAATTCCTGTATTGCGTCATGAATAACCAATGCTTGGCAAACATGACGTACCCACCTTAAATAACGAAAATCCTTAACCACACATAAGCTTAAAGGATTCTTCAATACCAAATTATAACTATCCATTTCCAAACCTACGATGACCAAAACTAACAAAGTTATGCAGTTGCTCTTTTGGCTGTTGTGTTGATACGCGTAAATTGCCTGAGCTATAATCAAGATGTATCCCATACCGCGCATGTTCTCTTTCTAAAGCGGAGAATACATTTTTTTCTTCTTCAACCTGTTTATCATCAGCCCATAAATCGTAAGATGCATTAAAATAAGCAACACCAATTGCCAACGCATCTAGCAAATCATCATAATTTAACGCACCCTTTCTTCTTACTATATGCGTATATTGATAAAACAACTGATGGATTAGGTCACGTTGCGAATCTTCAATAACAACACTTCTATCAACAACCAACTTATGCCTATTCACAACAAGCTCAAGCGACTGAATAATCCTTTCTTCTTTTCTTGCAGATGACCATGCAGCATCATCTAATTTGCAAGGATGGTATCTTTGTAATGTGGGCGCAAATGCTTCTTTCCAGACACCATCACCAAAGTTAGGCTCAACAATAATATGATTCACTTTAAATTGTTGCGCTGTCAATGCTAACAATTCAAATGTTTCAGGCGTATAACCTCCAGAAACAGAATCCGCTTTCATTAAAAATAGCTTTCCTCTACTTAAAAAGAGTATAACGTAAGCTGTTTTATCATTACCACGTCCACTAGGGTCAATTGCCATCAGTCGTTTAGTAAATTCTACCTTTTGCGAAACATCAGGGACGACGGCTCTACACCAAAAATCTCGCTTAAAGCCCGGCGAAGGCAAAACCGAATCTCTATTATCTTCATCATCATTCCATTGATACCACCCATTAGCATAATCTAAGTTAATTTCAGAGACCATTAAGTCAGATAACTGCAATGGGTATAAGTTACTATCCGTTTGTGAGGTGTCAAGCATATACTCAAGCATAAATGAGCTATTTGATATACGCTTCTCATTGTTTAGGATTTCTTCCGTGAAACGTGGGTCATACGCCGTCCATTCAGGCACGCCTTGTTCAATTAAGTCTTTTACAAGACAGCCCAGCTTGTCACCATAAAAATCAATTTGGTCAGAAGTTGGTACACGGACGGGGAATATACGAATATCACATCTAAAATGACCATCAGGTTCAATTAATTCCTCTGTATAAATAGAAGAGGCGCGGGCAGGCGTGCCAAGAAAAACAATTGTACCGCCCGGTGTAATTTGATTCCAAAATTCTTCAATTTGTTTAACAAGTGTAAATCTAAGGTTTTGGGTAGCGGTATTTTTCACAGTTTCAATGTCATCAACTAAGATAAAATCAGCACGTTTACCACGTGTTTGACCTCCAATACCAAGAGATAATAACGATGGCTGTACGGCTGGAATTGCAGCACTGACATTGATACCGCCTTTGACACTATTCAATTGTCCGGGATTAGGGACTAATGGCTCAAGCAATGGCGTAGTCATGATTACATCACGCGCAAATTGCATAATCTGTTTAGCGAAATCCCCGCCAGAAGAAACGATTAGGATTTTAAATTGCGGATTCCAATAAAGCAGCCATACACCAAAAGCTGATGTGATTAACGTTTTAGCAGCACCCCGCCATGACAGTACAACCTTGTATCTTGCCAAAGAGGAACGTGGATAATCAGATTCATCTTCTGGTGAACGAATAAATTCGCCATCAACATTCTTTTCCCACAAGCCACCTTGTAAATAATTAGCAATATCAAGCTGTGTAGGTGTTGGAGGTGGCAGCCCGATTTTCTCCCACATCATTTTTAAGAATACGCGGAAATCCCTGTATTTAGGGTTTACCTTGTATGTTCTATTAGCAGGCTTTTTGTCTAAGCCTTCATACAAAACCGTATTTTCAGGTAAGCCATCCGTAGCATTTACCTGAACGATTGGTTTATCTGACTCTTTTATGTTTCTTTTTGCCATAAAAGAGGGTGTATTGCTTGGTTTTTGAGCCATTATATACTCCATTATATACTTGCGAATGAACCTATATGATTAGCCATGTTAGGACGTATAACGTAATGCTGATTAGCTGAAAAGCTAACAACAAAAGAACCTGATTTGCTTCTTAATTTAGGATAAACAACAGGCATACTTCGCGCATTAGTCGCAGATTCAGGTAACGCAGGGTCAACACTCTTTGTTAAGCCTAACGTGATTTCACCACCTAACACACCATCAGGCACATTAACAGTTTTCAAGATAGCGTTGTTTTGGTTGTCTATGCCAAACCCTTCAGCTCTAATAGAACCAAAGGAAAAATCAACGTTACGCAAATCAATACCAATTAAAGCACTGGCTTTTGAGCCATCAGCGCGTGGTGTTGCAGTTATATAAGAATCAATAACTGCATCAGCAGAGGTATTATTAAACACAATCCCCCTACGCCAACGCCCATCAACATGGTCAGGGTGACGTTTTAGATTTTTAATTTCTAATGCGTTACCATTTAAAAAGCGTCCGTAACCCGCAAGCGCAAGTCCGTTTTGCTTGTCTGATGTTAGCGGTGTTTTTTCATCGTACCAGTTTAAGAAAATACGTGTATAGAAAATATTTTCAGTACCATCAGGGTTTAATGGTTTCAATGACGAGAAATTAGGAACACTACGCGGGTCATCAAACGCAGCAGGAGTTGCACCCGCAACATAATATGGGTTGGCATTACCATCGTCAAAAAAATCAATAGAGCTAGCACTATCTGCACGTTGCGGATACTTGGCTGCATCAAACGGTATCCAAAACTGATTAAGGTTAAGTCCGTTTTGCAAAGCAAGATGACTTAAACGCATTCTATGTGTTCTTGCACCAGCTTGCGGAAACGCCCAACGGTTGGCATCTGACCAATCAGAAGTACCAGAAAATGCACTGTTATGGGAAAATGGATTCATAGCCCAATTAAAAGAGCCGATTTCACCACCTAATGTACCTGCACTAGTTGGGTCAAGACAGCATCCAAATGCAATCAAGCCATGCGCGCTACCACCGGGCGTTGCTGAAATACCGCGATGTAATGTGCCAGCAACGGCAGCACCATATTGCACGCCACCTATTTCAGTGACTTTATCTTTGCCAGCATAACCCGCAACCGCAGAGAAGAAGCCAGAACTTTGAACACTTCCTATAATTGTGCCATTTTGTTCTTTGACTAAAGCCTGACTGAATGTACGACTAGTGCCATAACCCCCTGTTTCATCAATATTGCTGACAATACCGGGTACTAGATATTTATTAAAATTCTCGTCAAATCCTGTGTCATCGGGGTTAGCATAAAAAGCAGGCGCACCAGAATGACCATTGCGACCTGTTAATCCATCCCACATAACACCATTTAAAATAGGCATTTTTTAACCTCCTAAAATTGGGAACGGCTGAAACCAATGCTTTCTTATCCTAATTGCCCCACTAACAAATTGCGCGCCATTAGGAACAAATTTTAGTTTAGGGTTACTGCCTGCTGCAATAACCTGTACATCTGATAATATTGTAGTGTCCTGATTACCTATTAACGTATCCACTGCATTAATACTTCTGAAAATCTCAAATGTATTCGTACCGTCAGTTACGACAGGCTCAATGATTGCCATTGAAATACCAAAACATACTGAATTTTCATATAAATCATATTCTATAACGGTTTCGCCACCGCTAATTACAATATCAGATGTTTCTTCTCTAAATGGATTTGTGCTAGCAGGGGGAGGCTGTCCTAATGCATCTTGAATTTCAGCTTCATAATCAGATAAAAATTGCGCCTCATCTTCAACCGTCCAAGCTAATGCGGTTTCCATTGTCCAAAGTTCTTGCGTTACAGGACTTCTATTTGTCCAGTTTTCTGTTCCAGATGTCCTACGCAACACTTGACCATCAAAGGTTATTTTTACTTCTGGTGCTGTTCCTGTTGTCATTTTATATCCTTTTATATTCTTTGGATTCTATTGTTAGATGCATCACAAACAAACAATCTATTATCGATGGCAGTTATTCCATTTGGAGCACTAAACTGCCCAATACCAGAGCCATTAGTACCAAATGTAGTACCATTAGACATATTACCAGAACCATCAACATTCACAGACTGGATTCTGTGGTTATTATTTTCACAAACAAACAATCTATTATTGATGGCAGTTATTCCAAACGGAAGATTAAATTGCCCAATACCAGTGCCATTAGTGCCAAACGTAGTGCCATTAGACATATTGCCAGAACCATCAACATTCACAGACTGGATTCTGTGGCTGCTATATTCACAAACAAACAATCTATTACCGATGGCAGTTATTCCTGTTGGAAGATTAAATTGCCCAATACCAGTGCCATTAGTGCCAAACGTAGTGCCATTAGACATATTGCCAGAACCGTCAACATTCACAGACTGGATTCTGTGGTTACTGCGGTCACAAACAAACAGTCTGTTACCGATGGCAGTTATTCCATTTGGAGAGTTAAATTGTCCAATACCAGAGCCATTAATACCAAACTCAACGCCATTGGACATATTGCCACTGCCATCAACATTCACAGACTGGATTCTGTGGTTATTATAATCACAAACGAACAGCCTATTATCGATGACAGTTATTCCTGCTGGACTATTAAATTGCCCAATACCAGTGCCAGAACTACCAAACTCAGCTATATTTTCAAGTGCATTAAGAATGTTCTCGCCAACCGAAGCAGATGTGTCATCAACTTGCCAGCCATAATTTTTTAATTCAATTGCCATAACTACCTCCTTTATACCAACAAGCCGTGAATTTTAGTCCAGCCAACATCAGTTGTGCCGATTGTGCCAACAAAACGAATAGTAATAACACCATTTTTAGTAACAGTGCCATCATCAGCAACACCTTCAAGATTAGAACCGTTACGCAAAAAAGTAATAATATTAGTATCGCTTGCACCAGAGATACGAAGAACAACTTCATCACCAACTGTAGGTGTAGCAGGTAAAGTGACTGCTAAAGCTGCACTGGCATTTACTTGGTAAAAATGACTTTTAACAGCAGTAAATGCAGCCGTTTTTTCTTCATACGTTGGAGGCGTGAAAGCAGCAGGCAATGCAGCCCATTTATTATTTGTACCACTAACCGCACTATCATAAGTTAATACATAGCCATTTGTGCCACCGCTTGTTGCAACATGACGAGTTTGTTCATCATCAGTTAATTCACTATGGGCATGTGTATGGGAAGCTGGAGGTAAACTGGTTGGAAAAGTAGCGAAAGAGCCGTCACCACGTAAATAATCAGCAGATGTGGTTAGTGCAGGTAAATGCCTTGCAGCCTCATCATCAGTGATTGTGCTATGAGCGTGATTATGATTATTAAACGATGTTTGTAAGTTGCCAAGATTGGTATTCGTTGTGCCTAAATCAGCAGTAGATGCTTTTTCAGTGTCAAGCTCATTAATTGCAGCCCCAATATTTGAAGCTGCAATATTGCCACTTGGAGTATGTGAGACTTGCGTTGAGTTATAATCGTTAGCTTGAGGTGTAATAGCTCCTTTTCTACCAAACACACTAACAACATCATTAGTGACAGCCATTTTTCCCCAAGTTGTGCCGTTATAAATAACAACATCATTAACATCAAAACTGATATTGCCACTACCAAGATTTTGCGTCCCCGCAACACTTACATAGTAAAAATCACCAGCACTACCAGTACCATCAGCTAATGAAGGCGTGTTTGTGGAGGCATTCCAAAAACCATTATAGAGCGTGCCACTTACCACAGACGCTAATAATTGCTGAACCGTACAACGTCTATGCGTGCCAGTTTCAGTATCAGATAATATCAGTACGTCAGCATTATCTAAAACAGGAACAGCAGGCAAGCTTGGAATATTTAACGCAATAGTTAAACTATTTGAAAGATTACCACCACCAGTCAACCCATTTACAGTATTAATAGCAGTGGTTTTATTAACCTTCTCAGTATCCAGTTCAGCAACAGCAGCTTGTGTATTATTGCTACCAATACCACCAACAGGTGTAAAAGGAACTTGGCTTGCATTAGGCGCAGATGTTACAGGCAATGGAGAAAACGCACCCGCACCATTAAGATAATGTGTGGTATTTGCTGTCAATGCAGGTACATGTCGTTGTGGTTCATCATTGGTCAAGCCACTATGATTTGCTGCGACATTTGTTGTGCCATTGACAATATTTGTTACGGATGTTTGGAGGGTTTGAAGGTCAGTCGCACTTGCTTTTTCTGTATCTATCTCAGTCGCTAAAGCTTGGAGATTAGTTGATGAAAAATTACCAGACGGAGTAAAACCAATAAGCCCAGCAGTGTAATCATTAGGCTGTGGCGCAACAACACCACTACGACCATTAAATGAATTTACACCAGCAGCACCACCACCGCCAGTATTTGAGTTATCAAACAAGACAAATCTTGAAAAATCATTCAAAAACGCAAGCAGTTCGCCATTCGATGTTGCAGTAGCGTACCATTTCTCAATAAGTGGTGGTGTAACGCTTGTATCTTCAGTAACGACAATCACTTTGCCTGCATTTTCAGAATAAAGCCCAAACTGATCACCAGTGAGATTGAAAGACGAGGTTATATTATTTCTTACAAAAGCCATTTTTTATTTCTCCTATACCCAATTGTATATTGCGAATGGCGTGTTAAAACATGGGTTTGCCGTGCCATCAGGTACAGCAGCAGGAAGCAAATCTCTAGTCCATGCAGGGTTTGGCAAGGTAGGATACGGATTTAAAGCTAACCTCTTAACATCAGGGTCAATATAAAAGCGATGGAGTATACGACCGGGTAATTCTCTATTATTAACGCCATTTCTATACATTGTTTCAATCCCTCTGTGGGATACTTTTAAATACGAAATACCGAATTTATCGCCAGCGCGAAATTCATCATAAGCCTCATCCACGATATTCTCTGATATTGTTACAGGAAAGTTTTCATTCATATCGCCGCGCATATTATTATTAAGGAAAAACGGTATTCCTGTAGTGGTTGGGTTAAAGCCAGCACGATAAAGGACGACAGGTTTATTATTGCGATAGGGCAAGCAATTTACGCCTTTTACCAATTCTGTATTATAAAACCCAGCCCCACCAATATGGGCGAGGCGAAACATTGTATCCCCTTTACTATAAGGCATCTTGGTCTCCTTTATAACTGAAATGTTGACGATATAAAGATGTTGCTTGGTCAAGCTTTAAGCCAGAACCAACCACTCTAATACTTTCAACAGGTGGATTTACTGAAAAATTTATCAAATGCTCTATTACTCTAAACCGTTGGTCAATGACATTTTGACTAGGCGCAGCCCATGCAGGGTCAAGTTCTATATTTGCAAATTGTGGGCGCACTCGCAGATTATTATGGTTAGCAACATCAGGAGTGTACATATTATTAATTAATTCCATAGTAACTCACTTTTCTACTTTTATAGATATTGGGTTAATCAGAAGTGGTTGTCTCTGTAATTCTTCTATTATTTCAGCATATTCAACAATTGATGCTTGCGCTTCTTGCAGTACCATTAATTGCTCATTTGCTTGTCTGCTTTCTTGCTCTAACTGTGTCTTTCTGCTATTTAATTCCGCGTTTATTTGCTCAAATCGTGAAATCAGCTTATTGATTTCAGGGATACGAGCAAGCAAGGCATTGAGATCAGTTACAGTATTAGCTAATTCAGTTTGTCGCGAAGCCAAAAGCTTTAATTTGTTATCGATTTTGTCAATAGCAGCTTCAGTTATTTGGTTAAAACCAGCCTCTTTTAATTTAAAATGGCTATCTGCTTTATCAATAATCTCAAAAGCATTATTAAGCATTTCAACAGATACGTTTTTTATTTCTAGTTCGTCACCTATACCAGACAAAGCTGTAATCAGCTTTAATGCAAAAGTTCTTTCTAAAATTACAAGACGTTGTGATTTTTCTATTGGGGAGGGGATTTTTATAGTGCCAGAGCGGGTCAGGGTGGCATTTATTTCTTTACCATCCAAGAGGATAAAAACATCCTTAATGTTATTAACTGGGAATGGGACGACATATTCATTACCGCCATTTCCAGACCAGACGCTCATTGGTATCGTTTTTTCTTCTATCATAACATTGATTTTATTTCAAGCATTTATTAATATAAATATAACACAACTTTTTATGAGTTTACAGGAATGTCTTTTTTTAGTGACCTATTTGAAGGAATTTTCGGTGGTTTATTTGGCAGCAGCAGGCAGCAAGAAAAACTGTTTTTATTACCACCTCAGCCACAAGTAGAAGAGCCACCAGAAATAAAGATTGGTGCGGAAGATGATTGGATGCTAGGAGGACGGGGAAAGAGCCAGTTATTAAAGCCTTTAAAAAAACCTACGCTAAAATTATTTGAACCAAATGCAAAAAAAACGACGAGTGGCATAAAATAAATGAAAAATGAATATGAGACATATGGTGTTGGTGAAGATAAAGAGCAGCAGCTACTAAGTGAGCGTTACAGTGATTTATCGGGCGACCGCTCAGACTTTCTTGAATGGGCTGAACAATGCGCCAGATTAACCATTCCAACAGCGTTATCTCAGGACTCTAATCGTGTTCAAGGTTCACTTTATATTAACTTCAAATGCTACCAAGGTATAGGCGCACGTGGCACACTCAATCTAGGTTCAAAATTAGCAGTTGCCTTATTCCCAATAGCGCAGCCGTTTTTTAAGCTACAGTCTGAATTGGAAGATGAATTAATAGAAAGCATTCGTATTGAGCTGTCAGAGCTATTTCAAAGAGAACTTAGTAAAAAAGAAGCAATATCAACATACGATGGCATTGTTAATCAGCTTACTTTAAAGATTTTTAGAAACTTTGAGTCCACAAATTTCAGGTCAATATTAAATGAAATAATATTGCAGCTATTGATAGCAGGGAATGTGCTGTTATTCTACAACTCAGAAACCAATAAGTTCAAATATTACAAATTAACAGAGTATGTTGTCAGAAGGGATAGATACGGCAATGTACTTGAAATTATCATAGAAGAAGAAGTTTTTTATAATGAATTGACAGACGAAATAAAAAACGTATGCTTTGATGACAAAAGCGATTATGATGTAGAAGACGACACGCCTTATAGCCTATATACAGGGCTAACAAGAAGAAGCGCAAAAGATAATTTTGAATTTTCGCAAGAAATTAACGAAATAATAATCCCAAGCTCCACAAAAACCATTTCAAAGGAAGATTCACCTTTTCTTGCAGTGAAGGCAGACGCAGATACAGCAAACTATTCATCAAGCTTCATTTACAAATACGCGCTTACGGATTTGATTTATTTGGATGAATTACAGCGTGCATTCCTTCAAATCGCAGCAGCAATGAGTACATACAAGATACTCGTCAAAGAGGGTAGTTCTAGCCAAAAATCTGTACCAGATATAGAGAAAAAGCCAAATGGTGAGATTTTAATAGGCGATGCAAATGATTTTTCATTCCTTCAACTACCAGTATTACCAAATGCACAATTTATTCAAGGTCAAATTACCCAAAAAACACTAGAATTAGAAAGAATATTTCTAATGAATTCTGGCATGCAACGTGACGCTGAAAGGGTTACAGCTTATGAACTCCAAAGGATGTCACAAGACCTAGATACAACACTTGCTGGATTGTACAGTTATTTAGGAGTAGCACTACAAGAGCCTATTAGTGCTATTATCATGAATAATAGTAATACTAGTGATATTGCTAAATATGGATTCAAACCAACAATTATTGCAGGTGTAGGCGCATTAGGTAGAACAATTGAGGCAACGTCACTACAAGCATTTATGAGTCAGATACCACCTGAAATGATGAATTACATTAACCAAACTGGCTACCTAAATGAACTCGCAAAACTAAATAGCATTGATACGGAACGATTATTGAAAACACAGCAAGAAGTTGCACAAGAACAGGAACAAGCTTTAAGAAACCAAGCTGCATTAGCAGCTACACCAAGAATAGCAGATAAAGGAATGCAAAATGAGTGAAGATAGAGAAACAGAAGTAGAAGATGGTGTTTATGAAGAAGAAGTTGTCACAGAAAATGATAACGATGAAGTTCATGCTGAGGCTGATGACGTTGAACAGCAAGACAATACCGCAGAAACAGAGGTAGAGTTAGTAACTCGTGCTAAAGATGAATTTTTCCAAACTGGCAAGATTTCAGATAAGTTACAGCAACAACTAATTAAACGCGGTGCAACACAAGAAGAAATTAATACTGCTGTTGATACATGGCGCAAGCAATCAGTAAGCTCAGATAATATTGAATTTGACAATGATTTCAATCGAGAACAACTTGAAAAAGCCCTTGCATGGGCGGAAGGTACAAAAACAGCACTTGAAAAAAGAGCTATTCACCAAGAACTGAACGGAAACAAAGAGGCAGCAACACGTTCTGCAAAACAGTTATATGCGGACTATATTTTAAATACTATGGGTTACAAATACAAACACACTGGGAAAGCTGCTTTGCCTATTGAAGCAGGCGCACCCTCTGTCAGAAGAAGCAACCGATTAAAGCCAATTGAGGGCTGGAACAACCCTGAAAGTACCATAGAGTATCTACAAAATTTTGCACCACAAGTCGGAGTTAGGCTTGACCATACAGATTTAAAAGATGAACTTGAACAATCACGTCACAAAATAAGACGTGATGCTAAATACAGAAATGAAGTGCTAAAAAGTCTAGCCGATACTGCGATTATGCAGGCAAAAAACCCTCAAATCTGGAGAGAACAGGCGATGGACAATAGACAAGCGCAAGACTACACAAGAGCTTTAGTAACAGCTATGACAGGTAACCCTAACGCCCAAACCAATGTATTGTAAAAGGAATTAAAAAATGAGTAACTTAGTTATTATCAACCGTATGCAAGAAATGCTTGCGGGTGATAAATTTGAAAACGCCTTAGAACATTTCGCAATGGGCATAAACAACTTATACCTTTTGCAAAATTCAAAACTCCACGCATACCAAACTCGTTCAGTTCCGTATATGAATGGTAGAACCAGAACTTTTGACGATGTTTATAACCGTTCTATTGGTTGGCAAACCTACGTGGAAGGTACAGAATTACTTGGTGATAAAGTACCCTTTTCACAAGGCAGCTATACCATTGATGAACCTTATGTTTCAGCACATGCACGTTCTTACTTTGACCAAATTGTTGACCATGTAAATTGGTTCGACTTTTCAGGTGGTAATGCACCATTTGTTATTGAAATGAGTCGGATGCAAAAGTGGGCGCGTCATTTAGACTTAAACACAATCCAGCTTTTAATTCGTGCAGCGCGTGGTCATGTTGAATTTGGCAGTAAACTGCCTAATGATGATGCTTATCTTGGGGTAAGTGGTTATGGTAATACACTTGGCAACCCACCTGTTGATGTAAACGGTCAAAGCGCAGCAGGTAGTGCGATAGAGCAATGTTACCGACCAGAATTAAAACTACCAAACTTTGTTACAGCAGATTCAATTCGTGATTCTGTATTATCTGCTCAAAACTTATTAATGGATAAATCAGATAATGACTTATCGCTAATGACAGGTGGCAGAATAGATGACTGGACACTCTATATTCGTAGAGAGTTATATAATCTTTTAATTAAAGATGCAAAAGCCTTAGATATTACAATTGGTGGCACAGGCTCTTATACATTTAACTCGCTTGGAACATTAAGCGGTTTACGCCTTGAAGTATTAGATATTTTACCAAAAGTGGATGACCCTAATATTGGTAAAATTCCACATAATAGCGCACTACCAGATGCCAATAATCTAAATGACTCATGGATTCTAAATAGAACACCGCCAAGTCACGGCATTAATGGCGTGCAAGGAAAATACTGGACTGAAAACCCTCACACAACAGCAATGTTACTAGTCCACAATCGCCAAGCAATTGATTCATGGGAACCCCTAAAAGGAATCAGAACATTCACTATCGATGTTCAACGAAACCTTTCATGGCTATCAGCATCATACGCATACACAGGCGGAGGTATTCGTAATTATGCAAAAGTTGCTGAAATCTGTTATGCCAAACCACCACGCACACCATACGACATCGGCACTGTGGCTGATGGATACAATGACGCACCATAAGGGTTAAGTTATGCCTCTAGCACTACAACGAACAGGTTTATTCTTGGAGAGCGTAAATATAATGTTGCGCCATATCCAAGAGGATAGCTATTCAACTGCTTTGACATTTGATGAAATAAATCCACCGCCAGCAGGAACTTCTCAAGACGTGCGGGAGGCATACAATATATTGCTTAACACCAGTATTACGGTTCAATCCGAGCCTCACTGGTGGAATACCTTCACAAAAACACTAACACCTGATGTAAACAACAAGATTGCTTTACTATCTAGCACCACGCTGTCTGTAAAAACACCAACATTGTCGTTAAAAGATGGCTATTTATACGATGATGTAAATGACACAGATGAATTTACGGAAGAACAGACTATCGACTTGATTATGGGAGTTAAGTTTATAGATTTAGCAGAGCAAGTAAGAAGGTATATTACCTATCGTGCTGCACAGTTATTTCAACAGCAACGCTTAGGTTCTGGCGAATACGACAAGTTTATACAGAAGGAACTTGAGCGTGCAACGGTAGATTACAATATATATTGCACTAATTATGGTGGTTACAATATTACGAAAAACCCAGATGTACAAGACTTTGCCAACAAGATAGGGATGTGGCATTGCCGTCCTATTTTTAATAGACGAACATAGCTATGTTAGTTAATATAAACATTGATAATCTCTCTGATGGTGTTTCAGAGCAAAGCCCAGAACAACGTTTAACATCTCAAGTTGCCGAGATGTTAAATTGTGTTCCCAGCCCTGTATATGGTGTACAGCGCAGACCTCCATTCACTTGGAAAGCTCGTATTTTAGATACACTAACAACGGATGATTTTTTTAAAGTTATCAATGTTGGTGAAAAGTATTTTTTAATGGTAGTACCCAAATCAACCACCAATTGTTTATTCTACCACCTAGATAAAACACAAGGGATATTAAACACCTATACAAGCTCGTCAGCACCCTATTTTGCCACCACAAACCCAGCAAGAGATATTCGCACAGCAGTTGTAGGAAATACAATATTTGTTGTAAATCGTTCTATTCCCGTTTTACCAACGGATACGGGGACAGAAACGACAAGAAAATCAAATATAGCTACTATTTACATCAGACAAGGTGTGTTTAATATTGAATATAAAGTATTCGTTGAAAACACGCTTGTTGGTCATGTAAAAACCACCGTTACATCAAACCCAACACAATTAAATACGCTAGAAATAGTAGATGCTTTGGTAAATGGCGTACCATACGCAGGGATTGTGCCATTTAAGTTTATAGTCAATGAATTGCCTTTGGTTGGAGCGAATTATACATTTCAAACGAATGGTAATGTGATACAAATATACCGTACAGATAATAGAGTTTTTGATTTTAGGACAGAAGATGGTTATGCTGATAAAGCAATGAACTCATTCTTTGACAAAGTACAATTATTTAGCGACTTACCACCACGCACATTCTATAACAACACAGTGGTACAGATTACGGGTGATGACAAAAAATCAAATGTTGGTTTTTTCATGAAATTCATCACTGATAATGGTCAAAACTTTGGTAGTGGCACTTGGAAAGAGACCGTTGGATGGCATAGCCAATGGGACAACACCCTACCAAATGAAAACCTATTAATGAACGGTATTGATGCTAGCACTATGCCTCATTTAATACAATACGACGATACCGCACCACAAGTTTTCGACACAAGAGTGGGCGACTGGCAGCAAAGAAAAGTCGGAAATGAAATAAGCGCGCCATTCCCATCGTTTTTGACTGAACCAGAATCATGGACTACAGCAGGCGGGGTGCAGCTTGGCAAAAACAGATATATTAATAATGTATTTTTCTATCAAAACCGCTTGGGCTTTCTTAGTGGCGAGCGTGTAATCCTATCAAAAAATGATGATTACTTTGACTTCTTTCCTCATAGCGCATCAACAGTATCAGATATTGACCCTATTGATGTTGAGGTGTCGGATAATAAAATAAATATCCTTTATTATGCTATTCCTTATGGTCAAACTTTGGTCTTGTTTAGCGATAAAAACCAGTTTATTTATGCCAGCAAGATAAACTTATCGCCATCAACCGTAAGAATAGACAAAATATCAAGCTACACAATGAATCCGCTTATTGAGCCTGTGGTAAATGGTGGCATGGTTACATTTGTTGCACCAAACCAACAAAGCCCCAAATTAATACAGTTTGTAATAGACAGCAATCTATCAAATATAAGCTCAGTAGAATTAAATAGTCACGTACCAACTATAATCCCTATCGACTTCCAAGAAGTATGCGTTGGTAAGGATGTTGATTTTACTATTGTGTATAAAAGAGATTCAAAAAAAATACCTGTTTTGAAAACCCTAACTGATAACAATAAAATTGTACAGTCAGCATGGTCACATTGGGAGTTTGAGGGTGATTTAATATTCGCTGATTTTGTTGATGATATTTTGGTGATGTTATTCTTTTATAATGGCTTTCCTATTTTAGGCTGGATTGAATTATCAAATAAAAAAATATTGGAATGCACATCGTATATTGATGACTTTCGCTTTGACAGTTTTACCATACAAAGCCACTTTTTACTGGAATATCTGTACTTCAAGCAAAACAATTCGCCAATGGTTAATGGGCGCACGCAATTATTATACTGCCAAACATTCTCCAATACTGAATACACAAGCGGTTTTAAAGTACGCCTTAATAAAAAAGAAACCACAGGCTTAACCACAGATTATCAATACTCAAGAACAACAACAAGCCAACTAATAACGCATAATAGATTTAGAATTCCAATTCATACATCAGCAGAAAATTTAGAGATTAAATTCTTTGCTGATTTGGCAGATGAGAAGTTTGCTATTCATACATTGAATATTGAAGGCAAATTCAACCCGCGCACAAGAGGGATGTAATGAAACAGTACGCAGTCAGACACAACGTGCATAGTGCTTTATATATAGCTGGTTTAGCTACCACAAAAATGATATTGTATTTATTAGCAGGCGTAATTTTTGCGTTACTTTATGATGTATCAATATTATATAATGATGAAATTAACCCGAATTTCATGGTGAGCAATAATGCAAGAGAATCTATCACCCAATATTCCTGCAATAGTAATACTTTGTTGCTCAATACTTTTATGCTTCATATACGGAACATTAACTAGTATATCGAAAGCGCAAAAATCGCAAGATGCTAGTGTGCGCCTCACGAGCCACATTGCTATTGGCTTACAGGCAGTTGGCTTTGGCTCAATAGGTGTCCTCCTTGTTTACATGTCTATAACATACTTCCAAATCAAGGAGACTCTACCAATTATATTTTTATATATAACAATGCCATTACTACCCAACTATATAATAATGAATCATAAAAAAGCAGTTTTAGACATACTGGGGTTTCTTATAAACAAATTCAAAAAACAACTATAGGTAAATTATGTACACATACTATACAGAAAATTTTAAAGGTGTTGATTTAGACTACTTATTGAAAGTAGAAGATATTACCGATACTGAAAAAGAAGCTTGTGCAATGCGATTCGGCAGGGAAGCGGGTTATACCATGCCTTTGTACGGTACTATAGCAGCAGCATTAAGTGGTAATGGAGTTTGCCTAACATTAGTGGCAACAAAACCAAATATGTCCGCAGGGGTGGCAGCTATTATGGGTGCAGTTCCAACAAATAGCGAATTACCTAAAG
>Ga0180430_10002461_pt1 | contig 16693 bp, 9 predicted proteins | sample SS_ome_9_FD_132999 | JGI IMG/M metagenome (GOLD analysis project Ga0180430, IMG submission 132999) | Hypersaline lake sediment archaeal communities from the Salton Sea, California, USA - SS_1_S_2 metaG | ecosystem: Environmental > Aquatic > Non-marine Saline and Alkaline > Hypersaline > Sediment... | reverse complement strand
CCCGCAAGTACATTCCTGATGGATCAAAGACCTGCACCCGGCGATTCCACGTGTCCGCCACGTACAGGTTCCCCTCCGGTCCAAAGGCGAGCCCGACCGGTTCATCGAGGTTACCCTCACCAACGCCCCCTCCGCCCCACTGGAACGCGAACGTGCCGTCGCTCTCAAAGACCTGGATCCGCTTGTTACCGGTGTCTGCTGCGTAGACCAGCGGCTCTCCATCGCCCACAGCGCGGCCGACAGCGACGCCGCGGGGGCCATAGAAGAGCCCGACGCCAGCCTCCCCATCGTCCGGCCTCGCCTCGCCGAAGGTGCCCCAGGCGTCGAGCGACACACCCTCTGGATCCAGCCTCTGGATTCGGTGATTCCACGTGTCTGCCGCGTAGGCGAAGCCGTCAGGACCAACCGCCACGTCCCAGGGCTCGTTGTATCCACGCGGCGAGCCGGACTCCTCCTCAGCAATGGATCGGTCACCCCAGGAGTCCCTGAACTCACCGTCGGACGAGAAGACCTGGATCCGATGGTTCCCAGCGTCGGCCACGTAGACCGAGCCGTCATTGTCCACCGCGACACCCCGCGGGCTCTGAAGCTCGCCGTCCCCAGAGCCCTGGGTGCCGAAGACGTGTCGGGCAGTCAGCTCCAGGTGCCGATCGTACGGCTCGGCGTCGACGAGGGTCTCGGGTCCCAGCGTGCCGCGGTCCCACATCTTGGATGCAACGTCCCGACGCACGTACAGGCGGTAGTCGCTGCGCAGGGGCCACTCGTCCAGCGTGTGCGTCTTGCCCGTCACCTCATCGTAGAGCGCGTAGTCTCGGTCGTACCAGATGTTCCAGAGCGCCTCCCGCATGCGCGGGTTGGTGGCAGCGTCGCGGATCCGCTCCCAGCTGAGGTTCTTGTAGTCCTCCATAGGCCACCAGAGGAACTTGTAGGTGTTCACGATGTAATCGTTCGCCATATAGGGCGCCACCGCATCCCACTGATCCCGTCCAGCTATCAGGACCGGCGCATCCGCCTGCTCGCGTGAGGGCTCCTCGCCGTAGAAGACCGCGTTGTCGTAATTGCGTAGGTACCAGTGGAAAGGCCACGACCCATCAGCACCGTACGCCACCTCAATGACCTCCGGGCCGCCCGCTACCCGGCGCGACAGCTCCTCGATCTGCCGCATGGTATCCTTCACCGCGGGAGCCGCGTGTGCATACACCAGGTGCTCAATCGGGTAGCCATAGTTGATGTAGCAGAAATGCCAGGCGTGACGAATGGTCAGCAGGATCGGCACCACCAGGGCCGTGAGGAGGAGAACCCTGACAGCCAGCCGCCAATCCGTCCTGCGGAGCACTTGCACGATCACTGCCCCGAAGCCCGCTGTCGCGACCAACCCTCCCAGGAACTGGCCCGTCGTATGCAGCTCACCCAGCCCCGCTCCTCGGAAAGGGCCCACACGAACCGCGTAGAGGAACGTACCCAGGGCCATGACGAACGGCGGGGCCAGAAGTGCCAGCAACCAGGCGCGTCCCTGCCTCACGCGCCGCCACGCCGTGCCATCCAGAAACTGCCCCACACCCCAGCCACCCACAAGAATCATCGGCAGCGCCAGGTGCACCGTGAGCCACGGCATCTTCTCTCCGGCGTAGGAGTAGGCGACCCAAGCCGTCAGTGTCCACCAGCCAAGAAAGGCCACGAAGACGCGATTCAGGTCGACCACGGTCCCCGGTTCGATCTCCTCGGACGGGGACGTGCGGCTGCCAAGGGCAGCCCTGATCCCCAGCGTCCCTCCGGTTAAGACGGTGAGGAGGAGGGGGAGATAGTCATAGAGCGGCAGGACAATGCCGTAGTAGTACCAGGGTTGATCACCCCGCTTGACCCCCTGCTGGGCCAGCCAGTATCCCATGGATCCCACCATCCCACTGGCGATGCCGCTTCCGTTCGTGAACACGGTGGTGAACAGGACCAAGAAGATCGCGTAGTGGATCCCGGCCGCGATGCTCCAGCGCCGCCAGCCCCACGCCAACCCGATAGCGGCCGAGATCCCCAGAACCCCCGCCGTGATGGCGCCCGAGTAGTAGATGGTCGGCGCTGTGTAGTCCACGGGGTCGAAGCCCAGCAGCTTGATCGGCAACGGCGCCAGGAACGGCAGACAGAGGGTTCCCAACAGAATCACCAAATCGAACGATCGGAACGTGCGCAAATCGCGCCAGGTGCCCACGAGGATCAGACCTAACCCGGCGAGGACCGACAGCGCCGCTAACCCCGCGCCCACCAGCCCCCACCACGGAACGCCAGATGACTCCTCCGTCCCCACGGTTCCCTGGGAGAGGAGCGCCAGACTGACGATCAGCAGTCCAACGGCCAGCACCACCAACCCGATGCCAAGGAATGATTTCAGCCTCTCCTTCTCCGCCCAGTCCCTGGCCAGCGCCTCGCGGCTGAAAAGACCGATCAGAAAGAATCCGATGATCGCGAAGTAGATGAAGGCGACCTCCTTCGTGGCGAAGGAGAGGGAGACGGCGCCTGCCATCCAGTAGAGCCACCTCTCGCGCCCGTCCCGGAGATAGGCGAACACCGCGAATACGACGATCAGCGCCCACAGGATAACGGGGAGATCGTGACGGATGTACCGCGAGTAGTAGGCAATGGACGGGGAGATCAGCAGGAGGAAGGAGGCACATAGCGCTCCTATCCGTCCCAGCCAACGCCTCAACAGGTAAGGGAAGACCACGACGGCCACCCCGATCAAGGCCACGAAGATACGCGCGGTGAAGTCGTTGTCCCCAAGCAGGAAGTACGAAAGCGCCGTGCCGTGAAACAGCAGGGGCCCGTGCATCAGCGGCGTGTGCTGGAAGCCTTGACCCTGGTAGAGATTCCACGAGTACTTGGTGTGCAGGCTCTCATCGTGGCTCTGCACACGGACGCCCAATCCCCACAGGCGCGTAACGATCGCCAGGACGATGAGGCTCAAATAGAGCGCCTTCTCCCAGTCCAACGTCATACCACCTAAGACCGGCCGATCCAGTACGCCAGTGACTGATGATTTCACGTCTGTCCATCCCTCCTCAGCAACGACAGCCGTCGGGACAGGCGTGCGCCCGATAGAGGACGTGGGACGTCCAGGCTGCCGAAATCACGATACAGATTGCTCGCTCCGTTCAAGATCACGTTCGTCATCCCCACAATCGTCGTCACGGACTCGACGGCTCCCGTACAACCCGCCAGAGCGTGGCCCACGTCTCCGCCTCCGGTAGGGGCACGCCGGTTCGGAATAGGAACCACTCCACCGCCGCACGGCAGTCCGCATCCCAGAACTGACATCCAAGAGACCGCGGCGACCAGCGCCGAGATAGAGAGAAATCCTGCCCTGTGTACGGCTCGGCCGTCATCCCGAGAACTGCCGACTCTCTCCCTTCCGTCACGACAACGTCACTGAGCTTCTCGCGCTCCACATCCTCCAGCCGTGTCACCCGCTCAGCATCGTCGAACTCGCGCAGATACCAGGCGAGGGTCGAGTGCTCCTCTGTCTCGTAGACAAAGGGCAGCGTCGTCCTCATTCCCGTCTCCAGCCACGACAGCTCCTCCAGGGTCGTCACCAAGTCGCGCACGTTCAATGCCGTTGGTTCGGCCTGGAGAGGCTCACGTGGATCCGCCGGGTGCCCGTAGGCGGCATCCCAACCCGCACCAACCGTGAACACCAGCAGCACCAGGCCGATCCCCGCCGCAGCCGTTCGCAGCGTTCGCCCCGCACCCAGGATGAGGCCCGCGCTCAACGCCAGCGGGGCTTGGACCACGACGGCAATGGCAGCCAACACCAGGTTTGCCCGGTCGCCCCGGTAGCCGTACTGGGCCAGCATCAAGAAACCATGGGCCGACAGGACGACGACCAGACTGCCGTAGGCCAGACGTAGGCCCACTCTCCTCCCCACGGCTGAACGCGCCACCCGCGCGCCACGGGCGAGCGCGTCGATCCCCATCCCCGTGAGGAGCGCCAGCGGTACGACGACCCAGAGAAGATCAGTGGCCGCTCTCCCGGGCATAAGGCCGAGTACCAGCCCGGCGCCTACCGCCCAGAACCCCAGAACCACCGGCTCTTCCCGTCCTTCAACCAGGCCCCATATCAGCCCGCCGAGCCCCCACACGAACCCAAACAACTCGTAGAGGACCAGCAGCAGGAGGGGCGAGGCCGCCCGCGGACCAGCAGCGCCAAATCTGGCAACCCAGCTCGCGAGGTGGCCTCCCGCGGCCCCAAGACCGGCTAGATTCCATCCCAGCCCCGTGCTGAGCGCCGCGCATGCGCCTAGCAGGACCAGCCCGAAGCCAGATCGATGCCCAGCCGTCTCCGTGATAGCCTGGGGCAGCAGTGACAACCGGCTGTCAGGCCAGAACTGCCACAGCGCGACGAGCACCCCAATCAGGGGCAGCACCAATCCGTAGAGAGAAGCACCGCCTGATAGACCGATGGCCAATCCGATGGCCGACACGGTCAGCCAAAGCGAGTCCTTGGTCTCGAACCACCGCACCACGGCACCTAAGGCCACCATCGCCCCCGCGGCCCCGATCACCGTCCCATCAAGCCGCCGGGACGCCACCAGGGCTGTGGGAGAAAGAGCCAGATAGACTCCGGCCCCCAGGGCAGCTCTGCGTCCGAGGAAGCGCCTCCACAACAAGGGCGTCAGGACCAGCAGCGTGCCGAAAACGACGGGCCACGAGCGGGCCAGCCCATCGCCGGCGCCGAAGAGCAGAAACGTGAGGCTGTTCGCCGCCAGGAGGAGGGGATTGTAGTCGCTGACGGGCAGCCCGTCGCCCTGCGCAGCGCGCCAGGCCATTGCGGCGGCCTCGGCCTCATCCCCGCTCAGAGGGGCCCCGTCCAGCTGCGCGATCCGCATAGAAAGCGCCGCCAGGCCCACCAGAATCCAGAGGCCCGTCTCAACGTCCAGTCCTTTGAACCGTCTCTCGTCTTTCCTCATCCTCTCAGCGTCGGTATTCAAGACTCCTCGCAGCATCCCCTTGATCAAGCGCGGCTCTTCGCGCGTTTCTGCCCCCCGGTCGTCCCGATCCCTTCCGGCTCGTACGGGGGGGGCACGAAAGGCCGGTCCCGGGCTTCCGTCAAACCTGCGGTTCCGGCGGCGTCGGCGGCGGGACGAAGGGAAGCGAAACCCGCTGGGTGTGCCGCAGGCCGCCGGCCGGTCTACACGCTGGGGTCTCAACGCGCCCGTCGCCCATCACAGCGACCGGGGCGCGTGGCGCCAAGACGTCCTCCAGTCTGGGCGCCATCGTCCGGGCCCGATTCCCTCCCACCATCACAATCGGTACGATCAGAACCAAACCGACCACGGCGGCCAAGCTCAGTGCTGCGGCCCGCCGCCCAACGGCGCCCGTGGGCCTCGGGCTCTGCAGCCGCGCCCGTAGGCCCACCCAGTCGGGCTCGGACACAGGCGCCCGCTCCGCCTCTGCCGCCAATGTGCGCGCCATCTCGCCTTGCAGCCACCCGTAGTCGGCAACCGTAGTCCGACACCTGGGGCACCAGCGCAGATGCTCCACCAGGTCCTCGCAGCGGTCACCCGCGGCCGCGCGAGCCAGCTCTAGCTCCGTCGGATGGCGCGTCATGTCACCTCCGCCGACTGGGCTGTGCCCAGCTCGATCCCCGCAGTTGCCCCCCGCCGGCGAAGCACATCCCTCAGCTGTCGCTTACCGTGGAGTACCCGCTGGCGGGCCGCTGCCTCCGTACAGCTCAACGCCTCGCCGATCGTCGCGTACGGCAGGCCCTCATAGTAGCGCAAGATCAAGGCGTCGCGCGCCCCCGGGCTGATCTCGTCCAGGGCCTCGTACACGCTCCGCTGCGTATCCCGACGCGCCAAAGCCCGCGGCGGATCGCCCAGTTCCTGACTGTCCCTTGGCTCTTGCCCGTCGGCGACCAGTTGCTCCAGTGACACGCGAGGCAGCCGCTTTCGGCGGCGCTTGTTCCGACACCGGCTCACCAGGATCACGCGCAGCCACGTCCAGAACGAGGCTCGCCCCCCGTCGTACGCGACAAGATTCCGCAGGGCGTAGACAAACGCGTCCTGAACCACCTCCTCGGTATCCAGCGCATCTCGTAGGAGGAGATAGGCGAGTCGGGATGCACGTGCGTGGTATGTCTCGTAGATCACCCGCTGGCTCGCCTCGTCGCCCTGCACGGCCCGGGCGATTGTCCTCTCGCTTACTCTGGTATCCACCAAGCCTCCCGACCCCCGCTCAGCCTCTGCGCTCCTTGTCACTTCAGTTCAGCCCCATCCCCACTCTCGATCCATGGACACCAATGCCTTCAGGATGCCATCGGGGCCATCGGCTCAACCGTCCATCCCTTCATCTATCTATACACGGTGACCGATGAATTCGTGAGATCTCGCTCGCGCCGGTACAACCCCGGTGATCCCTGCCGTGACCGACCGGGTTGCCGTCTCACCGCCCGGGGGAGACCCTGCCCGAAAGAGGGTGAATGAGTGCCATGGACTGATACACCTGGCGGCATCTCTCAGCCAGCGTCCACGACATCGTAGATCTGCACGCCCTCCGTATCGTACACCAGGTCCAGAATTCCTTCCTCGGCCATGACATCGAACTTCGCCAAGCCCATGCGCGGATAGTAGGCGCGTTCGTAGGGGCCGACGTAGAGGTAGCGAACATCGTACCGCTTCAGAATCCCCCGAGCCTCCTCCAGGTTCACCGTGCTGTAGCAAGCGTCCACGTCCGCGCGGCGCCACTGCACCATCTCTCCGCCGACGCCCGCCCGCTGCTGAACCTGATGCCACCGCCAGCCCACCACGGCCGGGAGACCTGTGTGGACCGAGACCCGATTCGCCCACAGGTATTCCCTCCGTCCCAACCCCTCCATGATCACGGGTGAACCCTCCACGTGGTCCTGCAGCCATCGGATGGCGTGATAATCCCCACGGAGGCTGACCTCTTCGAGAGCCCCTTCCGGCCCGTCTTGAATCACGGCGTGCTCCACAAAAGCCATCCCGTCCAGCGTGCATCCCGTTTCGGGCGCGATCCGGTCGATGGCGCGAGCCCTGATGCCGAAGGGGAGGAAGAGCAGTCCTCCAACCACCAGCGCGCTCATGCTGGCGAACCAGAGTTGCCGGGGCGCATCTTCCCACCCCTGGGCACGTCTCAACAGCCAGACCAGGCTCACGGCTCCGGCGACAGCGAGAAGTATCCAGACCTGGAGGTAGAACTTGAAAACGGTGTTCATCCGCCCGATATCCCCCTCCAGAACCACGACCTCCACGGCCAACGAAAGCGCCATCGCCCCGGCCACCAGAACCCAGAGCAACCTCGTGGGGCTCGGCGGCGCCGGCTCGCCTCGCTCACGCTCGCTCACCACCTCGCTCTCCCGTGCGGCGAAGAAGAGAACCACCGCCCCTGACATAACCGGAGCCGCGGCTAGCCCTACACGGATGTCCAGCACCCAGAACACGACTCCCGCAACAAGCCCCACCGCGAGGGCCAACCATGCGGCGCGCCGGACTGCCCGCCCGCGCGCCAGAATTGCCCGCAACTCCACCCCCATGCGCGTCACCACCGGCAGGAGCAGGGCAGCGTGAATCCATAGGTAGATCCCCAGGGGCGTATGGCCGCCCTTCCAGATGCTCACGGCGTCATATCCGGCAACGTAGTGAGCGGCGTAGGGTCGGTAGAGGAGGAGCGAGAGGCCAACCAGGATCGGCACCTCCCAGACCAGGCGTCGCACGAGCTGCAGCGTACCTGAAGCCCAGTCTGAAGACGACCCGCCCGAGCCATTCTCGACTCCCTGGTACACACGCCACGCCCCAACGCCCAGGGAGACGACCCCGAGCAGCAAATAGGTGGGATAGTCCCACGTATTGGTCGGTCGTAGGGCGCCGATCACCAGCCCGCCCACGACCAGGCTCGCCCAGCGCCGGCGGGAGCCCCGGGCCCACCCTACGGCCAGAGTCAGGGCAAAGAGCGTCAGCGGCAGTGCGATCATGTGCGCGTGGAGATCGCCGTAGAGAAAGGTGAAGGCAGGGAACTCCGCGATCGGATTCCCAGTCGAGCCGGGGATGATGCGGGTCGGGTGCCAGTACCAGGTCTCGGGACGCATGGATATCTCGGCCCCTCGCACCGCAACTCGCCACAGGCCCCGGAAGAAGGAGACGGTCCTGGGGAAACCAGGGATCGTACTGGGGAAGGAAACCCCTCCCAGCTGGATCAGCTGGTTCCGGAGTAGATGCACCACCCCCAGGTTGCCCAGCACCACGGCGAACAACGTCCCAGCAACACCGGCCATCAAGGCCCGCCGCTCGCCCTTGGCATCCCCGGCGCCCCCAAACAGGTTGAACGCCGATGAGAAGGCCCCCACGGCCGTCAGGGCGAAGAGCAGCGGGACCGCCAGGTTGTACGCGACGGCAGGAACTGTTCCCATCAGCTTGATCAGAGTCCCCACCAGGACGAAGCCGAAGTAGTAGTAGTTGATCCACGTCCCGGACAGCCAGGGGTTGTATGGCGGGAACCAGGTCGACTTCATCACCGCATTCAAGTAGGCGAAGTCCATTGGCTTCTCCCCGCCCACCACTGCATGCCAGAGATCCGGCTGAAGCATACGCACCCCGATCCAGGCCGCAAAGAGGACGGCAAAGAGGACCTCGACGACAACCATCATCCGCCACCGACGCTTCACAAAAGCCCTGATGTCTTCTCGCCTCAACCAGCCGACAGATCCGCCGACCAGGGCGAGAAGACCCATCATCCGCAGAATCGTCCCCTGGGTGTTGGGGAGCAGCCGCACACTCGCCGCCACCCAGGTCAGGTAGGCCAACGTCAGCAGCGCAAAGAGCCGGGCGAATCCATACCCTCTATCACGAAGACCTGGCAGCGACGCGAACAAGAGCGGAAACGCGGCCCAGCCCAGCACCGTCACCGCAGCCCACCAGGCCAGGGCACCAAGCCAGGGATACCGGTTCAGAGCACCGCCCCGGTTGAACATGCGCGACCACGTGCCCCCGGCTTTCTGCTCCCTCCACGTCTCCTCATCAAAGCGCAGCATATCCGGCGCGGCAGTCGCCTCCCGCGGCGTCCGGCCCCGCTGGACCCGATCCAGCGGAATCGCACCCAAGACCTCTTGCACCAGGACCCTGCTGTAGGCCTCCGTCTTACGGAAGATCAGCACCCGCGGATGATCGTAGACGCTAAAGGCCTCCTCCGCCGGCGGAAGATCCACCGTCACAGGCTTCTCCTGGCTCACGTAATTCGCCTCCATGAGCTCAAACGGGTTCTCCTGATCCGGGAAGACGAAGAGCCCCAGCGCCGGGTACGAGGTGAAGTCCGCCTCCAGCTCGAAGCCCAGCTCACCGGCGAACAGCGCCCGGTAGTACTCGGTAGTCAACGGGTAGCGGGATGGCAGGCGTGGGATCGATCCGTAGAGCCGGTTGCTGGCCAGGAAGATCCAGTCGGCCTCATGGAGCCAGCCGTAGAGCCGCTCGCGCTTCTCTGGCGTGTCCTCGTCGTAGTGCGTCATCTCGACGCCAACGTACTCGCCGCCGAAGGGATTGTGGCCGTCGATGCGCAGCGGCAGTCCCCAATCCCAGTGCTCGTTCGCCACCGTCGCGCCGTCGGGGACGTGCTCGAAGATCCACCGCGAGGCCGCCACGCGGGTATGGGGCCGCAGGTAGATCGTGAAGAAAGCCACGCCCCAGAGAACCGCGCCGAGCGTCACCAGCGAAGCCGCTCCCACACCGATCCACCGCCTCACCTTCGACACAGACTTAGCCAACCGCACCATCCAGAAGGCGGCATAGAGCAGCAGGATCGGGTAGAGCGCCAGGAAGTAGCGCATCGACTTGACCCACTGGATCGCGTGGTAGAGGAAGACCACCGTGAACCAGCCCCACAGCACCGCGTGACGCCTCCCGTCTCGGCGCAACAGCAGATCTACCCCGGCCGCACCCCATCCGATCCACGCAGCCAGACCCAGGGGGATCCCCATGCCCCAGACGACGATGTTCAACCAGGGAAAGACGATGGCCGTCCGGTTCGCCCACTGCCGGCCCGAGGGCAGATCGACGCCTCCCGACTGCTCCTCGCGGATCTGCTGGAGGCGCCCGAACCACTCCGGGCTAGGCCTCACCCCGAAAAACCCCGGGCCCTCGAAAGCGTAGGGCTGGGCCACCCGAAATGCCGCCAGCGACAGGAGCCCGGCCAAACAGAGGGCGGCAAGCGGTATCCACCATCGGCTGCCGAGCCCTCTCGCCTCCTCCCCTCGCTCGCGGGATTCACGGATTCGCACGCGGCGGATCACCGACTGCGCCGTGGCCAGCATCACCAGGAGTGCAGCCGTGGCCGCGCTCACTTTGCAGGCAGCAGCCAGCCCCACCGCCAGACCTGCCGCCCCGAAGTCAAACCAGCGCGCCGGTTCAGGGCTCCCATCCTCGTCCCCCGCGGCACGCCCGGCGTCGCCGCCCACTCCCTGGCTCTGCCCCACGCCGGCAGCCCGCACCGCGAAGTACGCCGCAAGGGTAACGAACAAGCACGCCACACTGTCCACCGTGAAGAAGTGGGCCTGCTGAATGAGAAAAGCGGTCACGGCCCCCAGGCCGGCGGCCAGCAACCCGGTAATCTCTCCGTAGAGCCGCCGCCCGATGAGGAAGATGAGCACCAGGGTCCCCAGGTCCGCGAGGCCCGAGAGCGCCCGGCCCACCACGGCGTTGTAGGCACCGGTGAAAGTGCCCGGTCGGCATCCCTCAACGTCCGAGCCCGCCAAGAGCTTCGCCGCCTCACGGCGAACCAGAGACGGCGACTCAGTACAGGCTCCATCCAGCCACTCCGCCGCGGCCCGCACCGTGAACAGTGGCAGTGTCCCGTAGCTGTAGCGGTGCCCTTCGCGGTTGCGCACGTTCAGGGGCGACCGGTGCGTGTCGAAATAGAGCGACAGGTCATCGGGCCAGCGGATGAGGGAGAGGGTGTTTCGCATGTGCCCCTCGTCGGGGTGGATGTACTGTCCCTCGTCCCAGTTCAAGCCCGTGAACCGGAGCTGGGCGGCGATCAGCAGGATGCCGATCAGGATCAGCAGGGTCAGCGCGCGAGTGCGCCCCGCTGAACTCCCCGCGTCCTTTCCTCCGTTCACCGGCCGTTGGTTGCCCAATCTCATCCCCTATCCGTTCAGCGCCTCACCACGTACTCAGCGTACAGAAGCTCCCCGTCGGCGGTGGACCGGACGTAGGTCTCGCTCCCGCTCGGGAACCGTTCCCGCACGTCCTCCAGTTCCCCCAGCCTGGCAGGATGGAAGACGAAGCGCGTCTCGTCCCTAACATCAGCATCCCCGGGCTCCCCGCCGACGGGCACGTCGATCCCGGCCACCTCGGGCACCATGAATTGGAGCGTCCCGAAGTCCCAATAGACTGCGGGCGGACCGTGGAAGTACAAGGGCCCGCGGTAGCCCTCCTCTTGAAGCTGGCGTGCCAGGACCGTCGTCATCTCCGCCGTAGGGTTGCCGTAAACCCGAGTGGGTGTGTAGACAAGGAAATAGTAGCCCAGGTTGATGCCTGCCATCACCATCAGCAGCGCCGTCGTCACCGCCTGCTTGCCCGCATCCTCGATGCCGAGCAGCGCTCCCGCCAGCTTCAGCATCCAGTCGATGCCTAACGCAACCAGGATCGCCAGGGCCGGCGCCACAATCAGCATCCGCTGGCTGCTGGGTGGATTCTCCGTCATCACCCATCCCAGCAGGAGGGCCATCCAGAACCAGAGTAACAGCAGCGAGTTCGAGGGCCACCGGCACCGAGCCACCGTCCACACCATGCCCAGCACGAAGAACACTCCACCCACCACGTCCAACAGAGGCATAGAAGCTCGGTACCAGAACGTTGGGTCCAGGGTGTAGTTGAACGCCGACACGGCTTTCCAGCTCTGCTCCAGAAGCAGGCCCGCCGCGCTGCGCCCCGTGATCTCTTGCTCTCGCGCCAGCCACCCGGAGGCGAAGATGCTGACCTGGTTTGGCCTCGACAGCACTTCCCCCGGATAAGCTGCGTAATGCAACAGCAGCGGCATCAGGGCCACCAGGGCCCCCGCCACCAGGAGTGTCAGAAGCACACGATGGCGGGCCAAGAACCGATGCCGGAGGTGCGCTTGAAGCCCCAGGTAGACCCCTGCGAGCACACCAACCAGCCGGGCGCCAAAGTAGCCGTACCAACCGAGCCCCATAACGACCCCGGCGGCAGCGAAGGCCCACGGCTCCTTCGTCCGCATCCCACGCACGAGCAGCCACAGGCTCAGCGTCACGACCAACCCGTCGGCGATCTGATTCGACCCCAGTCGGCTGAAATGGACGTGGTAGTGAGCGAAGCCCAGGACCGTCGCCGACAACCAGCCCACCCGCTCGCCCCAGAGCTCCCGAGCCAGGCAGAACGTCGTCCACATGGTAGCGGTCCCGATGACGACCGACAGGGTTCTTAGCCCGCTAACCGTCACGCCGAAGACCTGCATCGCCAGTCCGTAGGCCAGGAACGACATGGTCGGCACGCTGTACCAACCGGTCGAGAAGGGATTGCCCATGGGCGCCCGGACCAGGGCTCTGGCCGCGGCCCCCTGCGTGCCCTCGTCCCCGCCGAGATTGGCCGGAACATGCTCAAGATCTAAACCGCGCACGACCAGCCCAGCGCCCAGCAGAAGGAGAAGGGCCAGGACCAGTCGTCCGTGCTCCCGCAGCCACCGGCGCACCTCCGCCCGCGTAAGCAGCCGCCCCGGCAGTCGACGCGGAAAAAGGTCGAACGTCCAGGACGCGGCCGAGAAGGTCCCGATCCCTGCGAGCCAGAGGACCAGCAAATCGGCATGTCCGGCGTCCGGCGGCCTCTGGCGCGCCGCCAGCCCGGCGATAAGCGACAGCCCAACGCCCGCCCCCGCCGCGCCCGCGCGCAGCGGATGCGCCGCGACAGCGGACATCCACCACGTTAGCGCGACCCGCTGGGGCTTGACGATCCCCACCGTGCGGCGCCAGAGGTGCACGGAGAGTCCGATCAAGACGAGCCCCGAGGCCCAGAACAGGACGCCATCCCACAGATACGAACGCCGGTACACCAGGTAGAATTGGCCGAGAGCCGCCAGACCCAACCCGCCCACAAGCAGCGCCCCTTTGCCCCACTTCTCCGTGGTCATGCGAATCCTGTCGTTCTAGCTCCTGCCGATCTCTTGCCTGAGGAGGCAAGGCTGCACGCCCGACCCGAGCATGCCCTCACCACCCGGTACGCGCCGCCTCGTGCCATGGGCATGCCCCCCGTCAGGGGGACCCTACCCCTTCTCCCGCAGGAGCCGTTCAAAAAGCTCCTCGTACCCTTTGGCAGTCTGCTCCGTCGACCAACGTCCTCGAATCTCCTCCCGTGGCTGCACGTACGACTCCTTGTGGCGCACCACCTCGATGATCGCCTCGGCCAGGGCATCGCTGTCTCCGATGGGAACCACCTTACCCATGCCCGACTGCTTCACCGGTTGACGAACGCCTGGGAGATTGCTGGCAATGGACGGTGTTCCGCACAGCATCGCCTCGACCTGGACCAAGCCGAAGGACTCTGTCGAGTTGAGGCTCGGAACGACGACAACGTCCAGATTTGGATAGAAAGCCGCCATCTGCAACGGCCGCAAGACGCCGAGGAAGGTCCAGCGCTCCTCGTACTCCCGGAAGAAAGGTGCCAGCCGCTCGGCATACGCTTCCTCGCCCATCACGTCCCGATACTGTCCCGCGAACAACACCCGCGCTTTCGGGTACTCCTCCAGGACCAGGGGCAGCGCTCTCAACAGAACCTCGACCCCCTTCTCGGAGGCTAACCGTGCCGCCATGCCGATCACCGGTCCGTCCTGGTCCAGACTGTGCATGATCTCGAAGGCGGCCACGGCACCTTCGCCGATCTCAGGAAGCTCGACCGGGGGCGGGATCACCTCGATCTTCTCGCTGAAGCGCTGCAAGAACGGCGAGTGCTCGGCGAAGTCCTCTGTATAGGCGACCACGCGGTCCGCCAGCCGCCCCGCCAGCCCGTTCATAATGTGCACCACCTGATTGACGAGCCGATTGAACAACCCGGGCGGGAGCTTCAGGTCGCAGTGATACGTGAGGGTCGTGGGCTTACCGAACAGCCGGCCGCGGGCCGCCACACCGGCGGCATCGAACTGCGGCAGATGGAGACAGACCACGTCGTGCTGGCGAACCAGCCGCGTGGCCCAGAGCCCGAACGTGGGCATGATCACACCCTTGCTGATTCGGAAGAGCACGGGCACACGCACCACACGCACGCCATCCTCCATGGTGTCGACAGGATGGGAACGGGCCACGTGCGTATGGGATGTCATCACCGTGACCTCGTGTCCCCGTGCCACGAGTCCCTTCGCCAGCCGCTCCGCGTAGATCGTCAGCCCGCTGGTGTGCGGGCGGTAGTAAGTTAGAACAATGAGTACCTTCATAGGCTTCTCGAATCTGCCTCTCGAATCTGCCTCTCGAATCTGGCTCTCAGCGTCAATCAGCGAGCGAAGCTATACAAACAAGGTCTCATTCGCCGCCACCCAGGCGTGGAGCCGCCGCAGTCCCTCCTCCACGCCGACGCGGGGGCACCAACCGAGCTCCTCCTCTGCCTTCCGAACGTCAGAGACGAAGATGCGCTGGTCCCCAGGACGCCAATCATCGTAGGAGACGGGAATCGACCGCTCGACCAGGTCCTCGAGCAGCGGCCGGAACTCCGCCCAGATCGACATCGTGTGCTCGGGGCCCCCTCCGACGTTGTAGACCTCACCCTTCACGTCGTCGATTCGCTCAACAGCCGCGTCGTAGACGTCCAGCAGGTCGTTGACGTAGAGGATGTCCCGCACCTGCTTGCCATCGCCGTAGATGGTGATCGGCTCTTCTCGGACGGCGGCGATGACGAACCAGGCCACCCAACCCTGATCCTCCACACCCATCTGTCGCGGGCCGTAGATACACGACTGCCGGAGGACGACCGTGGGCAGGTCATAGATTCGCGCGTAGTCGCGCACGTACTGGTCCCCGGCGCCCTTCGAGCACCCGTACGGGGAGTGGAAGTCGAGGGGCTGCGCCTCCGAGACCCCCTGGGGCCGGTCAGCGTACGCGTAGCGCGTCTCCTCCTCCACCACCTCCGTCTCCGTCATCTCGCCGTACACTTTGTTCGTCGAGGCATAGAGCAGCACCGGGCTAGGCTCCACGTATCTCGCTGCCTCCAGCACGTTGAACGTGCCCAGCGCATTGTCCTCGAAGTCTGATCGAGGATCCTGGACCGAGGTCGTCACCGCTGTCTGCCCGGCCAGGTGCACCACCACGTCCACCCCATCCATCGCCGCCCGGAGGGCCCCGACTTCCCCCACGTCGTGGGCTCGGAGTTCGAAGGCCTCCTCCCCGTGTTCCTCGCGCAGCCACGCCACGTTCGCGTCCGCTCCTCGGCGCGACAGGTTGTCGTAGATCACCACCTCATCGCCCCGCCGGAGGAGGCGATGGACGTAGTTGCAGCCAATGAACCCTGCGCCGCCCGTCACCAGATACTTGCTCATAACTGCTCTATTCGCTCCTCTGCGCAGCGATGGCGGCCCCGGTACGCAGTTGGGCCAGCGAGAGGTTCTCCCTCAACAGCCCCACTACCCCGAGACCGCACATCACCACATACTGAAACGTATGGGCGGCGAAGGCGATCACCATCGCCGTCTCCGCCTCAAAACCGAAGGGAAGCTCCAGTGCGTAGCGGGCCACCGAGTGGAAGACACCCACAGCGCCCGGCGACGACGGCAGCGCCACCCCCAGCGCCGTTGCGCAGGTCAGAAAGCTCGCCTCCACCAGCGAGGGCCGCTCGACGAAGGCGCCCAAGATGCCCAGATAATGCGCCACCGTCATGGACCACGCAACCACCGACCACCCGATCAGGGACGCGATACCTCTGCCTGACCGAAGGGCCGTCAGGCCCTCTACCAGACCGTCATACCACCCCAACCAACGCTCCGCGTCGAGCCAATCCACTCCGCCGCACAGACGGCTCAAGACCCGTTTGCCCCACCGGGGCCTGAGCGCCAGTGCCGTCAGCAGGCCCATGGCTGCCACCCCCATGAGGGCACCGGCGATCCCGGCCTGGCGCGTCCATCCCGCATCCGCCACAAACGGCGCCGTGGCGCCCAACAGCGCCACCACAGTGAGCATATCCAGGACCCGCTCGACAACCACTGTGGAGAGGGCGGTGCTGACCTTGATCTCGCCATCCAGGCCGACAGCAACGGCACGGGCGGGATCGCCCAGTCGTAGGGGGAGAATGTTGCTGATGAGATACCCGGCGTTCGTCAGAGAAAAGACCCGGCCCAGGCCTACACGACCACCCAGGAGCACTCGCCAGCGCGCCGACCGCGCCAGCAGAAATCCAAGCAGGGCCACTCCCGCCGGGAGGAGGTAACGCCAGTCAGCACGCCTCAGTGCGCCGCCGACTCGGGACCATTCGATGCCGGCAACCGCGAGGCCGAGGCACACGAGGCTGACGACGATACCCAGGGCCACTTTCAGTTTTCGCACGACAGGGGATTATACCATCAGGGGCCCAGCCCCGCAAAGCTGTTAGCAATCGACCGATACTGCGCGGCAAACCCTTGGCCTTGCCGTCCAATCCTCGCTCCCCCATCCTCGCCACCGCTGTTCTCGCCACTCTTGTTCTCGCCGCTCTTGTTCTCGCCGCTCTTG
>Ga0180430_10002460_pt1 | contig 16698 bp, 17 predicted proteins | sample SS_ome_9_FD_132999 | JGI IMG/M metagenome (GOLD analysis project Ga0180430, IMG submission 132999) | Hypersaline lake sediment archaeal communities from the Salton Sea, California, USA - SS_1_S_2 metaG | ecosystem: Environmental > Aquatic > Non-marine Saline and Alkaline > Hypersaline >... | reverse complement strand
CGAAACTACCCTTGCCGGTTCAGCGCGCTTTGCGCAAACTGGGCGGGGACATCCGCGATGCCCGCCTGCGGCGGCGCATTCCCACGAAAATCATGGCCGATCGTGCGTCGATCAGCCGGACGACCCTCAACAAGGTCGAGAAAGGTGAGCCCGGCGTGTCGCTGGGGATTTATGCGACCGTCCTCTTCGTACTGGGGCTGCACGACCGGCTGGCCGAGCTTGCCGATATCAAGACCGACACGGTGGGGCTTGAACTGGAAGAGGAAAACCTGCCGCAACGCATACGGCGCTCTAAAAAGTCAAGACCCTCGAGGACCGGCAAGAAAGGCAACGCGTGATGGATGCTGAAGTCCTGGTCTATGTGGACCTCGAAGGTGAGCCGGTTCTGGTTGGACGATTATGGGCGCGGATGCGCAAGGGGCGAGATAGTGCGACCTTCGAATACGATGAAGACTGGCTTGGACGCCAAGATCGTTTTGCGCTTGAGCCCGCGTTGCAACTTGGTCCTGGCCCGTTTCACACATCGCCCGACAAGCCAATCTTCGGCGCCATCGGCGACTCTGCACCGGATCGGTGGGGCCGTGTGCTCATGCGGCGTGCCGAACGCCGCCGCGCCGAGCGAGCCGGGGAGACACCGCGCACGCTACGTGAAATCGACTACCTGCTCATGGTCAATGACGAGGCGCGTCAAGGCGCTTTGCGTTTTGCACTGGAACCCGGCGGACCGTTCCTTGCCGCCGATGACGTGACGCCGATTCCGCCGCTGGTCGAACTGCCGCGGCTGCTCTCGGCCGCCGAAAATGTTGTCAGCGACTCCGACAGCGACGAAGACTTACGTTTGCTGCTGGCACCTGGTTCATCGCTGGGCGGCGCACGCCCCAAGGCATCGGTCATGGATCGCGACGGCTCGCTCGTAATCGCGAAGTTTCCGCACAAGGATGATGAAATCGACATCGTGCGCTGGGAAGCCGTCGCCCTGAGCCTTGCGGATAAAGCGGGCATTCCCGTACCTGACTGGCGCATGGAAGAATTCGGGGGCAAGTCCATCATCCTGCTACGCCGTTTCGACCGGGCAAACGGTCAACGGATACCGTTCCTATCCGCCATGAGCATGCTTGGCGCAACTGACAACGAAACACGGAGTTATCTCGAATTCGTCGATGCACTTCGCCAGCAGGGTGCTGCCCCGAAGGAGGATATGCACCTGCTCTGGCGGCGCATTGTGTTCAGTGTTCTGATCTCCAACACGGACGACCATCTTCGTAATCACGGGTTTCTCTATGACGGTCCGGACGGCTGGCGCCTTGCGCCTGCCTATGATCTCAACCCCGTACCGGTGGATATCAGTCCGAGGGTGCTGGCAACGGCTATCGACTTCGATGACAGTACGGCATCACTGGACATAGCCTTAAGCGTAGCCCCTTACTTCGAACTGGAGGACACCGAGGCACTGAGGATCGCAAGCGAGGTTGGAAAGGCCGTTCGCGGCTGGCGCCAAGAGGCCGCTCGAGCCGGTCTGGCGGCAGGACAGATCGACCGCATGGCGTCCGCGTTCGAGCATGATGATCTCCGCAAGGCTCTCGATCTCTGACATGGTCTGGTCCTGGAACAGGGAGATGCTGGCTTAATGATCCCTGAATTTCAACGCGGATTAAATTGCTCGGTCTTAGGTTGGAACGACGCCAGAAAGTTGGCGTTTGAGGGACCGAATCGTATCTGGTTAAACAACTTAAAAAGGGTTCAATTCTACATTTGACCTTTAATCAGGAAGTCGGCAGTTCGAATATCCTGTTTTTGATGAATTGAATATCCTTGCGGATTTTTCTGTTCTTTGCTTTCAGATGAGTCGTTTTTTGAACGATGCTGCTCACCGTGCTGTAAGTCTTGATCTGAAATGCATCTTTTATGCTGTTTAGATCATCGCCCCGGAGGCTGCGAAACAGGTAGATCGCAACATTGCGTGGTATATTTAAATGCCCCCGGCGTGAAATCAATAAATCGCCAAAGCCGACGTTGTAATAGTCGCAAACGGCACGGATGATCGTATCGGGGTCGGGTGCCAGTCGCCTGGATTCCGGAACTTCGTAGCTGCTTTTCCTGAGATAATACCGCTCTCTAATGTGAGCGATAAAATTCTCGGGGCCAAATAGAGACGGCAAGTTCTTTTTGGAAAATAACCGGGTGACCTCCGCTGTATCTTCCTGCTGCATAAACGCTATGAATGCTTTCCGCCGGTCCCGCTTTTTTGGAGTAATCATATTAAAAATGGTGTCTTTGTGCAGCCAATCCCACTTTTTAGCATAAGATAGATAGCCGTTGTAACTGCTCCAAGGGTATTTTCGCATGTCACTGGCAATGTCGGCACGCAAGGGATTGCGATGGATGTACCTTACCACCTGGAGCAGATAGCCGTCGTCGGAAACGAGGATCGACTTATAACGGCCTCGAAAAAGAGACCCGTCGTATTTATGGCTTCGATTGTACCTCTGGGTATACACGCTGTTCAGGTGTCGCATGCATCTGGAAATGTTGCCATCGGGGGTCTGGACAAGGAGATGATAATGATTGGGCATCAGACAAAAAGCGGCGATGCGTGCGTTCCACATTTCTGATATTTCGATCAGAAGATCGATGAAAAGCACGTAGTCCCGGTCATCTGAAAAAATAGACTCGAACCGTCGGCCCCTGTTCATAACATGATACCAAGCGCCAGGATATTCTATCCGAAGGGGTCGTGACATGGCGTGGACATAGCAGCAAAAAGAGCTATAGTCAAATGTAGACTTGACCCCTTTACTTTACTTGACCCCTTTACCCCCTTTACGCTTTACAGCACCCAATGCGGCCGGTCGGCCATCCAAGTGCGAACCGTTTCCCGCAGCCCGTCTTCAAGCCCCGGTGAAATGTAGAAGTGCGGTTGCAGGAGGTCGGTGTCCGGGGCGATCACACCGTCGCGCACGGCGGTCCGCGCCAGTGCGGTGTCGGGGTAGATCCGCAGGCCCACGGTCAGTTTGACCGTTTCCAGTTCGAGGGAATCCGCGAAAGCGAGGCTTTGAACCGCCGTCTCCCGGGTCTCCCCGGGCCCGCCCAGGAGCAGGAAGCCCATGCGGCCGATACCGTGATCAGCCAGCAGGCGGGCCGACTCCCGAACATCTTCCAGGCTGAAACGCTTGTGCATGGCGTCCAGGATCGGCTGGAACCCGCTCTCAAACCCCAGGGACACATCCCGGCAGCCGGCGCGGGCCATGGCCCGCACCAGGGCCTTACTCACGCGGCCGGGATAGATGATACCGCGCCACTCGATGTCCAGCCGGGCCGCGGTGATCCGGTCGCACAGCTCCCGGGCGTAGCCCTCCGGCAGGTTGAAGACATTGTCCACAAAAAAGATCCGACGGAAGCCGGCGGCCCGCCATTGGGCCAGCGACGCCACGACCGCTTCGGCCGAACGCTGGCGAATCAGGGCACCTTCGATGGCGGGGGTGGAGCAGTAACTGCACCTGAGCGGGCAGCCCCGGCGGGTCTGGATGGGCAGGAAATAGGACGGATTGTCGGCCAGACGGGCATCGAACAGGTCGGGGGCGGGCAGCGGCATCCGGTCCAGGGGCCGCTCGAAGATCCGCGGCGCCTGGAGCCCCCTGCCCCGGATATAGAGCCCCGGCACGTCATCCAGCGCCTTGCCCGCCGCCAGCCGGTCCAGCAGCATGACGAAGGCCGCTTCGCCCTCGCCCTGGATGCCCAGGTCGGCCCCGGTGTAGTCCAGCACGCTCTCCGGGAAAATGCTGTACCCGGCGCCCCCGAGCACGACCGGCACGCGGGCATTCGCCTTGCAATACGCCACCACCGAGCGGGCCTCTTCCAGCAGAAAGCGCGGGTTGGCGCTGTCCTGGTCGTCGATGTTGCGGATGGAGATGCCGATGATCTCCGGCGCCGGGTCGGCGAGCGCGTCCTCGAGAAGCCGCTGCCAGCTCCCGACGGCCATCAGGTCGAGAAACCGCACGTCATGGCCGGCCTCCTTGAGGGCCGCGGCCACGCACCCCAGCCCCATGGGCAGGGTGGGCATGTTGATCGTTTCGGTGTTGGCGGAAATGAGCAGTAGGCGCATATGGCTCCCTTTCACCCTTTCTTACCAGACCGCCCGCCGGACAGGCAAGCGCGGTGTGGCCGCCCTGTCCGCGGCCCTCCCGTATCGCTCCAGAGGGGGGCATTCAGTGCCGGCTGCGATCGGCAAGGTAGGCCGCATGGGAGCCGTAGCGGCAAATGCGATTGTAATCGGCCAGGATGGCGCTGGCGGCAGCTTTGCCCAGCTTGGCCCTTAAAAGACCTTTAAGATACGTCAGAGTCTCCAGCGCGAGCCGGTTTCTGACAAAATCAAAGACGGGGAGGGCCAGAGGAAAGCCGGTCCGGTGGCGCATGAGCAAAATCCGGTAGGCGATCAGGCCCTTGTCGGGCATCAGGTCGCAGTTGAAATCGATGACCCTTGCGCCGACTGCCGCCGTGCAACCCCTCTCTATCAGCGTTTGGCGGCGATAATCATAGATGATCGCATTGATCGTGAAATCGATGCCGGCCAGCAAATTTTCCACGGTCGGTTCGAGATGGAAGATGTCGATCACCAGAAAATCGGGCAGCAGGCACAGGTCATATGGCAGGTCCGACAGGGCCGGGTGCCAGCGCATGCCCTTCAGGTCGGTGGGTTCCACCCGCTGGTCGCCGAGGGCGTCGCGCAGGGAAAAATCGCGGTCCAGCCCGCCGATAAAAATGTCGATGTCCCGCGGGGCGGGCGCGCTGCCGTGCAGTTCCTTGATGAGGATATCACGCACCGCGCCACCGGCGACGAAGATCTCCGCCGAACCGGGCAGGCGCGTGCGCAGCAGTTCCAGGTTACCGCCGACATCGGGCCGCTCGAAAAAGCGCCTGACAGTCTGGAGAAGCGTTTGATCCTCAACCGTGGTGATGCCTGTCATCATGGGAACCGTCCCGACGACCGGCCGATGCCCCTTTTCGACCGCAATCGCCTGTTGGTGGCCACCTGCCTTTGTAACCGGTGTTCATCCAGAAATAGGCAAATTGGGTGAGATCAAGTCGCACGAAAAATTGAACCGCAGGCATATGGGCGATATTCCGAGGAATCCATTTTTCGCGCAACGCCGATAGTTATCCGCCTTCGGCGGGTCGGGCAAATTGGCCATTTAGGGATTGCCACTATCTAGAAAATAGGCATGGTTGCCCGCCTTACAATAGACGACCGTGGCGCAAGGACGGCATGCCGGATCCGGTTCCGCCATCATTCCCCACGCCTGCCCGGCCCTTGGATTCTTCCAAAAAAAACCGCATTTTGTAGACAAATGGCGATGGGCACACGTCTATAACGTTAACAAAGATCCGCTGCACCGCGAGGATGGCCCAAAAGGGTGAACAAGCCCATGTGGAAACAGATAAGATATCGATTATGTTGGTGAAACGAACCGAAGCGGAAATACCCTCGGAGGCAGCGGGCTTTTCGACCTTCGATCTGGTGGAGAAAGCCCGAAATGGCGATCGAACGGCATTTCACAGGCTGGTGGACCAGTTTCAACCGGAGATCTATCGCATGATGTTTTACCGAACCCATTCCCGGATGGATGCCGAAGACCTCACCCAGGACGTGATGCTCAGGGCATACAAGCACATCAGGCGTTTGAAGTCGCCCGAGGTATTTCGCAGTTGGCTCTATCGCATCGCCGTCAATCGGGTAAAGGATTATTATCGCAGGAAACAATTCAAATCCCTGTTTGGGTTCGTGTCCATGGACCAGGAGGGGTTCCATGAAACCGACGAAATGGCACTGGCGCCGGAGGTGGACGGCGGCATGTCGAAAAAGGATTTCTGGAAGCAGATCGGCCGGATGCTGACCCGTCTGTCCGCCGTGGAGAAAGAGGTCTTTTTATTGCGGTTTTTCGATCAGTTGACCATAAAAGAGATGAGCGCAGCGCTCCATAAAAGTGAAAGCACCATCAAAACACATCTTTACCGCGCCCTGCGCAAGTTCAAGGCCGTGGCCGGTCAATTCCATGGCCTCCGGGAGGGGTTATGACGCATCACGATCCCGATTTACATCTTGACGATGATGAATTGCTGCGGGCGATGATCGATCCGTCCGATCTGGGCGCCGCCCGACAGGCACACCTTCATTCCTGCAGGCACTGCCGGCGTCAAACCGAGGCGTTGACCGCGAGTTATCGCCGCCTGGGGCAGATGGCCCGGGAGATGGCGCCTGAACCGCGGCAGGCCTTCCGGGTGCCGGCGGACAAGGCGCCGGGCCGCCCCCGGTACCTCAAGCCGGCCATGGCGCTGGGGGTGATGGGGGCCCTGGTTTTCGCCGCCACCCTGTGGCGTCCATTCACCCGCATTTCCCCTACGCCCACGACCATGGTGGCGGAAAAGTTTGAAAATGACGACCAGCTGATGGAAGAGATCGACGCCCTGGTGGAAGACGCCCTGCCGGAAAAATACCGGCAGTTGGCCGCCCTGCCGGGCGAGCGGTCCGTCGAGGATCTGGACGCGTTCATCGATTGGGTCGTGCCTTCCCCGGAGGATACGGTTGATTGGGAACAGTCGGGCACCCCGGAACGGGAAAGCCGCCAAGGGCCTTTAGCCCGCTATATTTCTACGGATAATGCAGAGAGAGGGATAGTATGAAGCTTAAACGGACACTCGGTATCGTGGTGGTTGTCGTCACAGTGCTGGCAATGTCGGGTACGGCAATGGCGCGCGGCTCATCCAAGTGGCGGTGGTGGCAGAACGAAAAGATCATCGCTCTGCTGAAGGTCACCCCGGAAGAGATCAAGAAGCTGGACGACGCTTATGTCGAATCGCGCCGCAGCATGCTGAAACTCAGGGGACGGGTGGAGGCGGAGCGCTTTGAACTGGAAGAACTGCTGAGTCGCCCTGAAATCGATGCGGACGCCATCCGGGAGCAGAACCGCAAAATGGAGTCCGCCCGCTCCGACCTGGCGGCGGAACGCTTGGATTTCCTGTTGAAATCCCGCGAAGTTCTCGGCCACAAGCGGTTCCAGAAACTCACCGAAATTCAACGCCAGTGGCGGGAGGAACGCCAGAAAAGGTGGGAGCAAAAGCAGGAGGAATAGGAACGCCAAAATTATCCCGGTATCGCACCATCGCCACCGAAACTGACCGTTCAAGACGCTGAAATGGGGCTATCTTAAATTGAAAGGTTTTTGTTGTGCTGACTTACTTTGATCCGGCCCCACCCCTATAATGGTCAAACGTAGATTTGACCCCTTTACTGGCGGGCGATATGAATTGCACTCTTACCCTTGATGTACCCCACTACCTGGGAGACGGCATATTTTGGCGGAATTGATATCAGCATATGAAGATGGTCGCCACTCATATGGCCCTCGTGAATCTTGCTTTCCTTATGTGATGCCAACTCATGCAATACGTTGCCCAGATACCGGCGCAATTGCCCGAACAGAAGCTTCTTGCGATACTTTGGAATCCATACCAGGTGATACTTGCAATCCCATGCCGTGTGGCTTAAGCTTTGAATGTTGTTCATCGAAAGCCTCCTCGAACGTGATCTTTGAGCGGTTCACTATCGGTGAGGCTTTCGTTTTTTCCCGGAACTGTCAAACTCTGCGTGTCTCCCCGGCTAAGCCGGGGGTTTACCCAAGGTAATCATGGGCGCGTATGCGCAAGGAGCGTGACAGTGTTTCAAATGTGCACAAATGATTACACACAATCGTATTCAGACCTGTTCTTCGACCAGCTGCGCCGCACGATTGATCGGCTGCAACGCGACAACCGCCGGGATCCGCGCGAAGTCACCAATCAAGGCATGGAATTTGCTTGGAATACCCGTCATTCACCGGCAATGGACCACCAAAATTGACACGGGCTGACCATTGGGGAATGCGTCGGCCGCAGCCGACCCTTGCCGGGCTTTAAACCTGCAACGCTCGCGTTCGGGGACACGGCTGAAGCCGTGTCCCCGAACATGTTTCACCCCTCGCCAGCATCATTTTTTGACGGCATTTGTCCGACAACCGACGATGCGGATAGGTGCCACTCATTTTCCAACGACCCGACCGCCGGTTACCAGATGGGCCAAAGCAGCCGTATCCACCTGTCATAGCCCCTGCGGCAGGCGCTGCCTTCAAAACCCCCACCCCCCTCATCAGCCCTCTTTTGCCCTCGATCAACATCAAACGCTTTTTCGCGCCAATCGCCAAAAAAAACTCAAGAAAACCCCTTTAACGGACGATATAGAACATACAATCAGTAGATTATGGCGTTATGGCTATCATGCCACAGCGGCTGTCGGTCGCATCAGGGTACCCCTCAACGGGGGGGTCGAATGCAGACGGCACGCGGACTGATAAAGCGGACAGATAAAAAGGCAATAGACCGTGTTGAGAGAAAAACACACCGTTTTGATGGCGGTTCACAATGAGGAGCTTTTCTGGCTATCGACCGACGCGGCCGATCAGGGCCGGTGCTTATGGCGATTGCCGCTGGAAACGGTCATGGAAGGCCGGATCGGAACGCCTCCCTCCCCGGAAACCGTCAGGGGCAACAATCAATTTCTCTGCCTTGTGCCGGACCACTGGTTCGGTGTGGAGAGTTATCCCTTCAAGTCCAACAAGCCCAATCTCATCGAACCGTTCCTGGTACGCAAACTGTCCGCCGGCCACCCGAATCTCCATGCCATCGGCCAGTTTTTCAATTACAAAAAAGCGCCGGCCACTGACGGCTCGGACAACCTGTATGTCTATTACCTCAATGAAGAAAAAGCCTACCGTCTGAACAGCGCCCTGCGCAAAGCCAGCCTGGCGCCCTTAGGCTTCACAACACCGGCCTTTCTCTGGGAAGAAATGCTCAACAAGGCGTCCCGTGAGTTCAGCCAGGCGGGCTCGCTGCTGGTGCATATGGACCACCACGAGTGTCGGCTCTGCTTCTACTTCAATGGCAGCTACCAGTTTTCACGGCATGTGGTGCTCCCCGACGATGCCGAGAAAATCGGGGCGATCACTTATGAAATCAACCAGTCGCTGTACTTGTTCTCTCAAAAAACTAGAAGTGAACTCAAACAGATCTACCTGCTGGCCGCCGATCCCACTTCCGGTACGGCACTCAGCGAAGCCCTGGGCCGCGAACTGATCGACTGCGTCCCGTTGATTCCCGAACACCAGCGCGACCTCGTTCTCCCCGAAGTCCCTTTTCTCAGCGGATTACTTCCCAAGGGGCCGTTCGCCAAGAAAGCCTCTGTTTTCAGTGTGATTCACCGGCAGGTCAAACGGCAGCGGGAGTGGCGGCCGGTGCAGCTGACAGGCATCGCCGTCGGTTTGCTGCTGGTCCTGTTGCTGCTGGGGGAAGCGTTTATCCTCGACGGCAAACAACGCACCGCCGAATATCAACGCCGCCAACTCCAAAACCAGATGCGGGCCTCGGCCGGCACGGTGCTGACGGATTATACCCAGGCCTTCGAACAGGTGATGCAGCGGGTCGATCGCCCCTCCTGTGCCGATGCGGCCCTGCGGACCATGGACAGCCTGCCGGCCAATGCACGATTGAAGGAGTTGGACATGTCATTGGCGCCCAACCCGGTCATTAAAGTGACGGCCCTGGTCGATGCACGCGATACGGATCAGCTGCGAGCGACCCTGTCCCAACTGATCACCAATTTACAGGCAACCTTCACGAGCGCGCAGCCGTTGTCGCTCAGTGACATCGATGTCGGACCGGCCCCGGACGACGACCGCCAGGGCCTGCCACGATTCACCATCGCCTTTCAACTGGAGTTGGCCTGATGTCGCGCATGAACCAATTATGGATGGCGACGGTCGTGATGTGGCTGGTGGCGGTTGGCCTGACCTGCTGGAACCTGTCCACGATCGAGGCGGTCGCTCTGGCACGCGATCAGAACGAGCGGCTGCGCAAGGAAATGATGTTTCACCGCCAGTATATCTCCAAACTGGAGTCCGTGCGCCAAACGGCGGACACCTATTTTTTGCAGGTGGATTCGATCAAGTTGGGGTTCTTAGGGGTCCAGAGTGAGCTCCAGTCCCTGGCGGCCGTTTTTGGGCTGAAAAATTTCAAGATCACCCGCCAGATGGGTCAGGCCACCCCAGAGCAGCTTCCGATCACGATCGCCTTCGAGGGAACCCTGGAGGGGGCCATGCAGTTTTTATTTTCCCTGCGCGAGTACCCGCATCTGCCGATCGATCATACCCGGATAAAACTGAGCATGGACCGCGGCGCGGAAGTGGCCATCGATCTTGCGTTGCAATTCCGCCTGAACCCGGTTGAGGGATTCGCCTCTCCACCGTTGCAAACCACCCGTTATCCAGTGCCCAGCGAGGGAAGCTCGTCATGATGATCTGGGGCAATCGGCGCAGATTGTGTTTCGGCAGCTGGATACTGGCGGCCCTGGTGTTGATCGGCCTGAACGGTTTCCACCTCATGGCGCTGGAAAACCAACCGCTGGTCGGGCATTCGCCGACCATCAAAGCGTTGCGTCTCAACCTCGGTCAGTATGAAAACAGGCTGAACGCACCGGATCTATCCTCTGATGACAAGCGTCTGCACCCCATATTGATCCGCTACGCCAAACCGCCGACACCCGCGCCGTCCTCCATCGCGCCGGCAACTGACGTGGCCGCTCCGGTCGTGGCACCCGAACAGATCACCCTGCCCGTTCTGGCGGGAATCGTTCAGACCCTGGATCAACAGGGCCGCCAATCCTATCGGGCTCTTCTGGACGGGCGCGTCTGCCGGACCGACGACAAGGTAGGGGGCTTCGAGGTCGAACGCATTTCACCCCGGGGCGTTGTTTTGAATCGCTCGGGTCGGCAGTGGCATATCGAGGCCCCGGCCCCCCATTACTCGCAAGACCAGGGAAATTAATTTGACCGGAAACGAGGAACCGATGAAATCCGCAAAAGCCAAACACCAGTGGCAAGACGTCATTGCCACAATCCTTGTGATATGGACCATGACGGCCGGCTGCGCCGCTCATCAGCCGCAATCACCGGGCCAGAAAGGATACGGCCAGCCTGCCGCCGAACCGCCCCACCAGATTCTGGCACAGGCCAAGAAAACCGCCCGCCCGGGACCGCCGCCGTTTGTCGAACACATGGCGCCGTTGTCCAAAGCGGTGGGGCAGGACGACAAACTCTATTCGCTGGCCTTTGAAAACGCCCGTCTGGGGGAAGTCATCACGGCGCTGACCCACGATGCCGCTTTCAACTTGTCCATCGAGTCGGAAATCGACCTTGCCACACCGGTGACCGTCCAACTGCGGGATGTCACCCTCGAGGAAGCCCTCGACATGATCGTCGTCAACGGCGCCGGCTATGCCTGGGCCTTCGAAAACGGCACGCTGCAGATCAAACGCTTTGGGCACCACATTTATCACCTGGATTTCCTGGATCTCGTAGGTGAAACATCAATCGATGTCGGCGGCGACATGCTCGGCTCCAGCGTTGAAGATGCCGGTGTGGTCGGAAAATTCCAGATCAAGGCCGCCAAGCCGGCCCAAAGCTCCGACCTGTGGTTTGCGGTCGGCGAAGCCCTGGAAGGGATGAAATCGGAAGAAGGACAACTGCGGATCAACCGGAATGCCGGTGTCATCTATATGCAGGACAGTCCGCGCCGCATTGCGGCCATGGTAAATTTTCTGGACTCGCTCTCGGAATCGCTGCATCGGCAGGTCTTCATCGAAGCGCGCATCATGGAAGTCGTGCTCAACGACAATACGACTTACGGTATCGACTGGACCGAATTCAACGTCCAGTTCACTTCCAGTTGGGGCGCCTTACCCGATGTTTTCGAACTGGCCTTCAACAACAACGGATCCCTTCAGAAAGGCAGCGAATCCCGCTTCCAGGCCGTCCTCGATTTCCTGCGCACCCAGGGGGACGTCAGAGTTCTGTCCAACCCGCACCTGTCGGTCATGAACCGGCAGTCGGCCGTTTTGACCGTGGGATACCAGTTCCCGTATGCCGATATCGACGGGGTCGATCGCGATCTGGAAACCGGCGTGGTGACTTTCGGCACCTCGATCCGGCGCGCCATCCTCGGGCTTCAACTGGGCATTACGGCCCAGATTTCATCCGACGGCATGGTGACCTTTCACATTGTGCCAACGATCACCCGCATTGATCGCGAGGTCGATGTCGAGATTCCGACGGTCGGGATAGGATCCCAATCCATTTCGAACCCGGTGATCGATCTGCAGGAACTCGCCACCACCGTGCGTGTACGCGAAGGCAATTCGTTCGTGTTGGCCGGTCTGATACAAAATATTCGAACCATCAACAACGAAGGCCTGCCCATTCTGGGGGATCTTCCCTATCTCGGCGAGCTTTTCAAACATATCGAAACCACCGATCAGAACTCCGAGCTTGTGATTCTGGTAACCCCCTACGTCCGCGAGGGCACATGAGAGACGAAACCACAGGGTATTTGCTCAAGTTTAACCCAAAAGGGCCGATAAACAGTTCAGCGGCGTTTATGAAACGGGATGGCAACAACCGGACGATTCTCGCCTCTGCGCGGACCCTTGAGGCGATAATTGCCGAATGTTGCCTACGCGGTTTTTGAAACCGCCGGATAGACCCAACAAACGAGGAGAAAAAACAATGAAACGGTTCCTAAAACCGGCCAAAAACCAGGCAGGATTCACCCTGATCGAGATTGCGATCGTCATGGTCATTATCGGGCTGCTGATCGGCGGCGTGCTGAAAGGTCAGGCCATGATCCAGAACGCCAAAGTCAAACGGGTCGTCAAACAGGGCGATGAAATCCGTGCGGCCGTCATGACGTTCTACGATCGCTACAGTGTCTACCCGGGCGACGAGAACCTCGCGGCCATCCCGCCCAACGGTGGTGACAACGAAGGCAACGGAAACGGGCAGATCGCCAACAACGAGCGTTTTGAAGTCTTCAACGACCTGGGACTTGCCGGACTGATCAGCGGCACCTACAACGGGACCTCCGATCTTCCGAAACACCCGTTCGGCGACGACATCGATTTGACCTGGGTCAATCCGCCCAGCGCCTCGTCACCGCCGGCCCATTATCTTCGCTTCTACAACCTCCCGGCCGAGGTCTGCCTGGAAATCGACACCAAATATGACGACGGCGTCTGGAACACGGGAAGCATTTCAGGGAATGTTGCCTATAACAACGGAACCAACGTGGGCACCTTTTACAACCAGTTTTAATGGTAAGACGACACTATCCGGCGCGAACCCGCCAGCGGTCTGCGCCGGATGACATCCAACCGTCTCGCAATTCGGCATGGCCTTGAAAAATGGACTATCCCCCTTCTTCTCCGCTACGGAATCAACGCGGGTTTACGCTGCTGGAAATCGCCGTGGTGATGATCATCATCGGCATCTTGACCGGTGGCGGTGTTTCCCTGATGAAACTGCTCACCGAGCGCAAGGCGCGCAGCGAAACCGTTGAATACCTGAAGCAGGCGCGCATGGTGCTGGTCAGCTTTGCGGTCAACAACGGGCGCCTGCCCTGGGCCGACAGCGACGGGGACGGTCTCGAAAACAGCGGTGCAATCAATGGCACGCTCCCCTTTCTGACCTTGCAGATCGCCCCGGCCGATGCGTACAAGCGCCACCTGCGCTATGCCCTCAACACCAATCTTGCCGCCAATCGATTTGCCGGCTGCAATGCCCTGCGGGCCGGACTGGCTGCCCCGCCGGCGATTGTCGACGCCGACGGGACAGGTGCGGCCTTTGCCGTTGCGGCGGTCCTGATCAGCGCCGGCCCCATGGACGCCGATGGTAACGGCAATGTTTTTGATGCCCTGGCATCGGGCACGCATCAAGGCAACAATATCACCGGAAATCCGAATTACCTGCGCCATCCCATGGTGGCCGCCTATGATGATCTGGCGGTGTATATCAGCGCCCACGAATTGTCGGCGGAAGTGTGCGAGTACCTTTCCCTGGCGGTCAACAACAACAGTGGCAGCACCGTCTATCTGTACGACGCCAATCAGGGAAACGATATCGGCAACGTCAACAATAGTGCCGCCGGCCTTTTCAACGTCATTTCCGGATCCCACTTCGAGTTACGCAGCAGCGCCGGCGGGGGGGGCAGTATTGTTGCCTCGACACCGCCAACCCCCATTGCCCTGGCCGGCCGGGGCGCCACGCTGACTCTCCCCTGACGCCCCCCATTCGCCGCTCCAGAAATAGAGACATCCGATCGCCACCCTTAAGAGCTGTAAGCTTTAGCCGGAATGACGAAAACCTGTTGGATTTTGTTTGTTAATTGTGACGCAGCCTCGCAGGCGGAAGTCGCGAACCCATTGAAATAAATGGATCCCCGCCTGAACAGGGATGACGAAAGAATTATCTCGGCGGCTTTTTGCGACAAGCAAATATACAACACTTTATAAAAATCCGCTCTCAGGAGAGATCGCATCGAAACGCAAAGAGGGAAAAAACCGGAAGCCCGGGTCAATAGGCATTCCCCATGCCGGCCATGACGTCGTACAACGGCAGGAGAACCGAAAGCACGATCAGGCCGAACACGCCGCCCAGCGCGACAAGGGTCAAGGGCTCGATGGCGCTGACCATGGTCTGGATCGTGCGTTTGACTTCGCCGTCGAAATAATCCCCCAAACGCTGGAAGGTGTCGTCGAGGGTGCCGGTTTCCTCTCCGTTGCGGATGGCGCCGAGCAGCAGGGACGGAAAGCCGCCCGCCGTTTCGAATCCTCCGGCGATGGATTCACCGCCTTCAATTTCACGGAAGGCCCGCTGCAGGCAATCTTCGATATAGCGATTGCCCAGGGCATGGGTGGACAGGGTTTCGAAGATATACTGGATGGATATGCCGGACGAGAGCATCGTCGCAAAATTATGGCACAGGCGTGCCATGGCAACTTGCAGAACGATGGTCCCCACCAGCGGCAATTTCAAGACCGATCGGTGAATGAACAACCCCCCCCGGCGGGTTTTGTAAAAGGCGAAAACCGCAAGCGCCGGTATCACCATGGCCCCGACCATCCAAATCCATTGGGCCTGGATAAACTGTCTGATGCGCAAAACGCTCGTGGTCACGGTGGGGATCGCCACCTCCATTTCCGACAGCACCGATACCATCTGGGGCAGCACATAACCGATCCAGACCCCGATGACGCCAATGATGGCCAGCACGACAAAGGTTGGATAAATGGCGGCTTTGCGAATCGTGGACCGGATATCTTCCTTCCATTCGAGGAACGCGGCCAGGTTCTTGAGGCTTTGCGCCATCCCGCCCGTTTGCTCCCCGATGCGGATGAGGGCCATATCCAGTTTCTGGAAATAGCGCGGATAGCGCTGCATGGCTTCATAGAGAGTCCGGCCGCCCTCGATGGCGGCCTTCATCTCCTTGGAAATTTGCCGCATCGTCGCCGATGGCAGGTACCGCGCATTTTCTTCGAGGGCCGACAGCACCGGCAGGCCGACCTCGAGGGTCTGGGAAAACCGGTGGTAGAATTCCACCAGGGTGCGCGGCTTGACGCCCCCCTTCAGCATCTGCCGCCAGGCACTCTCGGTGAGGGACTTGCACTTGATGAGATACAGGCCCGAAGCGATCAGATCCTGTTCGACATGGGCTTCGTCCTGGGCAATCGTGGTGCCCTTGAACACCTTCCCCGTCGCATCGACGGCCTTGTAGCGGTAATTAGGCATTGTCGACAATCACGCGCCGGACTTCTTCCAGCGAGGTCAGCCCCCGGGAGACTTTGCGGAGCGCCTGGGTAAACATCATCACCGTCCCCGCCGCGATGGCGGCATCCTTGATTTCGCTGTGCGAGGCACCGGAAAAGATCAGCTTTTCAATCGTTCGATCCACCGGAATCACCTCGTAGATCCCATCCCGTCCGCGATACCCGGATTGCAGGCAGCTCTCGCAGCCGGCGGCCCGGGCGATCTCGGACGGCACGGCCAGTCCGTTGCGCTCGAACACGGCCTTTTCGTCATCATCCGGTGCGTAGCGCTCGGCACACAGCGGACAAAGCTTCCGGATCAGGCGCTGGGCCAGCACGATGGAGAGGGTCGAGGCCAGAATGCTGGTGTTGACGCCCAGGTCCAGCAGGCGGTTGATGGCCGAGGCGGCGTCGTTGGTGTGCAGGGTCGAGAGCACCAGGTGGCCGGTCAGGGCCGCCTGCATGGCCAGGTCGGCGGTCACTTTATCGCGGATCTCCCCCACCAGGATGACGTCTGGATCCTGCCGCATGGCCGACCGCAGGGCATTCTCGAAAGACAGGCCGGCCTTGGGGTTCACGGCGGTCTGGCGAATGGTGGGGATCGCGTATTCGATGGGGTCCTCCACCGTCATACAATTGATATTCGGGCTGTTGATGGTCATCAGGGCCGAATACAATGTGGTGGTCTTGCCCGATCCCGTCGGGCCGGTGGTCAGCATCAACCCGTACGGGCGCTCGATATGCCGCTTGAAGCAGGCCAGATCCTCAGCTTCGAACCCGAGATTGTTCAGATCCCCGACCACCTTGTTGTAGACCAGCAGCCGCATAACCACGGTCTCGCCAAACTGGGTCGGAAAGGTGGAGACCCGCATATCGAACTCCCCCACCCGGCTTTGGTATTTGATCCGACCGTCATGGGGAATGTTGGGGTTGGAGATGTCCATGTCGGCCATGATCTTGAAGCGGGTCACGATGGCCTG
>Ga0180430_10002458_pt1 | contig 16701 bp, 13 predicted proteins | sample SS_ome_9_FD_132999 | JGI IMG/M metagenome (GOLD analysis project Ga0180430, IMG submission 132999) | Hypersaline lake sediment archaeal communities from the Salton Sea, California, USA - SS_1_S_2 metaG | ecosystem: Environmental > Aquatic > Non-marine Saline and Alkaline > Hypersaline >... | reverse complement strand
GTGCCCGTGCCGCGCCACTTCGGCCAAGTGGTCAAGGTCTCCCCTATCTGACGCGCCCACCAAAGCCTCCAGGGAGGCGTGCCTGAGGATGGCCGAATGCGGTGCTGATCAACGAAGTTTCAGGGTGACGGGAAAGCCTTGAAACTGGTCCGTGGGCTTGGGCCTAGCAGCGTCGAAGTCGAGGTGGAAGGCTTCAAAGCGGGCGGTTTGATCCTTTTTGTTCACGGTGACCAGGCCGTGGCCGGAGCCTTTGGCGTTCTGGAGCGCGAAGATGTCTTCGCCGGGGCGATCATCCGACTTCTCCACTCCCGCTGGAAGCGGATCGGGATTGGTCACACCGTGGATCGTGATGCGGTTGCCCAGGTCGTCAAAAAAGCGACCGGTGTAGGGACCGTTGATCGGGCCGCCCTCGGGTTCCTTTTCAGGCCACCAGGCGCGGGGAAAACCGACAGAGGCTCCTGTCACCATAAAACCGAGCGGGCCGTCGTCGAACGCGTCGATGCCCATGCGGGCAAGGATGCCGATGTGCTGGTCTCCGTGGAGCATGACGGTGTCGCGGCCCAGCGTGCGCAGGGCGCGGGCGCGGGCGCGGGCGCTCTGCGGCCAACCGTTGTTGTCGAGGTCGAAGACGTTTCGTTTCAGCGACCCACCGGTGTGGGTGTTGGCTTTGGCAAACATGGTTTGCGAGAGAAACCAGCGCGCCGGAAGATCCTGCGTGCGCTGCGTCCAGCTCCCGAGAAACGCCAGTTGCCGCTCACCGAGCAATTCCGCGCCCTCCACGTCGGCCTTGGCCGGATTGTTCTTCGCGCCGCGCAGGTCCAGATCGAGCAACTTCGGGTCGGACTTGAACATGCGGTCGGCGACGACGGCGAAGCTCATCCCCGCATAATCGAGCGCGGTGAAATAGACGGAAATGCCGTTTTTCAGCGGCTGGGGATCGACAGGATCGGGCAGCGTGCCGCACATGGTGCGATGGACGATGTTCACCCACTCCGGCTCCATGACGTAGCCTTCGCCGCCGTGGCCCCAGATGTTGCCCATGAAAACATCGTGGTCGTCGGGGATGATGACGCTGGGACGGTCCTTCAACTGGGACCGCCAGGTGACGCCGAACTGATACCATTTGTTCAAATAGGACAGGCGGGCCGCCGCCAGGGGCTTGCGGATGATGCGGACCTTGTCGCAGTTCTCGTAGAACTGATCGCCCGGATAGAACAGCAGATCGGGATCCTGAATTCCGACATTGCGAACCAGACCGTCCTGCGGGAACAACTCGCCGTGATCGCAGTTGACGATGCTGACGCTAAACTGGTCCTCGTCGCGCGGATTCTCCCGCAGCGTGCCCTCCCAAAAACAGTCCTCACCGCCGAAGACATACTTCACACGATAGGGAACGGCCTCCAGGCCGGCGTGAGTGGTCTGAAACAAAAAGGTCGAGGACTGCGGCTCCAGTTTTGCCTCGGCGACCCGAACCCACGCATCGTCCTTTTGAAACTCCAGAACCGCCGTTTGAGAATCGGAGTCCTCCAGCGGGACCATTTGCGCCTGCAACTTCACCACCCCCGAATCCTGCCGGGTGTATTGTGACCAGAGGATGGGACCGAGCCGGTGTTCCTCGTTTCTCACGACCGCACTGCCCATGAGATCCCATGTGCCGAAATTCCACTGGGTGCCCCGACCGCGAGCCGCCAGACTCAACGCACCATTGAGCGTGCCGGACGGCAGCTTCAGCGACAACTTCACCTCATCGCTGTCGGCCTGAGTCGCGGTTACTTCCAGCGTATCGCCGGAAGCAGCGACTCGCCCGAGGACGCTTACCTCAACGGGATGGGTGACATCGAAGGCAGTAGCGGCTTTTTCTGGTCCGGCAAAAAACGAGCCGTCACCCGCAAGTCGGACGCTGACGAGATCGGATTCGCTTGGAGGGAAAGTCCACACGTTGCGGGGCGAAGGCGCCCGGCTCTTCATGCCGAGCCAGAGGGCCGCTTCGGGCTGCACTTTGCTCGCCTTGCCTTTCGCGGCCTTCCCCTTCCCCTTCCCCTTCCCTTTTCCCTTCTTCGGTTCCGCCGAGTTCTGCGGAGCAACAGGGGAGAGCAGTTGAAACGTGCAGCGGGTGATGAACTCACCTTCTTCGCCAATCGTCTCCGCCGCCTTGTAGAGCCGCGCGGTTTCACCAGTCCAGCCCGCGCCGAACTCCCAGGGTTTCGCCGTGAGTTGCCCGTCGTTCCGGCTCCAGTCGTGAAGCGGAATCGCAAAATGCTCCGGCCCGGTCCAGCGGCGTTCATCGGCCTGCACTGCGGATGAAACGAGGATCGCCAGCGCCGCAGCGGCCCCGGTAGAGCGTTTGATGAATCGAGTGGTCATGTGAGAATTATTTTCGGGTAGATTTGGCTTTGGCGGCCGCCACCAACTTCGCGTTCGCATGGGTGGTGAACTCGGCGAGATCGAGAAAACCGTCGCCGTCCGAGTCGGCGCTCTGGTGATGATGCTCGGCGTGGCCGCCCATGCGGGAGACGGTGCGGTACTCTTTCGCGTCGAGTTTGCCGTCGCCATCGGCGTCGATGCGTTTGAAGCAGGTTTCCGTTCCTTCGGAGAGAATGGCAAACCATGTCTGTTTGCGGGCGAGTTCGGCGGCGAGTTCCTCCGCGTCGAGGGAGCCGTTGCCGTTCTTGTCGCCTTCTTTGAAATGCTCCTCACCGTGGTGGCGGGCCTGGACGTCGAGAGGGAGAAACTCCTCCAGAGAGAGCTTGTCGTTGCGATTTCGGTCAACGAGTTTCATCACCCGCACGATGAGCGGAAAGGTGGAGTATTCCGCCGTGGCCGCGTCTGCCCTCAAGGTTCCGAGCCAGTCGTCGAGTCGGGTGGAGAGCATCTTCTGCTGTTCGGGGCTCAGCTCGGCCTTGCCTCCGAGCTCCTTCGGGTTCTCGACGATGTTGGTGAAAAGGTGACCGGGAACGGTTTCGCCGTCCGCACTGGTAACATCTCTTGGATTGCGGGTTTCCTTGAGGTCGCCGACGCGGATGGCGGTGTAGTTGCTGCGCCAGGTCCAGTGCAAGGCACGGTCGGCGAGGGACGCATTACCGGTGAGCATGGGCAGAAGATCGACACCTTCGTGAATCGGGGCGACGCTCTCCGCGCCCGCCGCTTTCACGGAAGTCGGCAGGATATCCAGCGAGATGACGGGCGTCTTGACGACCTGCCCGGCGGGCAGTTTGTCCGGCCAGCGCATGAGGAAAGGCACCCGGATTCCGCCTTCATGCATGGCTCCTTTTGCTCCGGAGAACGGATCGTTACGGGAGCCGTTCTTGCTGGTGGGGCCGCCATTGTCACTGAAGAACCAGACGAGGGTGCGGTCGGCCTGACCGGTGTCATCGAGCGCGGCCAGCACGCGGCCCACGCCTTCGTCCACGGAGTCCATCATGGCGGCGAGGGTCTGGCGCTTCTTGTCTTTGATGTGCGCGTATTTCGCCATCTTGGCCTCGGGCGCCATGCAGGGGACGTGCGGGGCGTTGTAGGCGAGGTAGAGGAACCACGGCTTCTCAGTGTGGCCGCGCACGAACTCGGCGGCGCGGTCGGAAAAGTAATCGGTGAGATAGGTCTCCGGTGGCAGGTCGCGCACGGTTTCTGGTTCGCTCGCCGGATTGCGCTTGAGGATAACGGGGCCCAGATCGCTGTCGCGGGTGAGGTATTTTTCCGCGTCCTTCCTCCCGCTCCACGGGAAGTAATGCATGCCACCTCCGGGGATCATCGTGGCGTAGTCGAACCCACGTTCCCAGGGTAGGTTGCCGGGGATGAGCGTCTTGCTTTTGTCCTCTTCGCGGCCATAGCCGATGTGCCATTTGCCGATCAATCCGGTGTCGTAACCGAGATCGCGCATCTGCTCGGGCAGCGTGGACATGATGCGGCGCGGCGGCAGTCCCGGATCGTGGTTGTTGTCGCTGAGGCCGAAGCGAGCCTGGCTCATGCCGCTCATCAATCCCGCCCGCGAGGGAGCGCATTGCGGCGCGGTGACATAGCCCGCTTCAAAGCGGATGCCCTCCTTGGCGATGCGATCGATGTTCGGCGTCTTGAAGTCCGTGGCTCCCTGGCAGCTGAGATCGTGGTAGCCCTGATCGTCGGTGACGATGAGGAGAACGTTGGGTTTTGGCTCGGCGGCAGGGAGCGGAGCCGCCAGGATGGAGGCGCAGGCGAGTGCGATGAAACGCCAGGAATGGAAGGAAGGTCGGTTCATGGATTCTTGAGGCTGTCGTGGTTCTTGAGAACGAGCGCTTCGTGCCGGGCAAGCACGTTGGCAAACTCGGCCCTGTCCGAAACGTTGACGGATTCTTCGGGATCGTTGCGATGATCGTAGAGTTCGCATCCGACAATGTCCCCGTTGTCGGCATCGCGCCATTCGACGTAGCGGAAGTCGGCGGTCCGAACCGAGTAGGCCATCACGTTGCGGTCTTTGCGATTGACTGGTCGAATCTGACTGAAGGCGGCTTCCTTGCCCTGCGATTTGCCTCTGAGGACAGGGATGAGACTTTCGCCCTCGACGAATTCCGGTATCGGCAGACCGGCGAATTCACAGAGCGTCGGGTAAAGGTCCACGGACTCCGCGATAGCATCGGTCGGGCCGCTGATCTTTTGCTGGCCGGGCAGGCGAACCATCAGGGGCGAACGCATGGCCTGCTCGAACTGGGTGTGCTTCGCCCAACGTCCGTGATCGCCAAGGTGGAATCCATGGTCGCCCCAGACGACGACCGCCGTGGAATCGGAGAGGCCGTTGGCGTCGAGTGCGTCGAGAATGCGACCGATCTGTGCGTCGATGAAGCTCACGCAGGCATAGTAGGCATGCGTCATGCGCCGCGCCTGCCGCCGCGTCACCGCGTCGTCGTTGGTGAAAAGGGTTCCCTTGATTGCGCCGTAGGAGGAAATTTCCGACCAGCCATACATGTGGTCCGCCGCGCCGACGGGCCGTTCGCGAGGTTCAAGCAAGGCGATCTCCTCCGGTGTGTAGAGATCGAAATACGACTTCGGCGCGACGAAGGGCAGATGCGGTTTGAAGAAACCCGCCGCGATGAAAAACGGGCGGTCTTTGTTCACACGCAGCGCCGCGATGGTCTGGTCGGCTGTCTGGTAGTCGTTGTGCCGCGAGGGCTCGCCGTCGTAGATTTCCACTGCTGGACGCCACGACTCCCGGCCTTTGCCCGTGGGCTTGAAGTTCACATAGCAGGTCCAGTCCAGTTTCCACGGCGGTTCGCTCCAGCCGTACCCTTCGCCCGCGCCTTTGTTGTGAAAGACCTTGCCGAAGCTGAGCGTCCGGTAACCGTGACTGAGGAATGTCCGCGGCGGGGTGGGATGCGTGTCGGGACGTTGCGCGATCTTCCACGAATCGCCGATCTCGTAGATGCCGGTGGTGTCGGGTCGCAGGCCGCCGAGCATAGACGCCCGCGACGGGCCACAGACAGGCCATTGCACGTAGTGGCGGGTGAACACCGCCGCGCTTTTCGCCAGTTCGTCGAGACGGGGCGTTTTGGCCGCGCCGCCGTAGCAGCCCATCACCGGGCGCAGGTCATCGACGCAGATGAGGAGGACGTTTCTCTTTTCCGCGCCGACAACACCCGAGGCCGCAAGAACGAGGACGATTGCGCAGGCAAGCCGGATCATCGGGTTACTGATCCTTCTTTCCGAGGTAGGGCGACGGGTCCCACGGCGGAATGAACTCGCTGAAATCCAGGGCTGTCTTGTCCCGCATCTTGTGGCCGCCCAGCGATTCCCAGAGTTCATAGTTCCTCTGATAGGCGGCCGTGAATCGCTCGACATAGGAAGGGTCACGGAACGGATCGGCGCTCGATTCCTGCCAGGCCGCGAGCGTTTCCAGGAGGCGTTTCCGGACCTTGGCATGCTTCTGGTCGCCGTAGAGATTCGTGAGTTCGTTCGGGTCCCGTTCCAGATCGAACAGCTCGTATTCCGGCGGCGTGCGGCAGGCTTCCCGGAGTCGTTTCGCCTGCGACGTCTCCGGCATGCCCTCGATTTGGGCATGGAGGACGGCGAGGCCTTCCAGTTTCGTGCCTTCGTACCGATTCCGCTCGCCGTCCCCGAAGAGATGGTGCGTCAGTTTCCATCTGCCGTCCGTCACGGTACGCGTCGGCCAGTAGAGGTGGTATCCGGTGGTGTGTCAGACATAAGCGGAGTAGGGGTGCTTACGCTGCGGCTTCTTTCACTTCAGAATCGGCAGGATCGAATAGCCGGGCAGGTGTTTCGGCGGTTTCAGCCCGGCGGCCGAGACAAAGCTCGGATAGAGATCGACAAAGGAAACGAGGGCATCCGACCGCGTCCCCGGACTCTTCACGTGCCCCGGCCAGCGAACGATGAACGGCACGCGAAGGCCGCACTCGTGTGCGGTCGTTTTCCCACGCAAGACGTGTGACGGACCATGGTCGGCCGAGAATACCACCAGGGTGTTCTCCTTGTGCCCATGCTCTTCCAGGAGAGAGAGAATCCGCCCCACGTACCAGTCCGTCCGCTGGATCGCGCGGTAGTAGTCGCCGATGGCTTTGCGAAGCGCCTTCTTCGGAACCAGCGCTTCGCCCCAGCCGGGAGTCGTGTTCACGTTCGTCAGATCGACGTCCGGATAAGGCCAACCCGGCTCGCCCTCCCGGATGAACCAGTCGCGATCCCACAGGTGGTGGGTGTCCGGAGTCTGTGCCTGAAAATAGAAAGGTGTTCGCTCTTCCAGGTTCTCCAGAAAGTATTTGAAGTTGTCGACGGCATGGCCGGCGAGCGGCGGGTCGGATTTGATCTCCGGAGCGTTTTTCCCGGTCAGACCGCTGAGATGGTTTTCCGTATACTTCGGATGAAAGTCGAAAGGCACCGGATGAATTTTGTAGTGGGCGCTCTCGACCCCGTCCTTGTAGGTGATGCCGGTCTTGTAACCGTTCTTGCGGAGCGTCCTGACGAACGTGGGAATGCCTTCCCGATAGTGGAACCCATGCTGCTGCACGAATCCCATGATGCCGTTCTGATGCGGATACAGCCCGGTAAACAAGGCGCCCCGCGACGCGGCACACGTCGCGGCGGCGACATGGACTCGCTCGAAGACAACCCCCTCCGAAGCCAGCAGGTCCAGGTTCGGCGTGGCGACGGTATGATCACCGTAGGCCGGAATGTGAGTGCCTATGTCCTCCATGTGGATGAAGAGGATATTGGGGCGTGACTCACCGAAGACTTCCGAACCGAGGCACGAAACGGCCATGGCCAGAATGGATAGGAAAGGGATTCTCATGTTTGGCGGTATTCCCTCGCGTTGATTGCGAGAGTTGTAAATCAATCAATCCTACCCGGATAGTACTCAAAAATTACTGTTCTTGCTCTGCCACCCACATGGAGCGACCGGTCGAACGCGTCACCTAATCGGGGGTCGTTCGTTCGCTTCAAGACGTCCAGCAACTACTGCGACTACTTCGCCTTCGCTGAGGCGTGGGCCGGATCGCCGGCCAGGTTTTGCAGGCTGTCGGGATCGTCCTCGATCGCATCTGCCCATTGACCCAGGATCGATTTGCCGAGTCCGTCGAGTTCGGCGATGACCATCTCTTCGGCCTCGTGGGCATCCATCCCAGCAGCAACCTCTTCTTCATACCGATTGCATCAACACGTGGAAGCGGGCGGCGAAAATGGGATTGGCGCGCAGTTGGGCGAGAAGCTTGGCTTCTTCCTCGCTGGGCAGCGCGTTTTCAGGATCGGGGGCGGGCGAGCGGCTCATGCCTACCCAAGACATGCATCACAGAAGAAGTACAAGTTATGGTTTTTATGTAAGATGCTCCGCTCTGTCCTTCACTTTCATTTACACCCCTGATCGCGGGATTGGCGGACGCTCCTCGCGTGCTTCTAGTAACTTGGGCGCTTCCCCCTCGCCCCTTTCGAGGCCAGGGTGTTTCGCCGTGCCGCTGCAGTCACCCGTGAAAAGCGCAATCATCAATCATGAAACCAATCCCAATCCTGGCACTCGCGCTGTTGCTTCCCGCAGGCATCCGGGCCACCCCCTTCCTCATCGAAGAGGGCCGGCCCAATGCCGAGATCGTCATCGCCGAGAATCCGGCCCGGGCCGCGGAATTCGGCGCCACGGAGTTGCAGGCCTACCTCGAGAAGATCACCGGGGCGCGCATCGAAATCGTCACCACACCCACCGAAAGGGCGATCCCGATCTATGTCGGCGAAAGCGAACCCGCTCGCGAGACCGGGGTGACGGCGGACGGGTTGCCGCGCGATGCCTTCCGCATGATTTCGGGAGAAGACTGGCTCGCGCTGGTCGGGAACGATCTCGAGTTCGAGCCCCGCGAACCCTGGGCGCGCCATCACGGTCAGTGGGCCGCGGAGAAGCAGGCGGAGTGGGAGGCGCTCGCCGGCCACCCCTGGATGAATCCGATCGGGAGCGGCCTCTACCGCGACTACAACAAGCACCTCGACATCTGGAACCTCGATCACCGCGGATCGCTCCATGCGGTCTATGCCTTCCTCCGCGAACTCGGCGTCCGCTGGTACATGCCGGGCTCACTCGGTGAGGTCCTTCCCGAAACCCGGGACGTCGCCCTGCCCGCGCTCGATCGCACCGTGACCCCGGCCTGGGAGATTCGCAGCATCAGCCGTCCTCTCATCTCGGCGAACGAACTCGAACCCGCGCTCTGGTATCTCCCCATCGGGGCCAACGAGCAGTACGGAATCCTCCATCACGGCCTGCGCCACCTCACCGAGCACCCCGAGCAACGCGCCGCCCATCCCGAGTATTTTGCCATGATGCCCAACGGCAAACGCGACAACGCCAGCAAGACCGCGAACGCCTGCCTTTCCTCCGAGGGATTCTTCGAGGAAACCGTCGCCTACGCGCGGCTCATGTTCGATCACTACGATATCCCCATCATCTCGATCATGCCGCACGACGGCTTCCAGCACTGCCAGTGCGACCGCTGCCGCGACCAGGCCACACCCGAGCGCGGACCGGGCGGGGTTTCCTCCGACTACGTCTGGGATTTTGTCGTCCGGGTGGCGAACGAACTGGCCACGACACATCCCGACCGCAAGGTCTTCTGCGGGGCCTACAGCACCTACCGACTCCCGCCGCTGAAAATCGACAAGCTGCCCGGCAACGTGCTCGTGCAGATCACCAACGGCCGGCCCATCCGCGAACTGGACGATGAGGTCCACGAGGAGGCGGCCGCCCTCCGGCGGGAATGGCTGGCGAAGACGGATCACCCGCTCTCCGTCACCCTGAACTACACGCCCTTCACCAATCGCGGCGCCTACCGGCCGCAGTACTGGCCCCACGTCATCGATCGCGGGATGAAGGCCACCGTCGGCGAAACCTGGCGCGAGGACGTCTGGATTTCCAGTGGCAAGGGCGGTCTCCACCACCCGGGCATGGCCCACCTCAACGCGTGGACCATCTCGCGGCTCTGGTGGGATGTCGACCAGGACATCGATGTCCTGCTGGACGAGTATTACGCGACATTCTACGGACCGGCCGCCGCGGAGATGAAGGCCTTCATCGAGTTCTGCGAAACGGAGTACCCGCGGCTCGGCACCGACGGGGAGATCGCCGCCGAGGCGCTGGAACTGTTCGACCGGGCCCGGGCCGCCGCACCGGCCGACTCCGTCCACGGACAACGGATCGCCCTGGTGGACGAATTCCTCACCACGTTCCGCAATCGAGCGCAGCAGATGAGCCAGCCGCGTCCCGAGGGATTGCCGGAGTACCGGCTCATCGACATGGGCAAGGACAAGTGGCGCGACGTCCAAGACACCCTGACGATAGACGGGACGCTCGACGAGGGTTTCTGGACCGCCTACCCCTATCCCCGCCCTCTCCGCGAATTCCGGACCGGAACAAAACCGAAGGGCGAGACGCGCTTCATGGCCCGCTGGTGGCAGGACAGCCTCGTCTTCGGAATCCGCTGCGAATTCGATCCCACCGATCCTCCCGTGATCGGCACGGAGAAAGACGGCGACCCCGCCCTCTGGCAGGGCGAGCATCTCGAGCTGCTCCTCGAGACCGACCGGAACTCCTACTACCAGGTCGTGATCAATCCCGCCGGCGCCGTCATCGATCTCGATCGCGGTGTCACCATGAAACAGGGCCGTGCCTACGAGTGGTCGTCGCAAGCCGAGGTGGCGGCGCACGTGGGCGAAGATTTCTGGTCGGTGGAGATTCGGCTGCCGGTCACCGCGTCCGACGAGGATCCGCTCCACCAGATCGTCGGCAACCGCCCCTTCGAGTCCACTGCAAAAGCCCTCGCCTCCGCCAAGGGCAGCAGCCTGCCGTGGTATTTCAACCTCTTCCGCAAGCGGGCGGGCACGGACGAGAACGAGACATCTGCCTTCTCCCCTCTCGGTCCGGAAGACAAGAGCTTCCACGCCCCGCTGCGATTCGCGAGAATCTACGTACGGTGAATCCCGTTCGCGCCCTGTTCTCGAGGAGACCCGCCTGACGGGGTGCCGGCCTGTCGGGCTCTCGCGATCACTTCTTCCCGATGCAATACAGGGCCTCGTGAGTGCGGACGAAGATCTGGCCCTGGCTGATGGCGGGGCTCGATGAAATCGGTTCCTCGAGACGGTTCGTAGCCACCACGTCGAACTCCTCTCCGGGTCGGATGAGTGTTGCCTCGCCCCGGTCGGAAAAACAGTACACGATGCCATCCGCCAGGACCGGTGAGGCGCTCTGCGTGCCAGCGAGTCGCTCCCTCCAGAGAGGCGCGCCCGAACTGGCATCGAAGCAGGTCGCGATTCCTCCGTCGGAGACCACCAGCAGGAAGTCGCCCGCCACGATCGGCGAAGGCACATAGGCCGCCCCTTGAATGGTTCGCCAGGTGACATGGGTGTCCGTCACGTTGCCGCTCCCTGTCGGATCGATCGCGAGAATGTGCTTCTCGGGATAGCCCCCGGTCACGAAAACGTGCTCCCCGTCGTACACCATCGAGGCGACGAACTGCTCGGTGGGCCCGTCGAGGATCCAGTGCCGCTCGCCGCTCCGCGGATCGTAGCTCGCGACCGACTCGCTGCCGGAGAGGATCATCTGGGTGCGTCCATCGATCTCTCTGATGATGGGAGTCACATAGCTGCGGATCCCGTTCTCCCGCGGAGTGCGCCAGCGCTCGTCCCCCGTTTCGCGATCGAGCGCCACGAGGTAGGCATCGCCATCGTGGTCGCCGTTGATGATCACCAGGTCCTCGAACAGCACCGGACAGCAGTTGAATCCATGCGCGCTGACAAAGGCCCCGACATCGGTCTTCCACTTTTCCTTCCCGGCGAAATCGTAGGCGGCAACCATGATTCGTCCCGGTGTGATCATCCGTTCGGAACCGACGTTCGGCGCCTTGATCTCCTCTCCTTCGACCCGCATGAAGGTGACGTAGACGGCCTCCCCATCGGTGGCCGGCGTACCCGAGGCTCGGCTGTTGAGCCGATGAACGGTTTCGGGTGCCGATTCGATAACCACGCGTTCCCAGAGGATCGTCCCGTCGAGGCGATTCAGGCAGAGCAGGCGGCGTTCGTTCTGGTCCGTCAGGCTCGTGGTCAGGAACACGCGGTCGCCCCAGACGACCGGTGACGAATGGCCTTCGCCGGCGATCGGCGTTCTCCAGGCGATGTTCTCGGTCTGGCTCCACCGGGTGGGCAGGTTCTTTTCGACGCTGATCCCGTCGCCGCCGGGTCCGCGCCATCCGGGCCAGTTCTCTGCCACCAGGGAGGATCCGGAGAAGAGAAAGAGCAGAATGAGTATTCGCACGACGGAAGTCTATTCCGATTGATCCCGGGCACAAGAACCCGTTTGGACCATCGATGGGCGGCGCGAGTCTCGCCAAACCTGTCCGGTTTCACGGCCTCCCATCCAGGAGGTCGATTCCCATCGGCGCACCGGGCCCGAGAGGAATGCCCAGCGCGATCCAGAGGATCACCAGGATCACCCCGGTGACCAGCATCCAGACCGAATACGGGAGCATCATGGCAGTCAGCGATCCGATTCCGAAATCCTTCTGCCACCGCTGCGCAAAGATCAGGATGAGCGGGAAGTAGACCATGAGGGGCGTGATGATATTGGTCGCGCCGTCCCCCACCCGGTAGGCGGCGGTTGCGCCTTCCGGACTGATGCCCAGCAGCATGAGCATGGGAACCAACACCGGCGCGAGCAGCGCCCACTTCGCGCTCGCCGAACCGACGAAGAGGTTCAGAAATCCCGCGAACAAGACGATCAACCCGAGAGCGACCGGAAGGGGCAGACCGCTCGACTCGATAGCGCCGGCTCCGTGAACGGCCGTGATCAGCCCGAGATTCGACCAGTTGAACATGGCCACGAAATGCGCCGCCGCGAAGGCGAGGACGAGATAGTAGCCCATGTCCTTCATCGCCTCCGTCATCATCGCCACCAAATCATCACCCGACCTGATCGTTCCGGCCGCCGATCCATAGGCCCAACCGGCTGCGAGGAAGAGGACCATGAATCCGCCGACGAGGGATTGGAAGAACGGGGTCGCCGTGACATACCAGGGCTGGCCTTCCGCGCCCGGACCATCATTCAACAGGGGCGTGCCGGGCCCGAAGGTCATCGCCAGCCAGAGGAGGCAAACGCCGAGAATGGCAAAACCCGCTCGGAGCAGTCCCCGTTTCTCTTCCTCGCTCAAGGCTTTGCTGTCCTCGCCGAAGGAGTCCTGGTGCGCCTCGCCCGGGATCCATTGGCCGAGCCGCGGTTCGATGACCTTGTCGGTGACGAGCCAGATCACGGGCAGGTAGATCACCAGCAGGGCGACGATGAAGAACCAGTTCCCTGCGATGTTCATCGTCCAGCTCGAATCGAGTTGCGCGGCCTCCACCGCCGCCTCGGTCACGCCAAACAACAGGGCATCGAGCGCCCCCGGAGTGAAGTTGGCCGAGAATCCTCCGGAGACCCCGGCAAACGCGGCCGCGATCCCCGCGAGCGGATGCCGCCCCGCAGCGGCGAAAATGATGGCCGCCAGCGGGATGACCACGACATAGCCCGCGTCGGCCGCGTGATTCGAGAGCATGGCGACCAGCGCGACGGTCGGGGTCAGCAGTCCCTTCGGCGCATGGCGCATCGTGTACTTGATGCCACTCGCAAACAGCCCGGAGCGCTCCGCAACCCCAGCACCCAGCATGACGACCAGCACATAGCCGAGCGGATGGAAATGCGTGAACGTTTTCGGCATTTTGGTCCAGAACGCCTGGATGTTCCCAGCCGAAAGCAGGCTCTTGGCAGTCAGGATCAGGGGGCCGGAACCGTCCTCGGACCGCTCGGTCGGGTGCGCTGCAGAAACTCCCGTCCCGGCACAGATCACCGAGACGGCCATCAGGATCCCGATCAGAATGACGAAAAGAAATACCGGATCGGGAAGCCGGTTTCCCGTGCGCTCGATGAATCCGAGAATTCCTCGTTGAGTCGAAACGGGTTCTGCGTTTTTCATGGGAACACCGGGCGGCGAATGGCGCTCCGGCCCGACGATTATGGGCGAAGCCGTCTACCCGGGGCAAGGAAACGTGAACCCGGTTCGCGACAGCGGCTCACGCGACACGCGATCTCGACGAACGCCGCCATCCGCCCTCACCTCACCCCTTCGCGGGCCGGACGAGGTGGTCCGGGGTTTTCCCGGAAAAGAACTGTTCCAACTGGCTGGCCGCCTCCAACGCAATCTCCCGGCGGACCCCATCCACGGCGGATCCGAGGTGCGGAGTGAACAAGGTCTGTTCGTGATTCTGAAGCAATTCCGGAAGTACCTGCAGCGGGCGATCCTCCAGGGCCCAATCCTCGAACTCGAAAACGTCCGCCGCGTATCCTCCGAGATGATCTTGCTCGAGGGAGCGCGCCACGGCTTCTTCCCGGACCACGGAGCCGCGCCCGACGTTGACGAGGAGCGAGCCTGGTTTCATCGCGGCGATTTCGTCCGCGTCGATTCGATAGCGCGTTTCCTCCGTCAGGGGCAGGAGGACGACCACGATGTCCGACCGGGACAGGACTTCATCGAGTGGAGCAAGTTGCAATCCCAGGCACCGACCTTCGCTTTCCGCGGGTGGATGGCGATCGTGACCGAGAAGGGTCACCCCGAAGCCCCGAATACGCTCCGCGTAGGCCATCCCCAGTTTACCCAGGCCGAGCAGTCCGATGGTCGACCCGGCCAGCCCGGTTCCATACAGAGTCGGTCTCCATCCCCTGAAGCTTCCCGAACGCACGTCCCGGTCTCCCGGGCCGAACTTGCGGGCGATCCCGATGGTCAACCCGACCGCCAGCTCGGCGGTGGGAATCGTGAGAAGATCGGGAACGATGGTGAACTGCACACCCCGGCGTGCCATCGCGTCCACATCGAAATTGTCGTATCCCTTCAGCGCCCCCGCGACGATACGCAGCCTGGGACACCGGTCGAGAATCTTGTCGTCCACGAAATCCGGCATGAAGACCATGAGCCCTTCGACATCTTCACAGGCAGCCAGCCATTCGGACGGCGTCCTCATCCGCCGGTCCCGAGCGAGCCGCGGCTCGCAGAACGTCTCCAGATACTCCTCGACTTCCGGATGGACCCAGTGGGTGACCGTGACCGCTGGCTTTGCCATGGTGTGCTACTTGAACCGTCTCCGCAGGGAAGAGCCGATCCAGTCCACGATCGAGACCATGATGAGGATCACGATGATGATGGCGAACATCTCCCGGTATTCGAGAATACGGAGAGCGCCGATCAATTGGAATCCGATACCGCCCGCTCCGACGATGCCGAGCAGGGTGGAGGCGCGGAAGTTGTACTCCCAGCGATAGAAAATCGTGTCGGCCATCTGCGGAATCACCTGGGGCAGGTAACCGTGGACCACGGTCTGGAAACGATTCGCCCCGGTGCTCTGGAGGGCTTCGACCGGTTTCACGTCGACGTGCTCGATCGACTCGGCGAAGAACTTGCCCACCATCCCGATCGAGTGGATGCCGAGAGCGAGGGCTCCAGGCAGGATCCCGAATCCGACGGCTGCGACGAGGACGATTCCCACGATCAGTTCGGGGATGGCCCGGGTGAGGTTCAGGATGAAACGGGAAAGTCGATAGACGATGGGGTGAGGAGAGGTATTCCCCGCGGCGAGGAATCCCAGGGGCACAGAGAAGACGATCGAGAAGGCGGTGCCCGCCACGCTCATGGCCAGGGTATCGATGAGAGGGACAATCCACCTTTTCCAGTTGGAGAAATCCGGCGGGAGCATCTCGAGGTGGAGATCGATCAGGTCCGGAACACCCTCGACGATCCGCTCACCGTTGAAAAAGTCGGAATACCAGCATGCGATCAGGATCACGATCAGAACGATCGAGACTTCCAGGTAGGTACGGCGACGCCGCTGCGCCTCCTGGCGCAACGGCGACTCGTAGTCTGCTGGAGAAGACAATTGCTGGTTCATTGGTTTCATCCATCAGCTTTCGCGGAAGAGCCGGAGTTACTCCAGCACCGGCTTGAGCGCACGGACCTTGTCGTAATCCTTGTCCGTGATCGGGGCGAAGCCGTCCGCCTTCATCTCCTTGAGGATTTCCATGTCGTCCAGTTCAAAGAAGGCCTTCTTGAGAGCCTCCTTGAGTTCGGGCGCCAGGTATCCCTGCATGGTCCACGGGTAGTTCGGGAACGGCTCGGACGTCATGAGGATCTTCACCTTCTCCGGATCCAGGATGCCCCGCTCCACCATGTCGTGGTAGATCGGCTCGCTCATTCCACCCATTTCCGCGTTGCCATTCTGAACGGCGAGGGCAACGGCGTCATGAGCACCGAGGAACTGCTCCTCGTACTGATCGCCAGCCTTGAGTCCCATGTTGAGGAGGATGGACTTCGGAATGAGGTGGCTGGAAGTCGATGCCTGGTCACCGTAGGCCATGGTCTTACCTTCCACGTCTTCCGGCTTCTTCACACCGGATTCGACATTCCCGATGATGATGCTGTGATAGGTGGCGGAACCCTTTTTCTTCTGGGCCGCGAAGGCTTCGATTTCGGGGCTCTTGTCCTTGGCGAGCGTGTAGGAGAGAGGGCCGAAGTAACCGAGCTCGATTCGACCACGGCGCATGGCCTCGATCATCGAAGCATAGTCGGTGGTGACGACGAGTTCGACCTTCTTGCCGGTCTTCTCTTCGAGATAGGCTTGGAAGCCCTCGTTCGCTTTGATGATGGTGCTGGCGTTTTCATCCGGCAGCAAGGCGACGCGAAGCGTGTCGGGATTGCTCTTGTCGTCGGCGTTAACCACTCCGAGTAGAGCCGCGGCGAGAAGAGGAATAAGAGTCCTGCGTTTCATGGTTTGTGTTGGTTTGTTTGTTCTGTTCTGGTTTAGGGGAGAGTGGTTCACTGAACGGACGATCCGTAAATCATCTCGACCGCCTCGTCATCGAGCCGGTCGCCGCTGTCGTTGAAAACGCAGCGGCCCGCGTTCAGGCCGACGATCCGATCGGAAAATTCGCGGGCGAGTTCCAGCTGGTGCAGGCTGATGACGAGGGTGATGCCATCCGCCCGGCAGATGTCTCGCAAGAGAGTCAGGAGGGCCTCGGAGGTCGCCGGGTCGAGACTGGCCACGGGCTCATCCGCCAGCAGCAATCCGGGCCTCATGACGAGGGCGCGCGCCACCCCGACCCTCTGCTGTTGTCCACCGCTGAGGCGATCGACACGCTGCAGGACTTTTTCCAACAGACCGACCCGATCGAGGCATTCGACC
>Ga0180430_10002457_pt1 | contig 16707 bp, 16 predicted proteins | sample SS_ome_9_FD_132999 | JGI IMG/M metagenome (GOLD analysis project Ga0180430, IMG submission 132999) | Hypersaline lake sediment archaeal communities from the Salton Sea, California, USA - SS_1_S_2 metaG | ecosystem: Environmental > Aquatic > Non-marine Saline and Alkaline > Hypersaline >... | reverse complement strand
GCAGATTTTCCCTTAAGGTTAAAAAGTTCATCTATATTTTCCGGCTTATCCATGATCATTTGAATGTAACTTCTATTGATTCTGATAATGGCACCAGGTCTATCTCTTTAAACAGGCTGTTTTCCGACTGCTGGGCTATAAACAGACATGTCTTTGCAATATCAGCCGGTCTCAGGAATTTTAACAGCAGTTCCCTGTCCAGTTTCTTCTCTCTTTTATCATGAAAAGGCGAATCAGTACTGCCTGGATTGATCACCACTACTTTTATGCCGTATCTCTTCACCTCGAGTTCCAGTGACTTTGTAAAATTTATAAGACCCGCTTTGGCTGCTGCATAGATACTGGCTCCAGGCTGGGGGAGTTTACCTGACTGAGAACCTATATTTATTATCAGACCGGATTTCTGCTCTATCATAATAGGTAAAATATATTTACAGCAGCGGTAGGCTGATTTCAGGTTTCCATCGATTATGAGGTCCATATCGGATTCTTCGGCATCCACAAGCTCGGCAACTTTTAGAAAAAAGCCCACCGAATTTATAAGCACATCTACTCTTCCAAATATATCTTTTACTTCGGCAGCAAGCCTCCTGATGTCTTCCACCCGGATAAGGTCGGCTTTTATCCCCGAAGCATCTCCTCCGGCAGACTGTATAATATCCAGAGTCTCCTTCAGATTGGTTTCATCAATGTCCGTACCGGCCACCCTGTAGCCGCTTTCTGCAAACAGTGCCGCCGCTTCCCTGCCCATTCCGCTCCCGGCACCCGTTATGACTGCAACTTTTTCATCCATCATTTACCTCCTTAGAGCTTTAAATACTTAAACTTATCAGGATTGTAGCTGTAATAGCAGTACACACCCCGGCTGCCTGCCTTATGTTCAGCCTTTCCTTCCATATGATGTATGATAGCAGGATTATGGCTATGCTGACTACTGTTATATTAATGGGGTATGCCAGGGTACCCGGTACAGTATTGAGGGCAAGCGTTAAAAAAAACATATTAAATAAACCGGTTGCGCCAAGGCCTGAACCTATAAGCCATTCCTTCTTGCCGGGCAGCTGCTTTCTGGTTATGCCCAGTATAATAGTTGGGACCAGTGCAAAAAAATAATTAAATACCAGGTAATTCATGGCCAGGTCTCCCAGCCCCAATTCCTGTATTATCTTGGGGGCTGTATCGGCCACGCCTGAAAGCACCATCGATATAATTACCAGTAAAAACCATAGCCAAAAATGTTTTATCCTGTCCGCTTTTTTATTGTTACCCCCTATCAAGATAAAGGTTATCAATGTCAGGCCAAAAGCTATGTAGGTGGTCACGACAGGCCTCTCGCCATAGAAGATTATGGAGACCAGTATAGGTATAGACAGCGAAAGATTTACTATTACTGTAGACAGTCCGAATTTTCCCAGCTTCAGCAGGGCCAGGAATGCGTGTATGGCGCCGTATGTGGCAATGCCGCCCACGGCGCCGATCAAAAGTATCCTCCAGTCAAATACAAACCTGCCTGTAAAAAATACGTATGCCGCCGAAATCACTGTTGCTACCGAAAAAAATGCAGTAATGGTGGCTATAGGGTAGCAATTCTTTCTCTCAGATATCTTATACAGCAGCGTAAACAGGATATTTACACTTACGGCCAGTATCAGAAATACCATATGTCTCTCTTATCTTTGCTATGAAGTTATAGGCTTTATATCCAGCACTTTGCATACCTCAAGCAGCTTATCCTTCAGCTGGTCATAACAGATATGCATGTACTGGCTCCTGAGATTGTCCACGAATTTCTGGGGGTCGCCATCCAGCTTTATAGCAGCATAAGGTAGGCTTAAAAATCCCAGCGCTTCCCTGTACTTATCACCGTCTTTCTCCTTATATGCTTCACCGGTTGCTATCTGCATCACATATTCATCTTCCAGCCTGGCTATCCTTCCGAATGTCAGTTTTCCCGGTTTTCCCACTGCATTGATGGATATCCCTCCGGCCTCGCCTTCCAGCTCCGGTCCTTTTACCAGACTGTAATCATCAAGGCTCTCGGCAAATCCTATGGGCGCAGACCCGCAGCTGGCCATCCTGGCAATCTTTGCCTTCCTGTCCACCTGTTCTATGTCGCCCTGGAATATGGCGCCGTCAGAAAGCAGCCTCATTATATACATCATAAGCGATCCTTTGGGCTCGGTGGTGCACCCGGTGACATATCCCTCGGAAAGAAGCATGGACTGGGCAATACAGGGAGAGCAGTAGTTATCTGAAAGTTCCATGGTGCATTTTACCCCGTCAAAGTCCAATCCGTAGTCGCCTATCATTTTCTTATGGGCAAGATAAATGCGCATATTCTTCTCGATAAACTCATTATCCAGGGGCTGTATGGTCTTTACCCTGGACTTGATATCTTCATAAGCCTTTTCAAGGTCATTCTTGGAAAACTTAGCACCCTCTATAGTAAGTATCAGTGATTCCAGGTGCTCTGCCTGGACCCCGAATTTCCTCAGCCATTCCACATCCTCCAGAAGCCCGGGTATCATACCCATGGGCAGGCTGCCAAACTGGCCGTATACGCTTCTGCGCAGGATATTCTTGACCTTGCAGGCATCAATAAAATCAATGACCTGTTTAACGGCATCATCATCTTCCGGTTTTCCATATACGCCTTTGTGTATGAAACCTCCTATGGCATCAAGAGTGCCCCTTAAGCCCCACAGTCCCAGGCCCTGGGCGCCCCTTATATCATCACCGGCCCAGACCAGTATAGGCCGGTTAAGGTCCATCAGCGCCTGGGTGTAATAATGGGTCCATAGCCATGTAGGGGGAAATATGACCAGGCAGTCTATATCGGCAGCCCTGTATTTCTCCACTGCCTTCCAGGCCTTCTCCCTGGTATCTACTACTTCTTCTGCATTATAGTCCTCTACCTGGTCCCCTTTTACATCTCCGCTTATAAGACCTTTATCTGTAAACTGTATGGTCTCCACTCCCAGTCCTTCCAGTTTCCTCCTGGCCCTTTCGGCCATACCCATCACCGGGAACGGATTTCCCACTTCATCAATAAGGCCGCTGTGGCTGGTAGCCACCATAAATCCTATTCTTGCTTTCCTGTTCTTCATCTTAGTCTCCTTTATGATCATTTCTTTTAATATCCAAAAGTCCAGTCAGGCTCTATATTCTGGGCTACTGTCTCTGATATATAGACATCTGACTTTAACAGCTGGTGCAGGGATGTGGGCAGCTTTGGGGTCACCGGTCCATGCAGGCACAGCCGGGAAGCCATCCTCTGCCAGGTGACCCTGGTACCCATAGTGGTAAGGGCGTGCATGTCCATCCTGTATTTTGCCCCTATCACCTCGGCAGGTCCTATGGTAAAAGCTTTGGGAGGCACCATAGCCAGGTCCCCGCTGTATCCGAAACTCCCGTGAAGGGAATTCTGGGCGATGGTAAAGGGCGACAGGGTCACCACCCTGGGGCCCATTTTCTTCCACTCCTCCAGGTCGGCATCGAACTCGGGGGCATCCGGCTCGATAAATGCCAGGTGGCCTGTCCATCCGGGGCCGCTGTAGCAGGCATCGGCTCCCCCCATATCAGCTATCATCCTGCCGTAGTCAGACACATTGTCATTGGTAGGGCCTACCACCTGTTCTTCCGGAGGCCTGAGATCCGGGTCGATCTTATAATAGAAATACTCTTTGGTGGCCCTCATAAACCCCTGGGGATAGCTCTCAGGGGCGATATTTCCGTCCTGGTCGGCATATTCATCCATTATGAATATATGCATCCTGCTGCAGTCCACCCTGAGCCTGTTGATGAGCATGGCTACTTTCATATAGGTATGGGCGGGATTGGGAAGTATAAGCACCAGTCTGCTTCCTTCATCGGATGCCGTCTTTATCCTGCAGAATAGATCCATGATCCAGATAAACTCCACCTGGTCATCAGGCACCACCTGTATATTGAGGTCGGGGTTGCTGTGTCTGGTGATATCCTGCCTCTTTATCATCCGCACCCTGTCTATTGCTTCTTTGTCCCTGAAGGGAAGCCACTTTGAGGGTTCGTATTCAAAGCTGCTCATATCTGATCTCCTTTCCTATCGTGTTAATCTTGTAATCAATTAAGATCATCCAGGTAGATTATCCTGGTTGACTCATCAATACAGTATTCAAGCCATTCTTTTACTATTTTTGACATCTTCCTGTCATCTGTCTTTCGCATCTCCTCCAATGTCTGCCGCCAGTCTTCCGGCGTCCCCTCATAATCGAATATCTGGACCATCCTGGGCAGGCCGGTATCACCGTCTTTATCAATGGTAAGAAACACCCTGAAATCCCTGATCTCAGGTATCATCTTTGCAAATACAGGTGTCTGTCTGGTTTTTACCCAGTCTAAAAAATCCTGCGGGTCTTTTGACTTTTTAAGATCAAAGAATGCTATTATCCTTATCATCTCCCCTTCCCTTCCTGCAAAACCCTTACCGCCTCGTCCTCGATTTTCTTCAGTTCTTTCACCATTTCGTCATCGATGACCGGCCGGGGAGGGAAATCCTTTTCCAGCATTTTATCCAGTTTTCTTTTGGCCCTTGCCAGGATATCCTGTGACCCGTCCCGGTTCCATCCGGGATAGTTCTGTCTTAAGAAAAGGTCCCATTGCCAGTGTTCATCCCTGAAATTATCAAAGGTGTGTTTGTGGGAAAGAAAAGTCCCTCCTATGCCTGTTTCTTTAATAATATCCAGTGCCAGGGTATTCCGGTTTACTTCAAATCCCTTCCTTATCCGGGAAAGATACGACAGTCCCTCATTATCTATAAGCATCTGTTCCAGGCTGAGACCGACACCCGATCCTACAACTCCCACAGGACCATATCCATATATGGACAGCATCTCGGCTCCGGCAGCAAGGGCAAAAGAAGCTCCTGCTGCTGCTTCATAACCTCTCTGGAAATCGCAGCAGTTGGAGTCGGATATGTGGACATTACATCCGCAGGCCATTCCGTACTTTCTCGCCAGCTGGGTTATGCCTGCAGAAAGAAGGACCTGTTCGGGAGAGCCATATGAGCAAAGTCCAGTCCTCATATCAAGGACATGGGACAGGCCGGCATGGGCTACCGGCAGCTGCGGATCCAACAGGTATATAATAGTCACACCCATAAGGACCTCTGCATTCTGCAGGGAGATGGCTCCGGCCAGGGTCACAGGACCCGATCCCCCGGCAGTGACCATAGGCCCCAGAAAGATAGGCAGTCCGTTCCCGGCAAATTTCTTCATTATCTCCAGGGTATGGGGGGCGAACTTAAGGGGGCTTATGGATTCGGAAAAATATGATATGGGTTTATTTTTCTGAAGTCCTTCTTTTCCTCCATATACCACTTTTGCCATCTCGATGATATAGTCTGCAGACCTGGAAGAATATATCCAGGTTGTGACCGGTTTTCTGGAATAAGTAAAAAGATTCCTGTAGCATATGACATCTGCGGCTGCAGGAGGCACGTCGTCCGGAAGACAGTATGCCGATACCGTATTTATATGGTCCAGGTTATTTCCCACCACTATACCCTTCAGCGTGTCTTCCAGGGTACCCCTGCGCTTACGGTTTTCTGTAAGTTCTATTATATCCGGGGTGGTATCCATAGTAAGTTTAAGATCTCCGTCATTAAATGAGATCCGGTTTTCCCCGATATAAGGTATGACACTGAAATCCCCGGTTATATTTTTTATAGCTTTCTCAATAAGGGCTGCATCTGTCTTTACTGTCTGGTTTTTAAAGTCCACACGGCAGCCGTTTGACTCCAGAAGTTCCAGTATCTCTGCATCGGGCACATGGAATCCTATGTCGCTTAATATGTTCAGGCTGTTGTCATGGATCTTTTCCAGTTCATCCTCTTCCAGAAACCAGATCCTTCCGGATAGCTTCCCCATCATGTACCCCCTTTATATATTTTTGGGACCGGTCCCGCCAATTATATAATATCTATATCTGGCTTGTCAAACAATATATGCGCCTGGATTATCTGCATGCTCCTACGGATCCCCTGATCACTATCCTCGGCTTCATGGCCACTGTCCTGGATGAAGAATAAAGGCCGTTTATCTTGTTTATAAGAAGCCTTGCCGCTATCCTTCCCGCCTGCCTCTTGGGCTGGAAAGTGGTAGTAAGGCCGGGACGGAGTATCCGCGAAAAATCAAGGTCATCATTTCCGAAAACGGAGATATCTCCCGGTATCTCTATGCCGGATTCCCCGGCAGCCCGGTAAAGCCCATAAGCTATTATATCAGCCGTAAGCACGGCAGACGGCATGACTTTTCCCTTTCCGAAAAGCTTCATGCCTATGCTATAGCCGTCTTTTATGGAGGGCTGGCAGCCTATAATATTCCGCTCACCGGCATATAGGCCTTTTTCTTCCATATATGTCATGAAACCCCGGCAAAAATCGGAATTTTTGCGATTGATGTCAACAGGGGGATATATAAGGTAAATATTCCTGTGGCCGCAGCCAGACAGGCATAGGGCTGCATTATATGCTGTATCATACTGGGAAGAATATACTGAATCTATCTGCCGGTACCTGTCATGTTCAAGGTCCAGGGAGACACTGGGAATGCCTGCCTCTATTATAAGGTCGATATTTGCCGTATTTTTCTCCACTGCGGAAAATATTATGCCGTCCACTTTTTTACCTGCCATTATATGGATGGCATTTTTTTCCTTCACGAGATGGTTGAAGGTATTAATTATTATCATATTGTAGCCCGAATTATCCAGTACATCTCCGATGCCTTTTATTATCCTGGAATAAAACGGGTTTTCAACATCCGGTATTATGACCCCTATAAGGCCTGTTTTCCTGGTAGCCAGGCTTCTTGCCACCTGGTTGGGACTGTAATTAAGATCCTCAATAACTTTAAGTATCTTTTCCCTGGTGGCAGTTTTTATCCCCGGCTGGTCGTTTATGGCCCTGGAAACAGTAGACTTTGAGAAGCCTGTAAGTTCGGCTATTTTCCTTATATCCATCTATTCCCCTATCAAATAAATTCAATCAGGAAAGGTATAAGGAATATTTTAACAGTTTAAAAGCAAAATGAAACCGGTCCCGGTCACATTTTTTCGTCTCCTTCTTCCAGCTGGTCCTGAGTCAATACTTCTATCTCTCCCAGCCACTTGACCCATACATAACCGGGCTCGCCTTCTGCGGCCAGCCTCAAGGGGTAGCCGTGGATCTCTGGAAATTCCATATCATTAAAATGATAGGCCACTATTATCCCTTCATTGGAAAATATTTCCTCAATAGGTATTGAACGGCTGTAACCGCCGTCAAGACTGATGAATCTTGCCTCTGCAGCGTCCGGCTTCAGGCCTGCTGATCCCAGCAATTTCCTGACCTCCACGCCTGTCCAGTATCCTTCATCAGTAAAAAACCCGGGACAATCCAGGACTATGAATCTTCTGGTAGACTCCATGTCCTTTACCTGGTCGAATGTCAGGCTTAAGGGATTATCCACTGCACCTTTTATTTCAAGCCTGTAGCTGTTTATATTGACAGTGACAGGATTGCCGGTAACATGAAGGCCGTCTATCTCGGGATAGGCTCCGCCCAGGGCAGCTCCCCCCGGCAGCTGTTCCTGTTCTTCCTGCAGTTCCTCCAGCAGCTTGTCAAAATCAATGCCGCCATTTTCCCCATCCGCTTCATCTGCGGCTTCGTCTGACTTCTCCTCCTGGCCGGTATCTATTATATTCCCTCTTATATTACATCCCATGACAGTAGACAGTAAAAGCATCAAGGCCAGCAGCATTACTGCCAAAACGGCCAAATATCTCATTTTCACTTTGATCATCTCCTTTATACATATTATATTCAATGCAGCAAATGTTTTCTAATCCATAAGCATGCAGCTGGACTGAAGACCAGGGGGGAGCCATTTTTTATTTTGTCTATTTTTAATATAATGTATGAAATGGTATAAAAATATATCAGGGAGGGAAACTACTATGGCTGAAAAGATGGACAAGGAAAACAAGACCTGTTACAAGTGCAATGAATGCGGTAATGTACTTTTTGAAGTGGATAATAAAAAGGGCAAAAAAGAACTTACCGACAAAAAGTTAGAAAAATATTTCTACTATGATGACCAGATGTATTATAAATGCCCCCATTGCGACACCAGCCATGAAGTAGAGTCTATAGTAGATAAAGGCCTCCTGAACAGGATAAAAGGTGTCCCGTTTGGCTAGAGCCGTCATCCTGCCGGCCAAGATCTATGATTTCTAAGGCTGGATCACGGCCACGATCAGCAATGTGGCCAAAGACTTCATACTGCAGGATATAGCTGTATCAGGACCAAGTCCGGTCATATATCAAGCGAATCCACCATGACCTTTATGGCTTTACCCTCTTTGAGGAGGTCTATTCCTTCATGGATCCTGTCAAGGGGTACTGTGTGGGTAACAAGTCTCCCGGCATCTATCTTTTTCGATTCCAGCACATCCACTGCAGGCTGGAAAGAGTTATTTGCCAGAAAAGTGCCCATGACCCTGAGCTCTTTTGTGATCATTTTTATCTGTTCAAAGCTGGAAACAGCACCGGTCTTTCCACCTATTACCAGTATCCTTCCGCCTTTCCGTACAATGTCTATGCCGCTGGCAAGCTGTGTCCCTACTGCATCTACCACTATATCGGCGCCTCTTGAAGTCTCTTTCATCACTTTTTTTTCCAGGTCCTGGCTTACGGGATCGATAATTATATCTGATCCGGCGGATACTGCGAAATCCCTCCGGAAGGACCAAGGCTCTGAGACTATTATCTTTGACAGGCCGGATGCCTTAAACATCTGTAAAAACAATATCCCAATAGGCCCTGACCCCATTATGACTGCGGTCTCCCCCGGCCTGGCATTCAGTTTATTGGTCCCGTTTATCACGCAGGCCAGGGGTTCAGCCATGACTGCTGACTCCGGCCGCACCCTTTCCGATATACGGTAGCATACCTTCTCAGTGGTCTTGACAAACTTTGCAAATGCCCCGTTTATAGCCACCCCCATTGCTTTGATATTTTCACAGAGATTCGGCATATTGGATCTGCAAAAATAACATTTTCCGCAGTAGTCATTGGGATTTACCACAACCCTGTCCCCCATATCAAGCCCGGTCACATTCTTTCCTTTTCCGGCAATATGTCCAACCAGCTCATGCCCCAGTATTATTCCTGGTTCGATTACAAATGCAGGCGGTACTTTTACAATAGAGACGTCAGTACCGCATATGCTTACAGCTTCTACTTCGATCAATACATCGTCTGAGCCGGTATCTATTTCGGGCCGGGGGACATCCTTTATTACCAGCCTGCCTTCTTTCTCAAAAACAGCCGCTTTCATGGATACTCCTTTAAAAAAAATTATAAATTCTCATACTTTATGACCTGCTTTTTTCCGCTTTCAGCTGATCTAAGTATGGCGTCACAGATCACATTATTCCGGTAACCGTCTTCAAATGTGGCAGTCATGGGCTCAAGGGAAGTGCCGTTTACAACTGCATCCACCATATTATATGCGGCATTTACAAATGTATCGCCCCAGCCTATGGTGTGTCCCTGAGGCCACCAGCAGCGGTAATAGGGATGCTCCTGCTCTGTAACATTGATCCGGCGGAAACCGGCGGTATTATCATTTTCATCATTTTTAAAATATAGGTTCAAATAATTAAGGTGCTCCAGTTCAAAGTAAAGACTTCCCAGCTCCCCGTTTACTTCTATCCTCTGGCCATTTTTCCTGCCCGGACAGAACCTGGATGCTTCCAGGGTGCCTATGGCTCCATTTTCAAATTCAATAGCAGCGGCAAAAGCATCGTCCACATCGACTTTTCCCTTCTTATCCGCATCATCCGGCAGAGGCCTTTCCCCTATAAAAGTCCTGGTTATTCCGGTCACATATTCCGGCTCTCCGCATATCCACCTGGCCAGGTCTATTATATGGGAACCAATTCCACCCAGGGCGCCGCTTCCTGTTTTTTCTTTCCTTACGGCCCAGGTAAGGGGAAACATCGGATCAGCAAGCCATTCCTGGAGATATACTGCCCTGAAATGATAGATCCGGCCCAGCTTTCCCTGTTTTATCAGCTGCCTGGCCAGGGCAAGCCCAGGTATCATGCGGTAATTATAGTTGCAAAGATGCTTGACACCATACTTTTTTACTGCCGTAAGCATATCTCTGGCTTCTGCTGTATCCATTGCCAGGGGCTTCTCACATACTATATGCTTTCCGTTTTCGGCAGCCTGGATGCTTATCTCCCTGTGCAGGTGATGGGGGGTCAGGTTGACCACTATATCTATATCCTCATCATTTACTATATCCTGCCAGTCAGTACAATATTTGCTATAACCGTATCTTTTGGCTTCTTCGGCTACCTTTTTTTCGTTCCTTCCGCATATCTTGAACAGCCTGGGGATAGCCGGAGGGGGCCAGAATATATATGGCATCTTCCTGTATCCTATTGAATGTGCCTTTCCCATGAAACCATAACCTATAACACCGATATTGATATATCCGATGTCACCTGACCGGCTCTCTGAAGCCATGGAAATAAAACCTGACTTTTTCTTATCCAAATCTGGCTGTTTTTCGCTATTATCAGACATAAACGACCTCCATCTTCTTTATTTTATCCGGATTTTCCGGTTCCCATAATATCTATGTTGATCCTCAGCCTGTCACTTTCCCCGGTGGCTTCAAACCCTTCCTTGATCCTGTCCAGGGGGAACATATGGGTAGCAAATCTCTCCAGCCCCAGGTATGGCGCCATAAGGGCAGTCCTTTTATAATCATCAATGGTAGAGTCTATGGTACCGCTTATGGTAAGCTCGCTGTAATGTATATAATTGGGATCTAAATCTATCCTTGTGCCCGAAGGCAGTCCCGAAAATATCAGTATTTTACCTCCCCTTTTTACCAGTTCCAGGCTGTATTCCAGCAGGGGAAGGGTGGAACCTGCAGTGACTGCAATATTTATTCCGCCCTGCCTAAAATACTTCCTTACTTTACCCTTCCAGTCTTCTTCCAGGGTAGAGAAGACTGCATCTGCCCCGAATTCCTCTGCCCTGGCAAGTTTATCCCTGGCTCTGGCGATGACCGCTACTTTGCCTGCACCCAGTCTCTTGGACAGCAGGAGAAAAGCAAGGCCCAGCGGGCCTGAACCGAATACCGCTACCGTATCTCCCGGCGATATCCCGATCTTCCTCAGCCCGTGCAGCGCGCAGGAAAAAGGCTCCAGCATGGTAGCTGCCTCATCCGGGACATCGTCCGGCAGCTTTACCAGGACGCCTCTCTCAACCCCTTTTTCCGGTATCAGCATGTACTGGGCAAACCCGCCGTCAAAATTGGTCCCGAATACTACTACATCCCGGCAAAGGTTCTCAGATCCCGAAAGGCACTGGTCACACTTTCCGCAGCCGTAGATGGGCGCAACTGCCACCCTTTCTCCGGGTGAATAACCTTTTACCTTGCTGCCCATCTCATATATGTTTCCCACCACCTCGTGGCCCAGTATCACAGGCTTCTTGTAACGGGGTTCATTGCCGTGGAAATAATACCGTGAATCAGAACCGCATATACCGCATATCCTTGCTTTCAGGAGTATATCACCATCACCCACCCGGGGGATATCTGCCTGCTGGAGCCTCAAGTCTTTCCTGTCGCCGTAAAAAAAAGCTGCTTCCATCTTTTTATTCAAATATATCACCCGCTAAAATATTTATTCAAGGTTGGCATGCCTGTCGTAAAGTATGCTGACATCAATTTCTTTCTCATCCATCAGACTAATAGTCAGTGCATCCAAAAATAACAGCAAACATTGCTCAAATAGGTTGCACATGGGCTGAAGGGAATCAGCAGCAGCATCTTTATCCGTCTTGGACCCTCCTGCCGGTATGACTACCGTGACATCGGCATTACCGGCGATGGCAGAATCACTGTCCATGGTAATAAGGGCTATTCCGGCACCGACTTTCCTTGCCTTCTCTGACATGACTACCAGGCTTTCCGTCTCTCCTGAACCAGAACCTATAAGCAGAAGGTCTCCGGGTATTATGGCGGGTGCGGTGGGCTCACCAGCCACATGGACCTTAAAACCCATCTGCATCATCCTTATGGCAAAGGTGTTCATCACCAGGCCGGTCCTGCCTCTTCCGGCAATAAACAGCCCTGTTGAACCAGATATGATGTCTAAAAGCTCTCTTTGCTGTCTGCGGTCCATCTTACCCAGTGTTATGTCTATTTCTTCTATGATGTCTCTTAAGTATTTTTCTTTCATCTTTGCTTTTATTGATTTATTCTTTTTCCCTGGCAAGACGGTCGCTATGCTTTTTGATATGCTTTTCGAATACCTTAAGGACCCGGTCTGCCTGGTCTTCGTTTATCACCATGGGCGGCTTTATCTTCAGCACATTGCCCAGGCCCTTAAAAAGGCTTTCGCCAAATATGACCCCGTCATCGATGGCTTCTCTTACTATGGCATGGGTAATGCTGTTTGCTTTCTCCCTGGTCTTCCTGTCCTTTACAAGTTCTATACCTATCATAAGGCCCGGACCCCTGATATCTCCTATTATGTCATATTTTTCCTGAAGCTTCTTAAGGCCCGCCGTGAAGTACTTTCCTATATTCCTGCACTTTTCAAGAAGGTTTTCTTCCTTTATGACATCAAGAGTAGCGCAGGAGGCGGCAAAGGATATGGGAAAATGGGCAAATGTAAATGAGTCTGTGGCAGGTTCGGGAGGCTTAAGGTCATCCCGGGCCATTACACCGGCTATGGGGAAGCCCCCTCCCAGCGCCTTGCCGAATACCAAAAAATCCGGGACCGCATCATATAGTTCGCTGGCAAACATGGCCCCCAGTCTTCCGAAACCGGTCTGTATCTCGTCATGTATGAGGAACACTCCCATCTCACTGCAGATCTGCCTTATCCTGGGAAGGTATCCTTCAGGATACTCTATCATGCCCCCGTGCGCCTGGAACGGTTCCATTATTACAGCCGCTATGGGTTCTGCGCCATGCTCAAGGGTTGTCTTGAGGAAGTCGGCACAGAAAAGGCTGCATTCGGGATATTTAAGATTATAGTGGCATCGGTAACAATAGGCATTGGGAATGCGGATGAAATTCTGCATAAATGTGGGAAAAAGCCTGCTTATGGGATGATAGGGCCAGCTGGCAGCTATGGTGGCCAGCGTCCTTCCGGAATAATTATTATATACGGTCACAAATTTTGCGGCGCCGTGATTATTGGTCATGGCAAGCTTCAGTGCCGATTCAACAGATATGGAGCCGTGAAGGGAGAACATTATCTTCTTAAGATTCTCCGGGGCGATGTCTCCCAGTTTTTTTGCCAGGAGCAGCTTGGGTATTGTCTCAAAACTGGTCCTTACATGGGTTATCTTTTCCAGCTGTTCCTTTACCGCCTCAATAACCCTGGGGTGTGAAAAGCCGATATTGAAACTCCAGGCCTGGGAAGTACAGTCAATATATTCCTTGCCGTTTATATCTTTTACTACTGCGCCTTTCCCGCTTTCTATGATTATGGGGAGCCCGCCGCCCACTGAGCCGGACATAAGGTTCTGCCTTCCCTGGGCCAGGATATTTTCATCGATATTCTCAAACATATCTTCCTCCTGCAGGATACTGATTTAATCCTGATTATACAATAATAATTTAAATTTTAAAATTTTTATTTAAAATTTAAAGATAATATCTTAAAATAATGATACATGATCAAGAATATGCCAAAAAACTTAAACCGGCTGGAAAAGACAGTCGGTATTATTAAAACTGAGGGAAGAGTCAGTGTTACCTACCTGGCCCAGTTTTTCGGTGTCACCGAGATGACCATCTATAATGACTTAAAGAAGATAGAGGACGACAGTATCATACTTACCAAAAAAGATGTGGTCTATACCGGGGAAAACCGGATATTTGACGACCCGCACTTCAAAAGACTCAAAAATAATGCTGAAAGGAAAAAGGTAATAGCCGGTAAAGCAGTAAAATATATTAATGATTTTGATACCATATTCCTTGACGGCAGCACTACAACCCATTACCTGGCAAAGCTGCTGGCAGAAGAAAGCGGCAGGAATAATCTGACCGTAGTGACTTACTCGCCTGTAATACTGCTGGAACTGGGAAAGAATCCCGAGATCAACCTTATATGCCTGGGAGGAAGATTTGAAAGGGTCAATTATATACTTCTTGATAACAGCCACTGCCTGCTGGAAAGCATCAATTTAAACAGGTCTTTTATTTCCAGCGTAGGCATATCCCCGGAATCAGGTTTCACTGAGCTGATAGAAGGCGAGGCAGGCCTTAAAAGAAAGCTGCTGGATATATGTCCTGAGAACTACATACTTGCAGACATAGCCAAATTTGAAAGGACAGGCACCTATACTTTTGGTCCGCTTTCAAAGGCAACCAGGATAATAGTAGACAACACCGGCCCTATCATGGCTAATAAGGCTTTTTCAGAAATAGCCGGCATAATAGAATGATATTTTATTGCTGTCCTTTTTTATGCCTGTAATATTCCCTGGCAAATCCGCTTATCTCCTCCACTATGTATTTAAAAGCTTTTTCCCCCAGTTCGCGGCTGGCTTTTGCAGGATCTCCCAATACTCCGGTCTCGGTCTCTTCCAGGCCCCAGGTAGACCAGAAGACCCTGCTGGAAGCCATCCCGTCGGTATTCCTGAACTTTGACCTGTATTTGAGTGTATTATTGACTGCTTTTTCCATATTGACCAGGTCTGTCAGGTATAACATCAGTGATGTCTCCAGTTCGCATGCATGGCAGATCCCTCCAGGACCGCTCCTCCTGTTCTTATCCATAAAATCAGCTGCTATCTTATATTCAAATACAAAGGGCAGATATATTCCGTATTTGTCTGCTATAGTCCTCACCACAGATTCAAGGGTAAAAAGGTTCTGTCCGTGGGTATTTATATAGATCATCTTTTTAAAACCCATATCTATAATACTCTCAGTTATCCCGATAAGCAGCTTTTTCTGGATATCCTGTCCGATAGTAAGGGAGCCGGGCCAGCCTTTCTTCAGTATATTCCCATTATATGCCTGCCACATATCCGGGATCACCAGTACCGGTATCTCATCCTTTAGGCCTTCCGCCACAGAAGCAGCTATACTTCTGCCAATTATCATATCGGTTGCCACAGGCAGGTGCGGGCCGTGCTGCTCAATAGCCCCTACAGGCACCAGGATAAGGGCATCCTTTTTAATATATTCTTCCAGTTCGGGCCAGGAATTTTCTTCAAAATTAACCGGCATATTTCCCCCTTCTTTTTCACACTTTTATTATCATAATTAGTCCGGTTAGGACCTCTGTCATGCCTGCCGCCATATTCAGCTGCCGTCAACTTTCTCCAGGGGGGCAAAACTTACCAGAAGATGCTTCAGGCCCATACTGGAAAAATTCACATCTAGCTCCACATCATCGCTTAGCCTTTTTACATTCAGGACCTGACCCCTTCCGAATGTCTTATGCTCTACAAAATCCCCTATATTGTACTGGACCTTCAGTTTTTCGCTGTCTTTTACGGCGGGTCTGCTCCCGGCTTTTACCGCAGTTTCCTTCCTGTTCTCATCGATTACCAGGTTTTCCGGTATTTCCCGCAAAAAACGTGAAGCTGCCATATAATTTGACTGTCCGTAGATGCTGTGTGATATCGATGATGTCAGAAAGACCTTTTCCATGGCCCGGGTGATGCCCACATAGCATAGCCTTCTTTCCTCTTCCAGCTCTTCCAGGCTGTTCATGCTGCGGGAATGGGGAAATATCCCCTCTTCCATGCCTATCATAAATACCACCGGGAATTCCAGCCCTTTTGCATTATGCAGTGTCATAAGCACAATGCTGTCAGATGACTGATCAAAATTATCAAGGTCCGTAAGCAGCGACACCTCAGCCAGAAAATCATCCAGACGGGATATGCTCGACCCTCCTGCTGCCGTCTCTCCGCCTGGACCGGCAAGGGCCGCTCCCTCCATAAGGGCGGCTTTTTCCTCAAATTCTTTTGTCACCGTCAGCAGTTCGCGCAGGTTCTCTATCCTGTTTAATGCTTCTATTGAGTTTTCTTCCTCCAGCAGCCTGAAGTATCCTGTCTTTTTCCACACTTCTTTCAGCAGCCCGTCTACACTATTTTCTGATGCATAATTCCTGAATCCGGCCATCATGGATATGAAGTCTCCTATCCTGGCTTTTACACTGTTGGAAAGCGATGGCACTGCATCGGCCTGGTAGAAAGCCTCGCAAAAAGTCATATCATTTCTCCGGGCATATCTTTCGATATTGTTTATGGTGGTCTTGCCTATCTTCCTGCCGGGTACATTGACTATGCGCAGGAGGCTTACCACATCCCTGGGGTTGGAAATAAGCTTGAGGTATGCCAGCATATCCTTTATCTCCATGCGGTCATAAAACCTCAGGCCCCCGAATATGACATATGGGATATTTTGCCTTATGAGCTGTTCCTCCACTGCCCTTGACTGGGCATTGGTGCGGTAGAATATGGCAAAATCCCTGTATTTCTTACTTTCCTTCTTCCTGTACCGCCTAATCCTGTTTATGACGAAACTGACTTCAGCCTTTTCATCCCCGGCGGTATACCTGGAAACGGGTTCACCCTTTTTGTTCTCTGTCCACAGATTTTTAGGTTTGCGGCTTTCATTGTTTTTT
>Ga0180430_10002456_pt1 | contig 16714 bp, 15 predicted proteins | sample SS_ome_9_FD_132999 | JGI IMG/M metagenome (GOLD analysis project Ga0180430, IMG submission 132999) | Hypersaline lake sediment archaeal communities from the Salton Sea, California, USA - SS_1_S_2 metaG | ecosystem: Environmental > Aquatic > Non-marine Saline and Alkaline > Hypersaline >... | reverse complement strand
GCGTTCTCACCAAAGACGGCAACTCCGAAATCTACGTACTCGATCTGCAGGGAAACATCATCAAGCGCCTCACCCGCCATTGGGCGATCGATACCGCCCCTTGCTGGTCTCCGGATGGCTCGATGATGGCGTTTGCCTCCGACCGGTCAGGCGCGCCCCAGATCTACACCATGGACTCCGACGGCCTGAACGTTCGCCGTGTGACTTACAAAGGCGGCTATAACGACTCGCCAATCTGGTCCGGCAAAGGTGACCGCCTGACTTTTGTATCGCGCACCCCGCGCGGTCGGTTTGATCTGGCATCGTGCGACACTTCAGGAGCCGACTATCGGATTCTCACCGAGGTCGGTCAAAACGAAAACCCGCACTTCTCCCCCGATGGAAAACATATTATCTTCTCTTCGACGCGGCTCGGTCAGGCCAGTATCTTCACGATGGACATCACCGGCCGCAATCAGCGACGAGCCACCAACTCGGGCGACTGCAGCAACCCGAGCTGGGGCCCCAATCCCTAGTTACCTCTAACACAAGGAGGCTTTCATGAAGGGAAACACCTTCCACATCGTGGATGTCTTCGCCGAGTCGCTCTATGCCGGTAACCAGCTGGCTGTAGTTCGCGACGGCCACCTCTTCGACGACTCCCAGATGCAGCGCATTGCCAAAGAGTTCAATTTCGCCGAGACCACCTTCGTTAGATCGGAAAAAGCCGTCGACGGCGCCTACGACGTTCGCATTTTCACTCCCGATCGCGAAATCCCGTTTGCGGGACACCCTACCCTCGGCACCTCCTGGATTATCCAACAGAAGATTCTGAATCAAGAGGTCGAAGAGCTAACGCTCGCTCTCAAGGCAGGCCGAGTCCCGGTTAAGTTCCAATACGAGTCCGGTATTCCCGGCGACTTATGGATGCATCAGCTCAAACCCAATTTCATCGGCGAACTTCAGCCGGACATGCTGGCTGATGTCCTGGGAATCGAGAACGATGGAATCGATGACCGCTTCCCGGTCCAGGAAGTCTCGACGGGGACACCGTTTATAATCGTACCGGTCAAAGATCTGGCGACCCAGAAGAAGATTGTTGTCGATATCGAGAGTCACGACGCACTGATCGCCGACACCGAAGCCAAAGCGATTCTGACTTTCTGCCCTGAGACGGTTGACTCCTCCAAACAGCTCAACGTCCGCATGTTTGCGCCCCACTACGGTGTGCCGGAGGATGCCGCTACGGGCAGTGCCAACGGCTGTCTGGCCGCATATCTGGCCCAAAACGAGTACTTCGGCACTTCCAAAGTTGACGTGGTAGTTGAGCAGGGCCTCGAGATAGGCCGGCCGTCTGCTCTCAAGCTACGTTCGGACTCCAGCGAGGGAACCATTGACGTATTTGTCGGTGGAAGAGTTGTCGAGGTTGCCACAGGCCAGCTAACCAAGGTCTAGGCAGTCAGTTTTTTCATTGACCCGCTATTTTGGATAGCTTAGCTTTAGGCCATTGTATGGAAGAAATATCGAATGGATTCTAAATACTGAGGGAAGGTTGTATCATGAAGAAGTTTATTATGTTAGCGATGGTTGGGGTGTTGGCCCTGTCACTGATCGGCTGTCCCAAGCCGCCTCCGCCACCTCCACCGCCGCCTGTGGATACCACTCCGGTCGACACGACTCCTCCTCCGCCACCTCCGCCTCCGCCGCCACCGCCGGAACCGAAGAAGCTGGAAGTGTCCCAACTTCAGAAAGTCTATTTCGACTTTGACAAGTCCAACCTTCGCGACGATGCCAAAGTGGCTCTGGACGCCAACTATGCCCTGCTGGTAGAGTTCCCGAACGCCATCGTGGAAATCGAAGGCCACTGCGACGAGCGTGGTACCATCGAGTATAACCAGCTTCTCGGCATGAAGCGCGCCCAGTCGGTCATGGACTACCTTGTGGATCGCGGCGTTCCCGCGGCCAGGTTGTCGGTCAACAGCTTCGGTAAGGAGCGACCGGTTGACCACGGCCATAACGAGGTTGCCTGGCAGAAAAACCGTCGTGCCGAATTCCGCATCGTGTCGCAATAGCGGCCTACAGGGTTGAATGATGAAGACCCGTCAAAACACAGCAGTAACCGCCATCTTCACGATGGCGGTTCTGTGTATGTCAATACTCGCGACAAGTTGCGTTACACCGCGTCACATGCGCGAGATCCGCGGCGATGTCCAGCGTGTCGAATCAAAGGTGGAGAACAACCAGGAAGCCATCGCTCGCCTCGATTCACTCCTGGCCGCTGCAGTGGAGTCCGACGGACACACTCGCGCCGATGTCTCGGCAACGCTCCGCGAAGTACGTAGTTCACTGAGTATTCTACTCGAGAACTACAACGCTCTTCTGGTCAAGGTGGACGAGTTGAGTCGCCAGGAAGTTCGCGTAATCCACTCCTCTCCGGGTGCCTCTGATCAACAGGCAGGTGGCGCCACCACGACGCCGACAACCAACACTCCGGTGGAACCTCCTAAGCCTGATCCTGACGCCCAGGCCAAACTGTGCGAAAAACTCTACGACAGCGCCTTTACTTTGCAGCTCAGAACCGAGTACGCTGCTGCCATCCCGTTTTTCGAGCAGTACCTCGAGACCTGTCCCGAAGACAAAGACAATGTCAATGCCTTCAAGTGGATTGCCTGGTGCCATTACTCCCTCGGCGATCACAACAGCACCATCGCAGCCGCCGAGACGATGGAACAGAAGTTTCCCGAGAACCCGGAACTGGCTCCGGTACTTTTCTGGACCGCTCGTTCCAAGATGGAACTGGATCGCACGGCTGACGCCAAGACCCTCTTCCAGCGCATCGTCGATGACTACCCGGACACCTTTGAGGCCGAGCAGGCCAAGGATCAGTTAGAACAACTGAACTAGCCATGGCCGTCGAAGCTGCCCGTCTCAAGATAAGTGCCCCGACCGAGCCGCCCGTGCCCGGTCGGGCTTTCTATCAGATTGAAGAAGATCGCCTGTTTGTGCAGGTGGGACTCTTCGACGCCGAACACCGCTTCTATTCGTTCCTAGATTCTCATTCGGTAAGGTTGGACTTCGACAAGGAGGCCCGTCTGGTGTTTGTTGATGTCCGCCAGGCACGGCGTCATTGGCAGACCGAGGCCGACCTGAAGCCGCCGAAGGCGGCCAAGCTAGCCGATGTACGCTGGCTGGATTTCCGAGAGACTCTTCCGCCGGTGAAGATCACGGCCACTCCGGACCGCACTACGGTGCGCCTGAAGTTCAGCACTCGACCGGTCTCCCAGACGGTGCACGTGGCCGACAATCTCGTCATTCGTATCGACGAGGATGACCAGCTAACCGATATGTGGATCACTCAGATCCAGGATGATCTCGGAGGGCGTTTCTTAGCCGCATTCCGCAAGAGATGCCTACTTCGAGCCAGCTAGGTATTTGTGATCGCACTCCGTTGCCTCTCCCCGTATCATATTGACAATTGACAATCGATCACCCTGCAGTCTAGATTGAGGCTATGCCGAATCCTGCCCCTGAGATTCTCGAAGAACTCGAGCGCTTGCGACGCGAAGTCGACTACCACAACCGCAAGTATCACCTTGAGGACAACCCGGAAATTCCTGACACGGAGTTTGACCGCCTGTTCGAGAGATTGCTGCAGATCGAACGGGAATACCCTGAGCTTGTAACTCCCGACTCTCCCAGTCAGCGTGTCGGATCGGCACCCTCCAAGAAATTCGAGCCGGCCACTCATCGGATTCCCATGCTCTCGCTTCAGAAAGTTACCAAACCGGAGGAGTTCGCCGACTTTGACCGGCGGGTGCGGGAGCGGCTCGAGACCGATGACGAAATTGAGTATATCACCGAACCCAAACTGGACGGCCTGGCCGTTGAGCTGGTTTACGAGAAAGGCCTTCTGGTACTCGGGTCAACGAGGGGCGATGGCCAAACCGGCGAGACTATTACTGCCAATCTCAAGACCATCCCCACCGTGCCGTTGAAACTGTCGGACGAGGCGGCCGCTACCTACCCGCTTATTGAGGTACGTGGCGAGGTTATCATGCGCCGCTCCGAGTTCGAGAAGCTGAATGCCAGACTGGCCGAGTCCGATCAGCCGACGCTGGCCAATCCTCGGAATGGTGCCGCCGGATCTCTTCGCCAGTTGGACTCAGGCATCACCGCCTCACGACCGTTGGTGTTTTATGCTTATGGCATCTCCGACAGTGAACTCCCTAGTCTCGACACTCAGAGCAAAGTGATGAACTTCCTTAGGGATCAGAGCTTCCTCGTCAACGATCGCATCAAGGCAGTGGTCGGCGAGCAGGCTGTCGAGGCCGAGTTTTCCGATCTGGAGAAAGCGCGGCCTTCGCTGGACTATGAAATCGACGGCCTCGTTATAAAGGTTGATCGGTTCGATCAGCAGCAGATTCTGGGCAAGATTTCTAGGGCTCCCCGGTGGGCCGTAGCCTGGAAGTTCGCCGCCGAAACGGCCGAAACAGTCCTGAAAGATATCCACTTTTCAGTCGGCCGCACCGGCGCTGTAACACCAGTAGCAGTACTAGAGCCAGTACGAGTCGGTGGCGTGACCGTTTCTAACGCTTCCTTACACAACGAAGATGAACTCCGCGAACTCGATGCCCGCATCGGGGACACGGTCGTGGTCCGTCGCGCCGGCGATGTCATTCCGGAGGTTGTTTCGGTCAACCGCGACAAGCGCCCCAAGAAGGCTAAGCGAGTCTCTTTCCCTACCACCTGTCCCTCGTGCGGCGAGCCGATTTCACGCCCCGAGGGGGAAGCAGCCTATCGGTGTATCAACGCTGCCTGTCCGGCTCAACTTGAGGGTCACATCTTCCACTTCGCCTCGAAAGGTGGGTTTGACATCGAAGGCCTCGGCGGCAAACTGGCCCGACAGCTGGTGGACGAAGGCCTGGTCAAGGATCCGTCCGATCTGTTCTCCCTCACGAAGGAGCAGTTGCTGCCCCTGGATCTTATGGCTGACAAGAAAGCAGAAAACTTGCTGGCCGGAATCGACAAAGCCCGCGGCACTTCCCTCCCCCGCATCATCTGTGCCCTGGGGATAAACGGTGTAGGCGAAACCGCGGCAACCGTCCTGGCCGAAAAGTACGGCGAGTTCGACCAATTGATCGCAGCCACGGCCGAGGAGCTGGAAGTGATCGACGGCATCGGACCGGTCCTGGCCGCCAGTATCGTCGGCTTCTTTTCTGGGCAGGGGAATAAGGCAATGATCCAGAAGCTCCGCGAGGGTGGAGTTCGGTTTGCTCGCTATGAATCCCAATCGACTGGCTCGAGTTTGAGCGGCAAATCGTTCGTGCTTACGGGAAGCTTGTCCAAACCGCGCGGGCACTTCAAGAACCTCATCGTTGCCGCCGGAGGAAAAGTCACCGGCAGCGTCTCCAGGAAGACCGATTATGTCGTTTGCGGCGAGGACCCCGGTTCCAAGTACGACAAAGCGAAGAAACTCGAGGTTCCCATCCTAGACGAAGCCGGCCTGCTGGAATTGCTGGAATCCTGACAAAAGAAAAGCGGCCGACTCAAACATCGACCGCTTCGGAACCAGCTCTGATCAAAACTCTACTGGGCTTTGATCTTCTTCTCCAGATCTTTGATCGCCTTGGTCAGTTTGTCAACCTTGGCTTCGACTTTCTTCAGATCGTCCTTTTTGGCAACGTTCAGTTTCTTGACCGCAGTTGACACTTCCTTGGAAACCTTGTTGGCTTCCTTGGAGATCTTGTCGCGCCATTTGCTGGTCGATTTCTCTGCCTTGTCCAGGAGCTCCATGACCGCCTTCTTGCGGTCCGACTTGTCCAGTTCTCCCTTCTTGATGAGATCGTCGATGACCTTCTCGGCCTTCTCTTTGGTGATCTGGAAAACGCCAATCGACGCCAGCACCGTGTTTCTTAGGATCGACATGGATTTCTCGCCTCCTATGGATATCATTTCTGTCAGTAGTCTTCTAGCTTTGGCAGCATCGCGCCAGGTCGCTGCCTCGGCGCCGACTAACCGCCCCAACACCGGCAGAGTGATGTCCTCGCCGGTGGCGGTGTCGACCACCTTAATTCGCACTCCCGATTTCACCAGCTTTGCCAACTCACCGTAGGTTATGGTTCGACTGGATTCGGAGTCGTAGAGTCTTCGATTGCTGTACCGCTTGATCAGGCGCATTATTCACTCCCATTATAGTGCGGCGCACAAAAGTGGTCAATAAAAAAAGGCCATATCTATGGCCTATTTCTTACCTGTGGACATGAGGACGATATTGACGATCTCCATCAACCGTTCACAGGAGAACGGTTTCTTGATGAACATATCGCCGCCGCTACGGAAAGAGCGGCCCATGTCGTCGTTGCGATCCTTGCCGGTCAGGAAAATCACCGGAATATTGGCGTATTCAGGATCGGCCTTGAGTTCCTGACAGATGCTGTATCCGTCCTGGCCGGGCATCATGATATCCAGCAGGATGACATCGGGCTTGAAGGCACGAGCTTTCTTAACAGCATTGTCGGAGCTGTTTTCGACCGCGACATGGTAGCCGGCTTCGGCTAGAAAAGTCTCTACGATTTCGGTGATTTCCGGTTCATCGTCGATGACGAGGATTTTGGCTGTGCTTATCTGAATCTTCTGAGACACTCTTTTCTCCCAAGTACTGTTTTCCGGCCGTAACGAGCGGCTTTCTTTGATAATTGTCGGCAGCATCCGTGGGAAACTTGAACAGGATAAAGCCCTGCTGTGGGGGGCGATACGCCCTGTTTTTGATTGCCAATCGAGGCGATCCCGTTTATCCTAGGTTTTATGGCGGAAACGGATGATATTCAATATGTTGTGAGGAACCGCAAAGCGCGGCGCGACTATCAAATCAGTTCGACTCTAGAGGCGGGAATCGAGTTGCAAGGATGTGAGGTAAAGTCGATCAGGGCCGGAAAAGTCAATATCTCCGACGCATATGCCTATATCCAAGCGGGACAAGTGTTTCTAAGGAATCTCCACATATCGCCCTACGAAATGGACAGCTCCGGAGGACACGACCCTCTCCGCGAACGGCGCTTGCTACTCCACAAACGAGAAATCCGCAAGCTTACCATACAGACCGAGCAAAAAGGGATGACTTTGATCCCTCTGGCCATTTATTTCAGAGGCAAAATCGCCAAGATCGAACTGGCGGTAGCTGTCGGCCGTAAGAGGTATGACAAACGGCAATCGATTGCCAAAGCCGAGGCCGATCGCCGCATGAGACGAGCGACCAAAGAGGAACAATAGCGCATGACCCGAATGATCACAATCACCAGCCTCATCGTTGTACTGATTGCCTCCCTGGGCACGACTGCCGTTGTCGCCCAGACGGTCGAGGAACGTGTCACCGTTGCCTATGCCGGCGAAATACATCAGATCAACGGTGTGCGCCAAAATCAGGTCACGTATCTTTCCTTCTCGCAACTGGTGGAGATCGTTGGTGGCACCCTGAGCTGGGAGACGGTCGGTCACTCCATTACCTATGTCCTACCCGACAACAGCTTCTATTTCGTGGTCGGATCACCGTTTATCAAGTTCGGCAACGAGATCGCCAATATCACTTATCCTGCGGTACTCAAAAACGGCCAGCTGTATCTTCCAGCCGAAACGATGGTACCGTTTCTGGACCGAGCTATGGCCAAGCAACTCAGTTGGGATCGAGAGACTAAAAAGCTCAGGATCGATTCCAAGTACTTCAACGTTACCGATTTTTCGGTCGAGGAGAAAGCCAACGGGCTTCTGATTCAAATCTCGCTCACCAAAGAGCTCCCCTACGAGATCATGCTCACCGAGGGTAACTGGGTGAATGTCTTCGTTACCGGCGGACGGCTCAACAAGAATCAGATCATGGCGCGCAAGGACAAGCGCTTCATGTACAAACTGTCGACTCATCAGTCGGGCGGATCTTGTCAGATATCTTTCCAAATGAGAAAACCGCTCGAAAACTGGCACCACAGCTTCGTCTCCGATCCACCCCGAATTCAAATCGCCGTGAGCAACGTTAAGCCCAAAGAACCGGAAGTGGTCACAGCAGAACCCGAGACGCCTCCCCCCCCGAAAGAGACCGAGACTCCCGAGATCCCCGTGAAAGTCGGTCCCGACGGAAAGATTGACGTCATCGTCATCGACCCCGGACATGGCGGCAGAGATTTTGGCGCCGTGGGACGGGGCAAGACCCGCGAGAAGGACGTAAACCTGGGAATCGCCAAGGAGCTGGCCAGTCTAATTCGCAAGGACAAGCAGTTCAAAGTCGTCATGACGCGTAACTCCGACAAGTACGTATCGCTGGCCCAGCGGGCCAAGATCGCCAACAACGCCGGCGCTGATCTGTTCATCTCGATCCACGCCAACGCGTCTCCGAAACGCTCGGTGCGAGGCTGGAATGTCTTCTTCCTCGCTCCCGCCAGGAACGACTCCGCCCGGGCCGTCGCCCAGTTCGAGAACAGCTTCTTTCTCCGAGAAACCAATCAGCTTGAGGCCCACCGCGAAGGACTTGGAGATGAAGAGGAGGATGTCGACCAGGTGGCCCTGATTCTCAACGAGATGATCATGACTGAGTTCCAGACCGAGTCTCATGACTTCGCCATGATGATTGCCCGGGAGTTCCATCGTAGTCTCAAGATTCCTTCCAGGGGAGTCGATCACGCTGGGTTCTTCGTGCTCAACAAAGTCTTCACGCCCTCGGTCCTGCTGGAAGCGGGCTTTATCTCCAACAAGGCCGAAGAGAAGAAGCTCAAGAGCTCTAAGTACCAAGAGGCCGTCGCCAAGGCTGTTTACAAGGCGATCAAAAAATTCAAAGCCCAATACGAGTCGAAATAGATGTCCCCTAACGCACGCCCCATTGGTGTTTTTGACTCCGGCGTCGGCGGCCTGACCGTCGCCCGCGAGCTGTTCAAGCTTCTGCCGGGAGAGGACGTCGTCTATTTCGGCGATGTCGGCCGGTGTCCCTACGGTCCCCGGTCCAAAGAGATCATCACCCAGTTCACGCGCCAGGATGTAGCCTTTCTTCGCGAGCACGAAGTCAAGTTCGTGATTTGCGCCTGCAACTCGGCTTCGTCAGTGGCTTTGGACATCGTATCCAAAGAGCATGATGTCGAAATGGTCGGTGTAATCGAGCCAGGCGCGCGGGCCGCCGTTGAAAAGACGAAAAACGGTCGGGTGGGTATCATCGGCACCAACGCCACTATCAACTCCAACGCCTACGCCCGGATGATCCACGACAAAGATCCCAAGATCAAAGTCTTCTCCCTCGCCTGTCCCCTTTTCGTTCCGCTGGCCGAAGAGGGCTACATTCAGAAGGAGGGTGCCCGACTGATTGCCAAGGACTACCTCCAGATGATGCACGATGTCGAGGTCGACACGCTCGTTCTCGGCTGCACCCATTACCCCCTTCTGAAAGAGGTCATCGCCAGGGAGATGGGCGACTCGGTGACGTTGATCGGCTCGGGCGAAGAAACCGCCAAGGCTGCTCGCGAACGCCTCGATGAAGCCGGGCTGCTTCGTCCCAACGGCGACCGTCAGGGAGAGCACAAGTATTATGTCTCCGATGTCCCGGAGAAGTTCATGCAACTAGCCACTCGTTTTCTCGGTTCGCCCCCGGAGCGGATCACCCGGGTGGACATCAGCAGGTACTAGCAGAATGAAAATCGTACTCGCCACTAACAATCAGAACAAGATCACTGAAATCAAAGAACTCCTCAAAGAGATGCCGGTCGAAGTCCTCACCAAAGCCGACTTCGACAACTTCCCCGATCCTGATGAAACCGGTACTACCCTCGAGGAGAATGCCCTCATAAAAGCCAACGAAATCGCGGAATTCTGCAAATGCGCGGCGCTGGCCGATGACTCCGGACTCGAAGTCGACCATCTCAACGGCGCCCCGGGCGTCTATTCCTCCCGCTATGCCGGGGATGATGTCACCTATGAGGACAACAACCGCAAACTGCTCGCCGAGATGGCCGGTGTCCCCCAGCCGCTTCGTACGGCCAGATTCCGCTGTGTTATAGCCATCAACTGGGGCGACGGCACCCACAATCTCGCCGAAGGCACCGCCGATGGTTACATCACGGAGGATGTCGGCGGCACCGAAGGTTTCGGCTACGACCCGGTCTTCTACTACCCCAATGCCGAGATGCGTTTCTCGGAGATGACCTTAGAGGAGAAAAACCGCGTCTCCCACCGCGGCCTCGCTCTGAGGGGAGCTAAGTATCTCATAGCCGAAAAGCTCGGAATCTCCCTGCCATAAAAAAACGGCGGGCTGTTGCCCGCCGCCTAAGATATCTATCTCGATTACTAGTTGGACTCGTTCACCTCGAACTGACCGGCCAGTTCGGCCATTTGCTCCGATTGGCGCCTCAGCTGACCCGCGGTCGAAGCAGTCCTCTCGGCGATACCGGTCGACTCCCTGGCCACATCGGCCACCTGCACGATATTCTTCTGAATCTCGTCGGCCGTTACCGATTGCTCCTCGGAAGCAGTCGCGATCTGCTGAATCATATCCATGACTTCCTGGCTCATCGCTACGATTTCATCGAGGCTGGCCTTGGCGTTCTCGGACAGCTCTTGTCCCTGTCCGATCTGGGCCATACCGCTCTCCATAGATCCCACAGCGGCCTCGGTGTCGGTCTGGACCGACTTGATCATGCCCGAAATCTCGGTGGTCGCTTTGCCGGTACGCTCGGCCAGCTTGCGAACCTCGTCGGCCACCACGGCAAAGCCGCGGCCCTGTTCGCCGGCACGAGCCGCTTCGATAGCGGCATTCAAGGCCAGGAGATTGGTCTGGTCGGCAATGTCGTTGATAACGGATACGATCTCTCCAATTCGATTGGCCGAATCGGAGAGCTTGGCGATGGATGCAGCCGAGCCCTGAACGACTTCGGCGATTTTCTGCATCCCCGATCTCATTTCCAGGACAGTCTCACCACCCATCGCAGCCGCTTCGTTGGCCTTACGAGAACGTTCGCTGGCCTCTGAACTGTTCTGAGCGGTCTCGATGATCGTCGCTGACATTTGCTCGGTAGCCGTAGACACCTGCGTCACTTGGTTGGACTGGTCGGTTGCTCCCCGCGAGGTCTCGTCGGCCGCTCCGGAGATGGCTTCGGAGACGGTCATGAGGTTTCGAGTGTTTTCCGAGAGCGTTCGAACCAAACCGGAGAAACGTGCCACCATGCGGACAAAGTCGTGTCCGAGACGATCCTTTTCGCTGACGGGCTGAATGTCCACCCTCAGGTCGCCGTCGGCGATTTTGCTGGAGGCCCGGGAGAAACCTTTGATATACTCCAAGAGGTCGCGCACCGAAGCCATCATCCGACCGACTTCGTTGTTCGAATCAACCACGATGTCCTGGTCGATATCTCCGGCCGCAGCCCGTTGCAGTTTCTTCTGAACGTTGGCCATGCAACTGAAGATTTCACGGCGAATGGTGAAGTAGATTACGCCGATCAACACGATCACGGCTACAACCGAGAGCATGAGCAAGGAGTTGAAACCGCCGGCTAGTTGCTCTTTCATCGCGGCCTTGGACTTGACTAGCTTCATCCCTCCCAGGATCTTCTCTTCTTCGATATCGTGACAATCCTGACAGGCTTCTTCATTTGAGAAGGCCTTGTAGCTGACCACCATCGGTTCGCCGTTGATTTCTTTTTCGAGAGTAATCTCGCTGCCGTCGGAAAGTACCCGTGACCACTCTGAGTCTGCGGCTCGATTGCCCACCGATGCACCGTCCGAGGACCGCGTGATGATCCCTGCGGCGTCAACGATCGTCACTTCCTGAGCGACTTCCTTTTCCAGTGCCCTTTCGGCCAGGGGTTGGAGTTTCTCGTTTTCTCCGCTTACCATTATCGACTCAACCGTCTTAGCCAGAGACCATTGCAGTTCACTGATATTCTGATCGTAGAGAGTAGCTACAATTTCTTCCTGTTGATTAGAGCTGATTACGAGCTGGATGCCGAATATGAGCACCAGAGCTCCGGCTAATACCAGCGATACTTTCAGCTTGATTGACATGCCCTTCATCTACACCCCGTTTTCAATATGGACCAAGAGTCCCTATTTAGTGCCCCTTTAAGCTATCCTTTTAGTTATCGGCAATTCGGAACGACAGTTTAAGTGAGCTGTGACATCCCATCCGTCGTGGCGGATCTGTGGACACACAAAAAAAGCGCTGCCCGCAAGGGACAGCGCTTACTGAAGTCGAAATGAGCTAATGTCTTAGCAGAGATCAGCCACGGCCTGGCCGACTTCGAGGGTAGTGTTGGAACCACCCATATCGTAGGTACGGACCTTGCCCTCTTTGACCACGGTCGTAATAGCGTTCTCAAGCTTGGAAGCCATGTCGGCCTCTCCCAGCCAGTCGAGCATCATACGAGTGGTGATCAGCATAGCCATCGGGTTGACCTTGTAGCTGCCGGCATACTTCGGAGCTGAACCGTGAGTCGGCTCGAACACGGCCAGGTTGTCGCCGATATTGCCGGAGGCGGCAAAACCAAGACCACCCACCAACTGGGCGCACAGGTCGGAGACGATATCGCCAAACATGTTGGAGGTCACGATAACCGAGTAATCCATCGGGTTCTTGACCAGCCACATGCACATGGCGTCGATGTTGGTTTCCCAGAGTTCGATATCCGGGTACTTCTTGGCCACTTCGCGAGCGGTCCGAACCATCAAACCGGAGGTTTCACGAATCACGTTCGGCTTCTCGACCACCGTCACGGTCTTGTAACCGTGCTTCTTGGCATACTCGAAAGCGTCGGTGATGATGTTGGTGCAACCGGTCTTGGTGTTGATTCGCAGCGAAACCGCAGTCTCTTCGGCCGGGTGTTTGTCAAAACGGGCAATCTTCGGATTGGCAGCTTTGACGGCAGCGCGGACTTCATCCGGGAAGGGGAAGAACTCCACACCGGAATAGAGATCTTCGGTATTCTCACGGAAAACGACCAGGTCGATTCCGTCTTTGTAGTTCAGCGGATTTCCAGAATAGGCCTTGCACGGACGTAAGTTAGTGCGAAGGTTGAATTCTTGGCGCAAGCGTACGATCGGCGACGAGTAACCATGCCCCTTGCCCTGCAGCTCGGGTATTAGTTCGGCCTCGCACTCCTCTTTGGGCTTGCTGGTAATGGCGCCGAAAAGGGCGCAATCAACGTTCTTCAAAGTCTCGACGGTACGATCCGGAAGCGGATTGGCTTCGGTCTTCCAGAACTCCCATCCGATGTCAGCATTCACATACTCAGCGTCAAGACCAAGTTTGTCCAGACAGAGCTTTGCAGCTTCCATCACCTCATTGCCTACGCCGTCACCGGGCATCCAGGCAATTTTGTACTTCGCCATGGGTTGCTTCTCCTGGCTCTCTACAAGCTAAAGGTTAAGTTAAACAAATGTGACGATCCCAAGTTGTTTGAGAACGGCACGAACGCATAGTCTACTGTAATATTCCATTTCCTAAAAGCAGCACCGGCGCTGAAATCACGACTGTCGTAACCCAGCATGTATCCGGCCCGCAGACTGAATATCTCATGCAAATCTGATTCGATTCCCAGGTGGCCGTGGGCTTCGTCATCCTGGATGACCAGATCACCTGCTACCAACGCATACTCGTGGGCACGATAGCTGCCGCCGACCGAGTAGGTGGTCGGAAGAGTGACCTCCCGTGAACCGACCTGGCCGGTTCTTTCCAGGGTCATATTGGGGCCAATGCCGATGGCCGATGCCCCGAGACTCAGCTTGTCTGTTGCCTGGTACTGGATTCCCAGATCGACGTTGAAGCTCGATCCGCGCCATCCGGCGATCTCCTCGAACCACCAACCGAACGCGACACCGGCGGTCCACTGGCTGTCGAGCATATAGGCCGCGCCTATCTTGGCCGAGAAGTCGTTGGCATCGAAGTAACCAATCGGTTCTTCGGACGGACTATCGCGCTGCTCGATTTCGCCGTCGGTGGCATAGCGGATGCCGCCATGGAGATACAGTTTGGGATAGATACCGTATCCAAAGTGACCCGACTCGAATCGGATATTCTCCCAGTGTTCGGTATGGCCAAAAGAAGCCGTGAAGCGATCCAACCCGGCTGCCGCCGCAGGATTGTAGGCGATCAGGTTCGGATCGGCAGACAACGACACCACCGCCACGCCCATTGCACCGGCACGGGCCGTATGCGAGTTCTTCAGCATGGCCAGACCGTCGCCGGTAGATGCGTCAGCCGTACCCATCGGGATCGCGACGAGCAAGAACAGAAAAAGTATCGAAAAGACTTTAATCATCAACATTCCTTAGAATAGCAGGTCAAAGGAGAAAATGTGCTCGGAACCTTCGCCGGCTCTTTCAAGTGAGAAGGCGTAGTCCAGAGCCAATCCCATCGACCCCACCGTAAAGAGATACCCACCGCCAAAGGCGAGTCGGCCTTTGCCATAACCGGCTCGAACGACCACTTCCGGCTTGAAGAAGTACTCGCTGCCGAGGTGGAATTCTACCCCCTGTTTATCGTTCTTGGATATGTCGGCGGCGACCACCAGCTTCTTCTGCATTAGGCGGCCGGAGATCCCCAGGCCGAACTCCATGGGAACGACATCTTCCTGTTCAGTCCCCACACCACTTTCGCCATCGACATATCTGAGAATATACTTCTCGTTATTCCAATTGAACTTGGCATCGATATATTTGACCGTCACTCCGACGCGAACATCCTGCACCGGCCACGGAAGATCACGTCGCGGACTCAGGAGCTGATCGATGAACAGCATCGCACCGACATCAATTCCCACGGAATAAACATCCATTTCGGCGAAACGAGCGGTTAGATAGTTGCCCTTCACTCCCAGTGACAAGAACTCTTCGAATCTGACCGCGAACACCAGGCCGAAGGCGTTCTGGTGCATGGTCAACTCGTCGCCCAGGGCATCGCCGTCGTAGTTGCGACGTTCGACCCCACCCGAGCCGGAGTAAAGCCAGTTCAGCCCCAGGGTGGATCGGTTGGCTGTCGGCACCAGGACCGAAGCATAGCCCAGGCGGCGACCGAATTTCATCGTGCGATAGGAGCTGCCGAAGATCGGCTTCTTGACCAAAGCCGCTCCAGCGGGATTGAACAGCGGGCCGGCGCCGTCATCGCTCAAAGAGCGATAGGCCCCACCCATGGCAGTCGGACGAGCCCCGATCGGCACCTGGAAAAAGGCTCCGGCATAGCCGCCGTCACCGTCGCCGGCTGACACCTGAGGCGTGAAGGCAGCGGCCACCAGAAGCAACGAAAGGATTATCTTAGATCGATTCATTTTCACTCCTTAAGGTATTACGGCCAGCTTGCCCCATCGGACATCGCCTGTTGAAAGCTCAACTTTGAAGTAATAAACACCGACCGCCACTCGGTCACCCTTCCCGTTCAAACCGTCCCAGGTGATACGTTGACCACCGTAGGTAGGATATATTCCGGTCGGGAAGTAAGTGCCTTCGGTCACCCGATCCACCAGATTCATGGCGAAGTCATAAATCTCGATCGTGACATCGGCAGCCTCTTCGATTACAAAGTGGAAGTCCAGATGATCGTCGTTGGCGTGCGAGAACGGAACCGGGAAGGCATACACTTCGTCGGGACTGGTGGTGGAATCGATCACATAGTAGGGAGTTTGGTTAGTGAAATCGCCCATGTCGATCTGGATTCGAACCGTCCGATCGGCTGTGGCCACCCACAAGTACTCGTCGGAGACCTCGACGCCGTAGACGGGAGTGTTCTCCAGAAGCAACGGCTGTCCCTCGGAGTCCTGCAGAGGAATCGTATCCCAGGGAGACTCCAGATCCGCTTTGAATAACAGGCCGGCGTTGCTGGCCGCAAAGATCGAATCTCCGTTGAAGGCGTAGTTCCAGGCAAAGTCGTCACGGTAAGTCGACTCCCAAACCAGGGAATAACCGGCGGTGTCGGCGCCAGAACCAGATTCGATCACCTCGCCGTTTTCATCGACCGGAAGATATTGGCCGACCGAAATCGCGTTAGTATCCGGCCAGTAGATCGTACTCCGGTTGGACACCCAGACGCGACTGTAAGGCTCGTCGTCCACCTGCTGAATCGCCATAGCGGGGATAAAGTCGCCGAACAAAGAGCGCAGGGCGGTCAGCACATTGTGAATGACAATGATATCGGCTTTGAGGGGATCCAGATTGGGACGGGTGATTCGCCAGGTCTCGCCTCGATCCAGACTGCGGGCGAAACCGTCGCTGCTGCCAACCAGCATGGTGTCGCCGTAGATTTTGAACGCAGTGATGTCATCGCTGTCGAGAGAGTCAACACGCACCTGACTCCTGATATCGGTAATCTCGTAGATTTCGCCGGGCCTTGAACCGGGGTTGCTTCCGGTAGAGGTGATTCGAATCCCGGCGTCACCGGCAACATAAGCCGTGTCGCCGTGGAAATCGATGTCGTGCGTCGTGACACCTCGCTGATAGCTCCGCCACATGGGCAACCCCGGATGCTCCGGGTTGCCGCGGTAGACTACTTTGATACCGGAGCCAATGTCCACCGGCTCGTTTATGGTCCAGTAGACCGTAGAATCAGCCGTGCTGTCCGGATGTGACTTGAACTCCTGAATGCTGATCCCGAGTACTCGGGCGCCGCTGGTGTCGCCGTCCATCATTGGTATCTTGGCCAGCGAGTCAATATCTCCGACCGCACTCAGGTACAGCTTGACCAGACCGGTGTCGGTTCCGACGAACAGCGTGTCGTGGTAGCTTG
>Ga0180430_10002455_pt1 | contig 16715 bp, 10 predicted proteins | sample SS_ome_9_FD_132999 | JGI IMG/M metagenome (GOLD analysis project Ga0180430, IMG submission 132999) | Hypersaline lake sediment archaeal communities from the Salton Sea, California, USA - SS_1_S_2 metaG | ecosystem: Environmental > Aquatic > Non-marine Saline and Alkaline > Hypersaline >... | reverse complement strand
CCGCAGTATGCAGCTCTCGCGGAAGCTGGTCCGCACCTTCGATCCGCACCTTGCCATTGGTGTGGGCGGATATGCAAGCGGGCCGATCATTAAGGCCGCGGCCAGGAGAAAGGTGCCGGTGGTGCTGCAGGAACAGAATTCCTATGCCGGTGTGACCAACAGGATCCTGGCAAAATCGGCTGAAAAGATATGTGTGGCCTACAAGGGAATGGAGCGGTATTTCCCGGCAGAGAAGATCATTCTCACCGGTAACCCGGTGCGTAGGGACCTGCTTCTTCGGACTGAAGAGCGGGAGGCCAGTTTTCGTCATTTCGGGCTGGATCCGTCGCGCAGGGTGATGCTGCTGATCGGGGGAAGCGGCGGGGCCAGGACGCTGAATGAAAGTGTGATGGAACATATCGAAGAGATTGCTTCCTCCAGTGCGCAGCTGATCTGGCAGTCGGGGAAATTTTACCACGAAGCGGCCAGGCTGTCATTGCAGCAAAGCGGGGCGAAGAACATCATCCTGCTGCCTTTCATCAGCGAAATGAACCGTGCATTCCAGGTGGCCGACCTGGTCATTTCACGTGCGGGGGCCGGGACGATCTCGGAGCTGTGCATGATCGGAAAACCGGTGATCCTGGTGCCTTCCCCGAATGTGGCTGAAGACCACCAGACGCGCAATGCACGCTCCCTGACAGACGAGAATGCAGGGATACTGGTGCATGACAGGGATGCAAGGAACGAATTGATCGGCACTGCACTTCAGCTGCTGTACGATACAGAGAAAAATGCAGAATTGTCGGAGAACATTAAAAAGCTGGCTCTTCCGGATGCGTCGGAGCGCATCGCCGGCATAGTAATTAACTTATTGAAGCGTACATGATTTGGGCAAACCTTGATAGTGTCTATTTTGTTGGGATCGGCGGCATCGGCATGAGCGCCCTGGCCCGGTTTTTCCGTCATCGCGGCAAGAACGTGGCCGGGTATGACCGTACCAGTACGGAGCTGACGGACCAGTTGGCGCGGGAAGGGATCGACATTCATTTTCTCGATCAACCCGTCATGATTCCACGTGCATTCAAGGATCCGGAACGGACACTGGTGGTCTACACTCCTGCCGTATCGGAAGAGAACAATGAGCTGAACTATTTCCGCGACCATGGTTTCAGGGTGATCAAACGCTCCACGGCGCTTGGAGAAGTGTTCAATGCAGGTCATGGCATCGGCGTTGCAGGCACCCATGGAAAAACATCGGTATCCACCATGCTGGCACATGTGATGAGCGATGCATCCATAGGCTGCAACGCGTTCCTCGGCGGGATATCAAAAAATTTCAACAGCAACATTGTGATCCATCCCATCTCTGATACCATTATCGCGGAAGCGGATGAATACGACAGGTCATTCCTGACATTGTTCCCGGAGATCGCTGTGGTGACCTCGTTGGATGATGACCACATGGATATTTACGGAACGCGTCAAAACCTGCTGGAGGGATTTGAAAAATTTCTTGACCAGGTAAGCGAAAAGGGCAAGCTCGTGATCAGGCACGGACTGGAGCTTAACATCCCCGATCACCTGGAGGTGTTCACCTATGCGCTGGACAATCCGGATGCCGATTATTATGTCACCAGCCGGAAATCCGTGATGGGCAAATACCATTTCACCGTCAGGACCCCGATGGATATTTTCGAAACCTCCCTGGGCGTACCCGGGCTGGTCAATGTCGAAAATGCACTGGCCGCCATCGCCGTCGCCGACCAGTCGGGCGTGCCGCTCGAAAAAATCTCGTCAGCACTGGCTGGTTTCAGAGGCGTGAAACGGCGTTTCGATGTGCAGGTCTGGAATGAGGACCGGGTATACATCGACGATTATGCACATCACCCGGAGGAGCTGAACGCCTTTATCGGTTCCGTGCGTGAAATCTTTCCCGGGAAGAAACTCACGGGCATCTTCCAGCCGCATCTCTTTACGCGGACCAGGGACCTTGCAAAGGAGTTCGGAGAAAGCTTGTCCATGCTGGATGAACTGATCCTCCTGGACATCTACCCGGCCAGGGAAGCACCCATACCGGGCATTACCTCCGAGGTCATATTCAGGGAAGTACACCTGGCGGAGAAGGTACTGATCAAATACGAACAGCTGATGAATGTATTGCAGGAACGGGAGCCTGAAGTACTCCTTACCATGGGGGCAGGCGATATTGACAGGCTGGTGGAACCCCTGAAATCCTGGATGGAAAGAAGATGATCCGGAAAATAACACATATCGCCCTATGGCTGGTGCTGGGAGCCTGGTTCACATTGATACTGGGATTCGTTTCCGGCAGCAATGAACGCGTGTTGTGCAAGCAGATCGTAGTGAATATCACCGACAGCAGTGAGGTGCGTTTTGTTACCAACCTGTCGGTTCGCGAACAGATCATGGGCGCAGGGATGGAACTCCATGGTTATCCCGTGGAAAGGATTCCTACCCGTGACCTGGAGAAGCAACTGGAGCAGGATCCCTATGTGAAAAATGCCGAGGTGTATTTTGATGTGGATGGCACCCTATACGTGGATATTGAGCAAAGGAAACCCCTGGTGCGGTTGATGCCCGATGGCAGGGAAGGGTATTATATCGACCAGGACGGTCTGAAGCTTCCACTCTCGAAACGTTATTCACCCATGGTCCTGCTGGTTACCGGCGACCTTTCCTTCGCGGAATCAACCAGTGACAACGGAGAGCGCAGCGCAGACCTGTCGGCCGGCGAAGAGCTGGAACTGTTGATCGGGTTTGCCAGGAAAGTAACCCGGCATACTTTCTGGAACAGGCAGATCGTGCAGGTGTACAGAGGCAGGGATGGGATGTATGAACTGATCCCGAGGGTAGGGGCTCACCAGATCGAATTCGGCACCCTTGAAGAGTACGCAACCAAGCTCAGAAACCTGAAGCTGCTGTACGACCAGGGACTCAGGCAATACGGATGGAATACATACGACAAAATAGATCTTAAATATTCAAATCAGATAATCTGTACTAAACGTTAAATACTATGGCGCAAGAAAATCGAATTGTAGCAGCAATTGACATCGGTACGACCAAGATCGTTAGCCTGATCGGTCGGCTGAACGAGCATGACAGGCTCGAAGTACTTGGAATCAGCAGGTCTGCTTCCAAGGGAGTAAAACGGGGCGTGGTGCTGAATATCGAAGAGACGGTACATGCCATTCAGCAAACAATTACCGAGGCACAGGCACAGTCGGGACTGCATTTTTCCGAAGTGTTTGTCGGTATCGCCGGTCAGCACATCAAGTCTGTACGCAACCGGGGCTATGTGAACCGCGATTCATACGAGGACGAGATTACCCGTGATGATCTCCAGGCACTGATCGAGGACATGTACAAAATCCCCGTGGATGTGGGGGAGGAAATCATTCATGTGCTGCCACAGAATTACATCGTGGACAATGAAACCGGCGTGAAAAACCCCGTGGGAATGTTCGGGAAAAGGCTGGAGGCCAATTTTCATATCGTCATCGGGCAGATCTCCTCGGCACGAAACATCGAAAAATGTATCAGGCGGGTGGGACTGAAGGTGAACCAACTCATCCTGGAACCGCTGGCTTCCAGTGCCGCAGTGCTGACCGAAGACGAGATGGAAGCCGGTGTTGCACTGGTGGACATCGGGGGCGGAACCACCGACGTGGCGGTGTATTATGATGATGTGATCAGGCACACAGCCGTGATTCCCTTCGGAGGGAACGTGGTGACCAGGGACATCAAGGAGGGGTGTGCCATTCTCCAGCGACAGGCGGAATCACTGAAGGTACAGTTTGGCTCTGCCCTCGGCGACCTTGCCAACGAAGACAAGGTGGTGACCATACCGGGGATTTCCGGTCGTGATCCGAAAGAGATCAGTTTCAAGAGCCTGGCCTATATCATCCAGTCACGCATGGAGGAGATCATCGACGCGGTGATCTACGAGATCGAAAATTCGGGCTACATGGAGAAACTCAGCGCAGGGATCGTGCTGACAGGTGGCGGGGCGATGCTGAAAAACCTTAACCAGCTGGTCAAATTCAAGACCGGCATGGATGTCAGGATCGGGTATCCCAACGAGCGCCTGGCAGCAGATACCCCCGAGGAGATCAATCAGCCCATGTACAGCACCTCGCTGGGGTTGCTGCTGAAGGGACTGGAGATCTATGAACAGAAGAAGGAATCGCTGGAGGTGGCTGCCATTTCCGGTGAAGATACCGTACCGGAGGAGGTGGAAGACCTCGGGAAGAAAAAAATGAAAGACCGGTTCAAGGGAGGCAAGATGCTGGAAAGCCTGAAACACCACCTGAACAATATTTTTGATGAAAGCGACGTGAAAATGTAGGACAACGAACCCCTGGAACGTTAATTAATAAAGTTATGAGTGATATACTGAATTTTGACCTGGCACCGGAAAGGTCATCGATCATCAAGGTGATCGGTGTGGGAGGTGGCGGCGGAAACGCTGTCAACCATATGTTTGACAAAGGCATAAGGGATGTGAATTTTGTAGTGTGTAATACCGATGCACAGGCGCTGGCCAAGAGCCCTGTTTCGGTGAAACTGCAGTTGGGAGAGAACCTGACCGAAGGGAGGGGAGCAGGCAGCAAGCCCGATATCGGGAGACAGGCTGCCCTGGAGAGCCTGGACCTGATCAAGGAGGTGCTCGAGGCGAATACCAACATGGCGTTCATTACAGCCGGGATGGGCGGCGGTACGGGTACAGGAGCAGCTCCTGTTATTGCGAAGGCAGCCAGGGAAATGGGCATTCTTACCGTCGGGATTGTTACCATACCTTTCGGGTTTGAGGGACCTGAGCGGATCAATCATGCCATCAAGGGGATCAGCGAGCTCAAGGACCATGTGGATTCCCTGCTGGTGATCAAAAATGAAAAGCTGCGGGAGATTTATGGCAACCTAACGCTCAGTGAGGCCTTTTCCAGGGCCGACGATGTCCTGGCTTCGGCAGCCAAAGGGATTGCAGAGATCATTACCGTTCCTGGCTATGTGAATGTGGATTTTGCGGATGTACAGACCGTGATGACCGACAGTGGTGGAGCGATCATGGGATCGGCCACCGCGGAAGGGGAAGACCGCGCCATCAGGGCCATAGAAGCGGCGCTGACCTCTCCCTTGCTGAACAACAACGAGATTACCGGGGCCAGGAGTATATTGCTGAATATTACATCCGGAAACAAGGAGATCACCATGGACGAGATCTCGGAGATCACCGATTACGTGGTTGCCTCCTCCTCCAAAGAAAGTTCCCTGATCTGGGGAATGGGACACGATCCCAACCTGGAGGAGAAGATCGGCGTGACGGTTATCGCCACGGGGTTCAAGATGAACAATATCCTGGATGTATACGTGGACAAAAAACCTATCGATTTTGTGCCGCTGCGCGACGAAAAGGACCGGTCGAATGCGACCACCGGCCGTCCGACACAGCAACGTTTCAACTTCGGGGAATCTGCCCCGGAAGGAAAATCAGAGGAGTATATCCTGATGGATAAGGGCACGGGGAATGCCGGAGAGGCTGACAAGGAACGCAAGCTTGCGGATCGCGTCAGGAGCCTCCGTGAAACCCATGAAAGGCTGAAAGAAGCCGGTTACACCGCCCGGTCGAAGGACAGCGAGATTGATGAGATGGAAAACGTACCTGCATATATCAGGAAAAAACTGAAACTCGATCCTGAAAAACACTCTGAAAACGAAGAAGTTTCGAGGTACAGGCTCTCGGATGACGAGGATGAAAAGCCGAAGCTGCGACAGGACAATTCCTACCTGCATGACAACGTAGACTAAACGTGTGTCTGTCCATCATGTCCGATATCAGCGTTACTGTAAAAATTTTATATCCTCGAATACGTCAGTATACTGCGGCATAAAATTTTTACGTGCCTTGATCTCGAACATGATGATCCAGCCACAAGCACTGTAAATATTTATTTTCTCTCTGCCACTGTACTTATCAATAGAAATACTGATAGCTATTAAAAAAAATTGCGCTGGTGGAGCGGCCTTCCGGGCCGTAACTCACCAGCGCAAATAATTTTGTCAGCAAACGGAATATTCTGTCAGCGGGCAGCGATGGTCCAGTTCGTTCGCTGGAATGGTTCTCCCCGTGGACCCTTCATAAAAGCTTACCTTCCGTAGAACACCTTCAGCCTGTTGTCAACAATATTTGCCTCTTCCAGCATGGCATTGTAGGCTTCATAGGTCGTTCTTGACTGCAGTGAGAAGTTGAGCCTGTTTTCCACTGGGTCCAGGCTGGCATCCGGATCGGCTTCATCCCTGTTGGTTACACTGAGAACGAACACGCTGTTTTCTCCAATGTACGGTCCCGCCAGCGTTTCAACAGGCAGGGTCATGGCAGCACCAACAATAAAGGGTTCCATTCCGATTCCAGAAACAAAAGTATTGGCAAACTGCACCTGGCTGGCTTCGCTGATCTCAAGTCCCTGGGCCCGGGCAAATGCAGCCAGGTCGCTCGTGTTTTGTAAATCCTCCTGCATGGCTGCAACAATGGCTTCACCTTTCTTTTGCTTTTTCACGGCGAGTTCCACTTCTGCGCGCACATCCTCGAAGTCAGAGTAACCATCTTCCTTCACCTCGGTAAGTGCAGCAACGATGTACTGGTCTTCTACTTCAAAGATGGTACTCACATCTCCCTGTTCAGCAGTAAAGGCCCATCCGATCATGTTGACCGGGTTGCCCAGTCCGGGAATCGTCCGCTGGTCTTTGGAGATATTCGGTACGATTCTCGGATCCAGTCCGTATTCTTTTGCCTGTTCCTCGAATTTATCCACATTTGTGGCTTTTCCGCGAAATTTCACGGCCCTGTTATAGTATTCCTGGTCGGTCTGGTTGGTGGGAATGACCGTGTGCACGATCGTTGCCACCTGCGCCTTTTCAACCGGCCGGCTCTGGTTTTCTATCCTGATGATGTGGACGCCAAAGCGAGTTTCAGCCTTGACAAGATCGCCCGTCTGATTAGAGAAACAGGCGTTGTTGAAGGGGGTTTCCATCACTCCTTCCCCGAACCATCCCAGGTCGCCGCCGATGGCACGATTGGATTCATCCGAGGAATATTCCATGGCGAGTGCGTTGAAATTGCCACCATCCTCAATGACAGTCATGAGACTGTCGGCGATCTCCTCGGCCCTCCTCATATCTCCGATCTCGGAATAACCGATGAGAATGTGGCGTGCCCTGACTGAATCGGGACGCATTTGAATGTCCTTTACCCTGGATAGTTTGTATGCATTGTCTTCAAAATACGGACCATATACCTCTCCTGCAGGCAGTGTCAGCAGCGAATCCCTGAGCAGCGGATCCAGCTCATCCAGGCTGCGGTATGCGGGATCGAATGACTGGTCAGAGATGCCGTTCACATAGGAAACCAGGTTCTGTTCACTGGTCCTGGCAAATTCATTCTTCGTCTGGACGGCCCATAATTCAGCATTTGCATCATCCGCTTCGCTGGGAACGACTTCGAAAACAACGTACTCGATGGTCCTGGATTCTTCGGATGCATATTGTTCTAAATTCGCCTTGTAGTAGGCTTTCAGGTCTGATTCGGAGACCGTTATCTCTTCATCAGGAACGGAAGTGAAATTCCTGGCAACATAACTGAAATCCACGCGTTTGCCGGTAGCCAAGTGGTGGTCACGGACTTCCAGTTGTGACGGGCGGAGGCCCTTGCTGATGAGCGTGATGTATTTCTGGTTTTTGCGTTCTTCAACAATTTCATTCTCGATGAACAGCCAGCGTTCCTTCTCCTGTGCAAACTGCTCCTGGTCGAGGGAATTGAAATAGTTGATCATGATGAAACGGTTGAATTCACCTGTCTCCGGATTGGTAAACATCTGGCGCACGATCGGGTGTGGTTCGCTGAATGCTGCCACACCTGGAGCTCCCATGCCGGCGGCCTGGTTTCCTGCTACCATGGCTTTCAGCTCGTCGGTGCTTACCATGACGCCAAGTTTGTCATAGGATTCGTCCATCACGGAATTACGCACCAGGCGTCGCCAAGTCTCGTCTTCGATCTGCTGTTCAAGTTGCTGATCGAGATTCTGACCATAATTCATCTCATAAAAGTTGATCAGGGTTTGTTGTTCTGCACGGTATTCTTCAACTCCGTAAGATGTACCGTTGATTTCAGCGACCTTGTTGGTGGGTCTGATATTGAAATCACCCAGTATGAATCCGAGCATTGCAAGCCCGATTACAGTCATTACAAGTATTCCAGCCCTTCTTCGTATGTTTTCCAGCGTTGCCATTTAATATAAATTTCAGTTACAGTATTGTTCCAATTTTTTGAGCGTACGAATATAGTAATAATAGGTTGAAACAAAAAAAGAAGTGCAGGATAAAAGTGCAGCCTATTCCGGTAGAAACGAGGCAACTATACAGCCGGCCCCGCGGACCTATTCCACGGTCATCTCCACGAGTTCAATACGGTTGGCACTTACTTTGATCACCTTCATTGCGAACTGATTGATCTTGATGGTCTCATTCAGTCCGGGAATATTCTTCAGGTGATAGATGATGAAGCCGGCAAGTGTATCGTATTCTTCTGATTCCGGCAGTTGCAGGTGAAAGGTGTCGTTGAGGTAATTGATCTCATGGCGGCCCGAGAGCCTGTATTTGTTTTCACTGATCTGCTGGCTGACAAGTTCAATGGTGTCGTGTTCATCTTCGATTTCTCCAAAGATCTCCTCGATCACATCCTCTGTGGTGATCAGTCCCGATGTTCCTCCGAACTCGTCAAGTACAACGGCGATCCCTTTCTGGTCCTTGATGAATGACTTGAGGATCCTGTTCACCGGGAGGGTTTCCGGAACGATGGGAACTGTTTTCAGGAAATTGCCGATGTGTTCGGGATTCTGGAACATGTCCCTGGAATTTACATACCCGATGACGTTGTCAATATTTTCCTGGTAAATAAGAATGCGGCTCAGTCCGGTTTCAATGAACGTTTCCGCCAGTTGCTGCACCGGGCTTTCGATTTCCATGGCAACGATTTCCGGCCGGGGAATCATGCAATCACGCACCTTTAGTTCTGAAAGCTCCATTGCATTTTTAAAAATCTTCAGGTCCTGTGTGATATTTGCATCCGTTTCGTGTTCCGGATGACTTTCTGTGACCAGGTGGCTCAGGTCCACCTTTCCGAAAACGGTCTGTCCTGCCATCCCTTCCATACGCAACTTCAGGATATAACGCATGGTGAAATGCGAGATTCCGATGGAGAGGATCGAGACCGGGTACAGGAGGATGTAAAAGACCATCACCGGCAGCGAGAATATACGCAATGCACGGTTCGGGTTGATCCTGAAGAGCGCCTTGGGCAGGAACTCCGCAGTAAGCAGTATCAGCAGTGTGGACAGGATGGTCTGGACCAGCAGCACCAATGCTTCTGAATGGGTATTCAGCAGGTTGGTCACCGGATCTTCAAGCATCCTGGCAAATGCGATACCATAAATTACAAGAGCAATGTTATTGCCCACCAGCATGGTGGCGATGTACCGGGCCGGGTTGCGGGTAAAAACGGAAATGATCCGGGATGCGAAGGCCTTGTGTTTCTTGTCGATCTCTATGCGCAGCTTGTTGGAGGTGAGGAAGGCAATTTCCATTCCGGAAAAAAATGCCGAGAAGAGGAGGGCGAACAATATAATGAGTGCGTCCGGCATGCTATTTCCCGGATATGCGGATTTTCCGTCTTCGCAGGTACATCAGCAGCGCAAGGAAAGCAAAGAGGAGATAGTACCAGCTGTCGCCGATTCCGCTGTCGATGGTAACATCCACACCGATAAAAAGGAACAGTCCGCCCATGACGAACCAGATAATTTCGAGAATGACACCTGCTTTATTCATCTTCCTGGATATTTACCACACCCTTGGATCCGATCAGGGTGTATTCGGTTAACGATTGATTTGATCTGAAACCGTTTTGTCCGTAGAATGTTCCGTTTTCGTTGACAATTCGTGTATAAGAGTCTGAATAGATCTCCTCTTTTTCCTCATTCCAGAAGAGTTCTTCTGTATCGAGCCTTTCACCGGTCTTGTGGTTTTCGGCAATGACGTTGCCCTTGGCATGCCAGAGCTTTTCGTCGTTATAGTAGATCGCATAATTGGCATGGATCTCTGATTCGGTTTCCATGCTGTCGTTGAAAAAATAAACTTTCATTCCCTGCGGAAATTCACTGTAAGGCTTTTCAGCATTGTTGTACTGGTTCAGTTCCTTTGCGAACATCTGCACCTTCACCCGTGCTGAATCACTGTAGATCACCTCAATATCCTGGCCCTTCACATCCGGGTAATCGCCGCTGGTGTTCAGCATATTGATCTTCTCAATATCATTCTCACACGCCGCCAGCAGCAGGGCTGAGAAGACAAGGATGACTGCAGCCGGCCGATTCTGCCTGCTTCGGGTGAATATGTTTATGACTGTTTTTATTTGCACAACTGATATAACTTTCCCGGGCAATGGGGGTTTTATAAAAAAACTGCCTTCAAAGTTACGGAACCATTTCTGATTTTAAAACGATTCCAACCCTAAAGGCAGCCTCTGCTTATATTTTATTTCCATTTATTTCCTGGGCCTGACCGTGGTATATTCATTGATACATCCTTTTACAAGGTAGGAATCACCTTCCTGCAGTGTGCGGAAGAAAATAGCTTCACCATCAGGATACTGTGATGCATAGTCGTTGATCCGCTTGTTGGCATCGGCGGAAGTGGATGCGTCCACATTCTTGGCCTGGATATATTTGTCGGCAGCTGCCCAGAATGCAGTCCGTTGCTCAAATTCATCACCGAGATTTTCCCTGCTTTCAATGTATAGGTCACCCAGCAGGATAAATGCAGCACCGTAGCCCGGGTCATTCTTGACTGCTTCCCTGGCGTATTCAATGGACTGGCAGGTGTTGCCCAATACCCGTGTGACCTGGGCAAGTTCGTAATAATACTTCGCTTTTGTTTCGTTATCAGCGTCACCGGTAACTGCCTCCTGGTAATACTGGCTGGCTTTGTCGTAAGTTTCCTTTGCCACGAGGAGCCGCGCCAGTTTATAGGCCGATTCGTGCGTGGGGTTGATCTTGTAGAGCTGTTCAGAAGCCATTACATACATGTCTGACCTGTCGCATGCAGCTGTATAGTAGAAATCGATCATTTTATTCAGGAATGCCTCGTCGTCCTTGTTGGCTTCAAATTTTGGTTCGTAATACCGGTTCAGTGCATCGCAATCCATGATGTTGGCATCCAGCATGAATTCATCCACATTTTCCTTTGCCCGCTTGAATCGGGGGTTATTGGGATTATTATCCAACTGGTCATCTATGATTTCAATTGCCAGGAAATAATCCTCAATGGCCTCGTCAACGGTAATGACACCAGCCTTGTTCAGGGATACGCTCGCGTTTGTAAAGAGAATAAGCACGGCATCACGCGCCTCAGCCGGATCCAGCCGGATGCTCCTGCCCAGGAAATTGTAGGCCTGTTCAATGGATTCGAGATTGTCTTTCCTGTACCTGAGCAAATCGATGGCTTTACGCCCGAGCACATTGGCTTCGTCATTGAAATAGGTGATGCGCTGATCGTATATCAACATGATGGTATCGACGTAAGCTTCAACCACATCCGGGTTTTTTTCGCCGGAAATGAATTTCTTGTACATCTTCACACCGTCAACATACATGTTTTCACTGGACGCAGGACACTCATTGAAAGCCTTTCTCCACGACCTGATCGCGTCGTTGTAGTTGTTGTGCTTAAAAAATTCCCTGTACAGGGAGAGGTTCATCAGGCAGTTGATACTGTCCTGTCCTTGTCCGTATTTCGAGCCATCATCAACCCCCTTCTGTGACATTACCGGCGCCAGCATCATAAATGCCAGGGCGGAGACAAGCAGTGACTTAAATGCTACAGTTTTCATCATTCAGTTTTTTCCAGGTGTATTAATCAAATTTTCGCTTGTAGAACCAAAGATCGTGCAAAGTTACACTAAATGTAAGAATACCATAATTTTCCTTTACTAAATTATTCTCCAGTGTACCCCTTGAGCCATAGGTAAAAGCGATGTTCACCGACGATCTGGTTCTCCCAAGTGGTAGTCCTACTCCAAAAGTTATGCCATAATCTTTCAGCTGGTAATCGCCGATCATGACATACGACTCGTTCATGAATCCGCCGAGCCTGTAGCTCATTAAGTTATGGTATCCCCTGAAGGCTTGAAAATCGGGGGTGTATTCAATGCCTGCGTGCATCGATTTTGCGCTGGCAAGGTCAAATCCTTCTTCATACAAGGACGAATTATCCACTGCTGCCCAGTCCTGAAGGTAATAATCACCTGTTACAGTGAGCTTCCCGGGAATTCCAAGGGCGATCCCGACACCAATCCTGGTAGGAATGATGATGGGTTCCTCACTCCTGTCATCCCTGATGGGGAAGTCAGGAAAGATAATCGTTGAATCATTGATGGCTCCGGGTGTTCCCTGGAAATAATTCGTAACGGAAGAACTGAATGCCGAGTTGACCACGGCTTCCATATCATAGGTTCCTGCGAGTGTGAAATAAAACTTGTCGGCAAATACCTCCTTGTACTGCAATCCGAATCCAAAATAGACCTTACTGATATTGATTTCCTCCAAAGAGCGGGTTTCGGCAAATCCCCTGTTTTTCGGGAACGTAATGGACCGTTGCCTGGTGATGTCCCCCAACAGGTAATTCATGTTCACTCCAACGGAGATCCTGTCGAAGGCCTCGGCTGAGAGCCCTGCAAAATACTTCAGTATCCCGCCGTTTCCCCTGAAATAATAGTCGATCGCATCACCGGTGCCCAGGTTATCGTATTCCTGCTTGATGTTATATCCTACCGAACTGAACGGCACGATCCCGGTGGCCATGGCGAAATGATTTCCAATGGGGACCGAGAGAGCGATATGATGGAAATTGCCGTTGTACCAGCGGTTGCTCAGCTGCCCGGTGCTGTAGCGGTTGGTGTAGGCACTCATCCCGAAATCCAGTAACACGGACATGCTGTCACGTGCTGCATAAGCGGCTGGATTCAGGTAGTTCAGTTTGTTTTCTTCCTGGATGGCGAGTCCTGTTCCACCCATGGCCTGGTTCTGTCCGAAACCGGCACGCGCAATATCGCCAAGTCCGAACCTGGTGTAGGGAGAATAGGTGTTTACCTGCGAATAAGCCTGGATGGCAAGAAAGGATAGAAGCACTGCCAACAAGCTAATCCCTTTGTTTTTTCTCTGCATTGTAGTCTAAAATTCTGTTTAATCCTATAAGGTTCAGATGCGCGACCACAAAGATGCTATTTTTTAAACTTTTATCAAAAGAATTTGCATCCCCCCCGGTCAAAACCACCTGGAGGTCTTTGTATTCACGGGAAATGCTTGAAATATAGCCTTCTATCTCGTATGTCAGGCCATTGATCACCCCGGAAATGATCGCTTCATTGGTGGTAGTGCCCAGCTGTTTCACCTCGGCATCTTCCGCCGACAGGTGTGGCAGCCTGTTCGTAAATTTATGAAGCGCCCTGAACCGCATGTTCAGTCCGGGTGAAATGTTCCCTCCCATGTATGCTCCTTCAGCTGTGACGACATCAAAAGTAATCGCGGTCCCCGCATCTATTACGAGAACGTTCTTTCCGGGAAGAATAGTGTGCGCTCCCGTAACCGCGGCAATGCGGTCGTAACCGAGGGTTTCCGGGGTTTTGTAGTGATTGATCAGTGGCAGTGGCGTGCTGTTGGTCAGCTCCAGGAAGGTGTCGAAAGAAGCATCCAGGTAATCGATGAGTTCCCGGGAATGGTTCACCACGCTGGAGATGATCGCTCCCTGCAGCATATCATAGCTGGAGATAAAGTAGGCGATCTCCCGGTTCGATATCTTTTCAGATATCGCACTTTCAATGATCTCCGCACCATCGCAAACAGCAATTTTTGCGTAGGTATTGCCCAGGTCAATTACCAGGTTCATGCAGTGTTTTTTAAGTTTATTTAACTATTCTCCGGTAAGCAGTTGTTCCAGTATCCTGAATGTTGCGTCGATGCTGCCGGTTTCGTTCACCCTGAAACTTAACCGGTCATTGTCCTGCCGCATCCTGAAAAGCCCGGGATTCCGCTGAATATTCCCGATGATCTTTTCAAACAATTGCGACCGGTAGAAATGTGCATCCGGATCGCTTACAAAGTACGCGATCAGCGCGTTATTTTTCAAGATAATCTTTTCAACACCTGCCTGCATGGCCAGCCACCTGAGCCGGACCACGTTCAGTAATTCCTCAGCCTCGGAAGGAAGTTCCCCGAACCTGTCCCTCAGCATCTTCCTGAACTGTTCCAGGGCCTCACCGGTCTCGATACTGTCGAGTTCGCGGTACAGGTGCATCCGTTCAGAGATATTGGCAATATAGGATTCCGGCAACAGCAGTTCCATGTCTGTTTCGATCTGACAATCACGTGCGTACTGTTGTTGCGGACCAGCTTTATCAACTGCTTCCTTTTCGAACAGGTCGGAAAATACGCCTTCTTTCAGCTCCTGGATGGCCTCGTTCAGGATCTTGTGATAGGTCTCGAAACCGATATCGGCAATAAACCCGCTCTGCTCGGCTCCCAGCAGGTTTCCGGCGCCCCGGATGTCCAGGTCCTGCATGGCGATGTTGAATCCGCTGCCCAGGCCGGAGTGCTCCTCGATGGCCTTCAGGCGCCTGCGGGCTTCCGGCGTAAGCAGGGTCACATGGGGGGCGAACAGGTAGCAAAAGGCCTTCTTGTTGGATCTCCCGACCCTCCCCCGGAGCTGGTGCAGATCGCTCAGTCCGAAGTGGTGGGCATTGTTGATAATTATTGTGTTGGTATTGGGAATATCGAGTCCCGACTCGATAATGGAGGTGGCGATAAGTACATCGTGGTCCCCTGACATGAAATCCAGCATCACTTTTTCCAGCTGTTTTCCTTCCATCTGTCCGTGTGCGATCACGGAACGGATGCCGGGCACGAGCGAATCGACCATCTGTTTTACTTCTGTAATGTTCTGCACCCGGTTGTGTATGAAAAATACCTGTCCGCCCCGGCTTACTTCATACTCAATGGCTTCGCGGATGATCTCTTCGTTGAAGGGATGCAGCTCGGTGATGATCGGGTGCCGGTTGGGGGGCGGGGTGTTGATGATCGACAGGTCCCTGGCGCCCATCAGGGAGAACTGCAATGTACGGGGGATCGGTGTGGCCGTGAGGGTCAGGGTGTCCACGTTCAGTTTGATCTGCTTCAGTTTCTCTTTTACCGATACCCCGAATTTCTGTTCCTCGTCGATGATCAGCAGCCCCAGGTCCTTGAATTTCACCTGCTGGCTCACCAGTTTGTGGGTGCCGATTATGATGTCCAGTGATCCTTCTTTCAGCCGTTTAACTATTTTTGTCTGTTCCCCGGCGGTCCGGAACCTGCTGATATAGTCGACGGTACAGGGAAAATCCTTGAGCCTGTTTTTAAAGGTGTTGTAATGCTGGAAGGCCAGCACGGTTGTGGGTACCAGCACTGCCACCTGCTTGCTGTCACTCACTGCCTTGAATGCTGCACGGATGGCCACCTCGGTCTTGCCGAACCCTACGTCGCCGCAGATCAGCCGGTCCATGGGAAATTCTGCTTCCATGCCTGTCTTGAAATCCCGGGTTGCTTTTTCCTGGTCGGGGGTGTCTTCATATATAAAGGAAGCTTCGAGCTCCCGTTGCAGGTAGGTGTCGGGGGAAAACGCAAATCCTTTCTGTTCCCTGCGCTTGGCATACAGTGCGATCAGCTCGGTGGCGATGTCCTTGACTTTGCTCTTGGTCTTCTGCTTCAGTTTTTGCCAGGCCCCGGTGCCGAGTTTGTACACCCGGGGCGCCTGTCCTTCCTTGCCTTTGTACTTGGAGATTTTGTGAAGCGAATGGATGTTCACGAACAGTACGTCGTTGTCTTTATACACCAGCCGCACCGCTTCCTGCTTGCGTCCGTTCACATCAATCCGTTCCAGTCCGCCGAACTTCCCGATCCCGTGGTCCACATGCACCACGTAGTCGCCCGGCATGAGGCCCGAGAGTTCCTTGACCGACAGTGCCTCTTTTTTGGTGAAGCGGTCGTGCAGCCTGAATTTGTGGTACCGGTCGAAGATCTGGTGGTCGGTATAGATCGCCACCCCGAGGTCATGGTCGGTGAATCCCTCATGCACCGTGGTGGTCCCTTCCGTGTAGGCCAGTCCGGCATGCACTTCATCGAAGATGGAACGAAGTCGCTCGAGCTGACTGCTGCTTTCAGAAAGAATGTAGTTGTGGATGCCGTTCCGGCTGTTCTCGTTCAGGATGCGGGCCAGCAGTCCGAAGTCCTTGTTGAAGGGTGGCTGTGGTACAGTATTGAACTTCCATACATGGGCAGGTGCAGGCAGCACCGGACGGGCGAATTCAATCCTGGCATGGTCTGCCAGTTTTTCCCGGATCAGTTCCGCACGCACCAGGAGTGCATCCTTTGAACCTGCTTGGCTTCCAGGGGCAGTGTGTTCAACAGCTGAGCGACCGTCTTTTTCGCGAAGCGTGGTGCTGTGCCCGCCTCCCACTATACCGCCGCCCACAATACCGCCTCCCTCTTTACTGCCTTCCACTATACCACCTCCCTCTTTACTGCCTTCCACTATACCGCCGCCCTCTTTACTGCCTTCCTCCATACCGCTTCCATTTG